>Ga0114999_10001986_pt1 | contig 27578 bp, 27 predicted proteins | sample ArcticOcean_MG_C_3_FD_89820 | JGI IMG/M metagenome (GOLD analysis project Ga0114999, IMG submission 89820) | Marine microbial communities from western Arctic Ocean - ArcticOcean_MG_CB8_126 | ecosystem: Environmental > Aquatic > Marine > Oceanic | place: Arctic Ocean: Canada Basin | collected...
CGAAGCCGAAGCCGCGTTCGCCGAAATGAAACTTTGAGCCGCCGATGACGGAAGGCGGGCGCGAATTCGATATCGTCGTGGTTGGCGGCGGTGGCGCCGGGCTGATGGCCGCCTATGCAGCCGCCTCGAGAGGCGCATCGGTTGTTGTGCTGGAAAAAGGCGCGGCGCTTGGCGGGACGACCGCCCTATCGGTGGGAACGCTGACGGCGACGGCGACGCGGCTGCAACGCAAAGCGGGCCTGGCCGACAATGCGGACGCGCATTTCGAGCACATGGCGAAATTTGCGGGCCCCCTTGTAGACCGGGACAATCTGAAGCTGCGCCGCCTTTTGGTCGACAATGCGGCGGAGACCATTGAAATCCTCGAACAACTCGGCATCGTCTTTATCGGACCCTTGCCCGAGCCGCCGCATCGCCAGCCGCGCATGCATGCCATCATTCCCCACTCAAAGGGCTTCATTCGGCAACTCGAAAAGGCAGCCAGGCGAAATAATGTCGCCATACGAACGGGCGCCAGTGCCGAAAGGCTGATCGCGGCGGACGGCAGGGTCCGGGGCGTCGAGATGGCGGGCGGCGAGCGCGTTATGGCCCGCCGTGCCGTCATCCTGGCGTCGGGCGATTTCAGCGCCGCCGATCACGCCTACAAATCCAAATATATGACCGGCCCGCTGCTCGACATATCCGGCGTCAACCCGTTGAGCACCGGCGATGGCCAAAAGATGGGCGAGGCGGTTGGCGGTGAGGTCATCAATGGTGATCTTGCATGGGGCCCGGAGATCCGCTTCAAGCCGCCGCCGCGCCCGAGCATCATCTCGAAACTGCCGGCTTGGAGGGGCCTCGGTAAACTCATATCGCTGGCCATGAAAATTCTACCCGATGCCGTCATGCGGCCTTTTCTGCTGGGTTTTGTGACCACCTTCCTGGCGCCCTCTCATTTGTTGTTCGACAAAGGCGCGATCCTCGTCAATTCCAGCGGCGATCGCTTTTGCGACGAACGCGATCGCCCGCAAGATCATATCGGCCGCCAGCAAGGCAAGCGCGCCTGGATAATTTTCGCGGCCGAGGTCGCCGATCAGTTTCGCAGCTACCCCAATTTCATCTCGACCGCGCCGGGCGCTGGCTATGCCGACCTGACGGACTACGAAAAGACGCGCCCGGACGTTGTTGCGAAGGCCGCATCGGTGAAAGGCTTGGCAGAGGCTATCGGCGTTAATCCGGGCGCGCTTGCGCGTACCTTACGAGCGTTGCAACAAGCCGGCGCAAACAACAATGGCCCGGGCGCCATGGCAATGGCGCCCTTTTATGCGCTCGGCCCGGTCCAATCCTGGATCGTTTTCAGTGAAGGCGGCCTCAAAGTTGATGAAAAGCTGCGCGTCCTGCACCGGGATGGTGGGCCGGTCCACGGCCTCTATGCGGCCGGCTCAGTCGGTCAGGGCGGCGTTCTCCTCGAGGGCCATGGCCATCACCTTTCCTGGGCATTTACCTCCGGCCGGCTCGCGGGCGAGAATTCGGCGCGCAGCGAGGTGTGATCGCCGCCAAGCCGCGTTCCCTTGCTCCGTCGTTTTTTCCGGATATAAATGATCGCCAAACCTTCTGGAGAGACAGATGCCAGCGCCAGAAAATTTCAACGTCATTTTTGCCGAAGACGATACCTTGTTTCGGCTGATGGAAATGGCCTTGCTGCGGCGCCTGACCCCTGGGGGCGAAAAGGCATTGCGGTATTTCTTTGGACCCGACTTTGGCGAACATGCGGAGCGGCTGACGTCGATTGCCGGCCGCCTTGGCTTGCCGGAAGATATCCAGGTCATCACGGCGCAAAATGAGGCGGCGTTCGATGCGGCCTTGCCCATCGGCGATATCATCATCCTCGAGACAACGCCGATGCCGGCGGTGCGCCTCGAGGCATGCGCCCAGCGCGCCAAACATATCCAGCAGTTCGGCACGGTCGCCCGGCATATTGATTTGGACGCCGCCCGGCGGCTCGGCATTTCGGTCGCCAACCTGCAACGCTTTTCGAGCCTGTCCTCTGCCGACAATATTGTCGCGCTGGTGATGGCGCTCGCCCGCAATCTCATCTGGGCGCACAATCAGGTGCTGGCCAGGCGGGATCCGGCGCTTGCCGGTTCCTTCGCAACCGATCCGCCGTGCAACAAATTCAATTGGGCCGGGGTTCGCGATATTCGGGTCATTGCCGAGCATGCTATCGGGTTCATTGGAATGGGCGAGAATGCCGGTCTGGCGGCCGGGCGTTTGCGCGCCATGGGAATGCCGGTCTTCTATAACAAACGCAACCGGCTGACCCCGGCCGAAGAAGAAATGTTGGGCGGCGTTATCTACGTGCCGCGCGAAGAGCTATTGGCGGAATGCGATTTTGTCACCGTTCATATCCCCTATGGGCCGGATACCGAGAAATACATCGACGCGGCGTTTCTGGGCCAAATGAAACCAGGCGCGTACATCATCAATACCTCGCGCGGCGGTATTCTCGATGAGGCGGCGCTGTACGATAATCTGAAGCGCGGCCATCTGGCCGGAGCGGCCCTGGACGTCTACCGGTATGAGCCGGTACCGGCAGACTGCCCGCTCCTCGATCTCGACAATATCCTTTGGACGCCCCATATATCCGGCGGCCGCCCGGAATTCATGATCCGCGAAAGCGAAGACGTGCTGGCCAATGTCGCACGGGTGCTGAATGGGGAGAAACCCCAGGGACAGCTCAGCCCGGAACCGCTTTAAGCGCCTATAATGTATTTCAGCCTGACTATTCGAATCTTTCCGCACCGAAGCCAATAATTGTATTCATATAATCATCTAAAAATAGAATAACATAAAATATAACCTTGAATATAACCTCATAAGGGGTGTAATACCATTTTAGAGAGTATCTAGAATGGATATACACTATAATAGATCATATGCCCCGGAAGAAAAAATCAACGTTCTCTGTCTGGGAGTTCGGTATGACTATTTGCGCCAATTTCGCGGCATCGTGGGAACGGCCGACCGCTTTTATTGCCATGCCATCAATGGCCAGGATGCTGACCAGGATCTATTCAAGAATTCCCACATAATTGTATCGGAGTGCCCGACCTGCAATTTGCGCGGAAATATTCTCTATAAACAAAACAGGGAGGCGATCGAAAAGCAGGGGACGCCCACCTTGGCGATCATCGATTCAAATTGCCCCGGAAAACCGGAAATATTTGAATGGGGGTTCACGGACTATCTGACCACGCCTTTTGTTGCCGGCGAAGTGCTGGCGCGTCTTAAGGCATATGCGGACGTAGTGGACTGGTTCAAGCGCCACGCCGAAGGCGGCAAGGGCTGCCAGACGGATATCAACCGGGCGCTCCGGAATATGTGGCGGGGAGGGAGGGGTGGGGAGATAAGTAATGTGTCCACATAATTATGTCCCCATAATTAATTGATACGGAAGGTGTCGGCGAACTTGGCTTGCGACATGCCCAGCGAGCGGCGCAGGGCCTTAACGTCCACCACCTCAATTTGACACCAATTACATCGACACAATACTTAATTATTGCAATAATATAACAATAATTAGATATGCTGTCCCGAAACAGGGCGCTGGTAATCACGCATGCGCTGGCGTAAGAAAACGCTGGCTATAAAACGAACTATTGGGAACCAACCCATGCCCGAATTCTGGCTCGAGTCCGGATACCGATTGCTGGAGAGGAACGATGACGGCCATCTTTTGGTGACCGATGACTTCCTGCGCGCCTATTTGATGCGCGCCGAATTGGAGCCGGTTGAGGAATCCTGCGCGCCCGAGCGCGCCTTGCATGCGCGCCTGTTAGAGGACCCGAGAAGCCCGGTCGCGCCACTTCAGATCAGCGCCATGGCCGATGCCGACGTGCGCGAAAATTACACCATGTTCCTGGACTTTCGCGCGCGGCTTTTGGCAGCCGGCACCCTGGAGAAATGTTATCTGGGACTGTTCAAAGAAACATCGGTCACGGTTCCTCCGATGTTTATTGCCCAGATCACCCAGATCATCTTGCGCAATATCCTCGGGACCACATTGTTTCCGCTGCGCGTCCGCTGCGCCGAGTTATTGTTTCGCGACCAGAAAATATCCCTGCAGGATGGCGGTGTGCTGGCCGCCGACGCCATCGTCGTCGATATGAAATCATTGCCTGGCGGGGCTTTAGGCTCGAAGCAAGGCGGGGCGCAGGAAAAGACCGTCGAGCTGGATGTGTTGAACGAATCCAACGCCGAACTTTACTGGGTGCGTTCCGATGCCTTTGATACCGCCCTCGATCTTCGCCCCTGGGGAGAGGCGAACGAGGCCTTGTGCCGGGTGCTCGAAGCCTGGGTCGCGCATTTTTACGGGCTATCGGCTCACATTCACCCGCTCGACGAAATCAATGACCAGAATTGGAAATGGCATATCGGGCTGGACGCCGAAGCCAGCAATATGCTCAACGAGCTTTACGAAGGCATAGCCATGCCCGAAGACCGGCGTGCCCGGTTGTTGTCGCTGTTCGCAATGGACATCGACGACAAGCAACTGATGGCCCCCGATATGGCGGGCCGTCCGATCTATTTGGGCATGGCCATGACCGAAGCAAAATTGCTGCGCTTGAAACCGCAGAATATACTTATGAACCTGCCGTTGGCACAAACCGCCTGACACGGGGTTGGGCCAGGTGCCGGCTGCCATGGCCAAGGAGCAAGCGTATGGATGACGATCAATTCAACATGAATATCCGCCAGTTTCTAAAAAAAGTCGGCATCACCTCGCAGCGCGAGATCGAAACCGCGGTCAGGAGCGCCCTAGATGGGGGCGCCATCACGGGCACCGAAACCCTGGACGTGCGCGTGAGATTGTCGGTGGAATCCTTAAGCCTGGATGTGGCCATTGACGGCAAGATCGGACTGGAATAGCAGCCGCGAAATCTCGGTGGGGCGGATTTCTTTATTCAGGACTCGTCTCGGTCGTCGGTATCATCGAGGCCATGCTCTTCCATGAAATCGCGCGCTTCTTCGCGCAAGTTCTCGCGCTCCTTCAAGTAGTCTTCGGTGGTTACAATTTTCGGCCGGGTACCGCCGACCATCGGCGTGTCGGCCTCGTCGAAGACGTCGAAGACCCGGCAATCGGGGCACATTTTGATCCGGTCCAGGGCCTTTTCGTCGGGGAACATGGAATGTCCGCTTAACTTTTCCACCATCTGATCGATCGACGATTTCACCCCAAAAGGCTCCCCGCATTTGATGCAGGCGAACGGCTCTTCTTCCTTGACGACCATCGCCGATCGGGCGTCGCCGGTGAAGTTCAAGCGCGGCACCAGGGTGATAACGCTCTCGGGGCAAATGGTCCGGCAGAGGCCGCACTGAACGCAGGTGGTTTCGGTGAAGGTGAATTGCGGACTGTCCGGATTGGCCTTGAGCGCGCCGGTGGGGCAGGCGGAAACGCAAGACAAACACAACGTGCAATCGCTTGTATTAACTTCAATGGCGCCGAACGGAGCGGCGGCCGGCAATGGCAAAATATCCACGGGCTCGGGCGCCTGTTCGTGGAGATGGTTGAGCGCCAGATTGGCGATTTCCCGCTTGCCGCCGAGGGCGATGAAGCCGCCCGCTTCGATGACCGCACCTGCATCCATTTGATAGAGAAATTCCGCTAGTGCGTCGGGATCGGCGTGATCGACAATGGCGACACGGCCCGGGCCATAACCCAAACCAGACGTCACGGCTTCCATCAATTCCAGCTGGCTCTCAAGCCCATCGGTTTCGCCTCTGTTGCCGGGACCGGTGAGCACGGCAATATTGGCGGCACCGTAGCCCAAGGCCACCGCAAAAAAATCGAAGCCGATCTGGGTCACCTCATTGACCGCAAAGGGCAGAACGTTGGCCGGCAAACCGCGGCCCGCCCTGGCAATCGTGGAAATCATGTCCTCCCCGTGGCGGGTATCGTGGACCAGCAATACCGGGTCCGTGCCGCCGGCATCCCGGTAGCTGTCGAGCAGCAACTTTATCCGCTCGAACAGGAAGTTGCCGGCCGGCAGTTGGTATTTGGCGGCGCCGGTTGGGCAGACGCTGGCACATGATCCGCAGCCGGCGCAGATATAGGGGTCGATTTCGACCTGTTCGTTGCCCGGGGTTATGGCGCTGGTCGGGCAGGCATCGATGCAGCGGTTACACCCCACCTGTGCTGAGCGCGCGTGCACGCATATATCTTTGTCGTAGGTTATGTAACGGGGTTTTTCGAACTCGCCAATCAAATCGACGAGATCGAACAACGCTTTTTGCACCAACGCCGGATTGCCGGTATCGGGATGGAAATAGCCGTCCCGTTTTTCCGGCGCCGGGACCAGCGCATCGCCGCCGGTGAGATCGAGGAGGAGATCGGTGGACAATGTGACGCCGTCTTTTGTGTCGCTGTGATTGAGGCCGGCGCGAGACGAAACCTGTGGCGGCGCGTACCCATCAACCTTCGCTTCGAAGGCGCCGAGATGGCCGTTCAAGGACGAAATGTGTCCGAAAAATATGGGCACGTCCATCAGGCTCAGCGGCTGGATGTCATCACCGCCGCCATCCAGCAGGCACGTCACATCAAGTCGGGCAGCCAGTTGCCGGGCAATGTCTATGGTTTCCTGGCCGCTGCCATAGACCAGGACGGAACCCTCCGAATTCATGACGACGCTGGTGGTTAGCGGCGCATCAAGCGTGGCTTCGCTGATCAGCGCTTTGATTTTCGGCAAGGCCGATTTGGCCTCGTCGGACCATCCGGCGCGTTCGCGGATATTGGTGAAAGACATCGGCGTATCACCACCGGTTTCGGCGGCGACATCGATAAACAGCGGCGCTTCCTGCGTGCAGGCGACGATCATCGCTTCGCCATCGGAGACCACCTTGGAAAAATTTTCGATTTGCGAGCGGCAGAGATGGGTGTTGAGGACAACGTCCTGCCCATCGAATAACTTGGCAAGGGACTTTTCGTCGATGCCGATGGTGCCTTCACAATCGCACAATAAAACGGTTTTACCGTTGACCTTCATAAAATTGCTCCCAGAAATCTAAATTTCTTGATTTAGGCCAAATCTCCCAATGCGATATCTGCATTGACATATTTGGCGCTTCCCTCCGCTCCCAGCGGGCCACCGCACCGTGCCTGGCATGCCGCTACGGCCGCATGACCCATTCCCGGCATCTGATATCCAAACCCGAGTTCCCAGGTTTTAAATTTTACACTCCAACATCCAACAACTTGATGATAAAATAGGTATCTGACAAGTTTTGAATTCGTCTACGCAATGTCGGTACCTGGCTCACCATTTCTGGAATTGGAAGAAACAGTGTCGTTGGCGGAAAACAACAAAATGCAGGTTGGTATTGTGCTCGAAAGGCGGGATGCCGAAAACCAGTGGATCGATTACACGTGGCACGCCCGATCGGTGATACCGGGCGCCGCACCTATGAGCGATTGGTTGCAGATCGGCCAAGGCGAGGGATGGGTACAATATCACGCCGCGACGCTCGATTTGGAATTGTTCCGCAAGGAGACCGAAGGATACAAACACAATCTTTCCTTGGAACAGCCGTCGGTGTTCATCGTTCTGCGCGAAGGCGACGAGGACGATGAACACGAGATCGTGCCGTTCCTGGCAACCGTCTGTCCTTACGAGGCGCAAGACTATATGGATAGCGGCGAAGAAATCGTTGACCATGTTCCGATGCCAGCCGACATTGCCGCCTGGATGGCGGAATATATCGCCGTCCATCACGTCGATGAGCCGTTCAAAAAACGGAAACGCAAACCGTTTGACCCACGCCTGGATGGCTTCGAGGGGGCGCAGCCCCGAGTGACCAAAAGATGGAATCGTACGTCCAATGAGTGATCGTTCCGATGATCTGGAAGACCAGGATGGCGAAGGCTTTTCGGCCCGCTGGTTGCGCCGCAAGACCGCCGAGCGGGTGCGCGCCAAGGACGTGCAATTGGAGGTGCCGCTGGACCCGGCCGAAAAAGAATTGAAAACTTCCGCCTTAACAAATACGGCCGCAAAGCCGGAAACGGAACCAGACCCGGAGACCGAAACAGAAACCGAAATAGCGCCCGAAGATCTGCCCGATATCGAAACCCTGGATAAAGATTCCGATTATACGCCGTTTCTGCAGAGCGGCGTTCCCGATGCGCTGCGCCGTCTGGCCCTGCGCAAGCTATGGCTGAGTGACCCGGCATTCGGTTTTCTCGATGGCCTCAATGATTACGATGAAAACTATAGCGCCATCGGCATCATCGCCCAGGAAATCACCACCAGTTACGTCCCGGGGCGCGGATATGTGGATCCGGAAGAGCCTGAAGAAGAGCCGCGTGAAGACATCGAGGAAAATTCCGGCGGCGCTGAGATTTCGCAATCCGATACGGTCGATGAAACTGATGCGGCCGATGAAATTATCGAAGATGCCGAAATCGCCGACACCGCGGGGGACGACGTCGTCGAGGATGATGACCGCGCCGCGCCTTCCGACCTTGATCAAAATGTCGATAACACCGGCGACGAGGCGACGGATATCGAGGCGCAGCCGGCGGCCGAAAAACTTACCTGACGCCGAAGTCAAGGACCGGCTTTGGTCGCGGCGGATTGCTCCAGGTTTTTGATTAATTTACCGGCGATTTCCATATAGGCTTGGGCGTGCGGGCTGTTTGCCTTGCTCACCACGATGGGCCGTCCGCTGTCCGATGTTTCCCTTATGGCCATATCGAGGGGAATTTCGCCAAGAAATTCGGTGCCGTAATTTTCGGCGATCCGCCGTGCCCCGCCGGTATCAAATATATCCGAACGCTCGCCGCAATGGGGACAGATGAAATGGCTCATATTCTCGATAATGCCGAGGATCGGCACCGCCACTTCGCGAAACATGTTGATACCCTTGCGCGCATCAAGAAGGGCAATATCCTGGGGTGTCGATACAATGACGGCGCCGGCCAATTGAGTTTCCTGGGCCAGCGTCATCTGGGCATCTCCGGTGCCCGGCGGCATGTCGACGATTAATATATCCAAAGGCGCCCAAACCACGTCATTGAGCATTTGCTCCAACGCGCTATGCACCATCGGTCCGCGCCAGATCAACGGCTCCTCTTCCTGCACCAAAAGCCCCATGGACATGCATTTGACGCCATAGCTTTCCTTTGGGAACAGGCGGTTGCCGCCGGCGCTTGGCGGTTGGCCATCGATGCCCATCATGCGCGGCACCGAGGGCCCGTAGATATCGGCATCCATGATGCCCACCTGTTTGCCCGCGCGCGCCAGCGCCAGCGCCAGATTGACCGCCGTCGTTGATTTTCCGACGCCGCCCTTGCCCGACGCCACGGCGATGATGGCGCCGACCCCTTCGGCATTGAGTTTACTATCGGCCGTGCCGCTATCGGGGGCGGTGGTTGGCAATAATTCCGGTGCCTCTATTTCTTCGGTCAAGACCGCCGATACCGATTCGACACCGGGCAGGGCGGCAACCGCGCGCTCGCAGTTTTGCAGCACCGCATCCATGACCGTTGCTTCCTCGGGGGTTGTGCTGATGGATAGATGAACGGCGCCATCTTTCACCGTTAATCCGGCGATGCGCCCGGCCGATACAACATCGTTTCCATTCCCAGGCAACCGCACTTCGGCGAGCACATGATAAATGGTCTTTTCATCCAGCTTGGGCATTATTTCGCTCCCCGAAATTTATTCGATCACGGAAATTCGCCAACCCATAGCACCGTCCAGCCGATTATTCGAATCTGGGCATCAATCCAACATCGAAATTACTTGGTTGCACCCTGAGGATCATTGGCCCTAAATTCAAGCACTGGCGCGTTGAATGGAATTCCACACCAAAGGCAATCTACGGAGGCTCGTTGCATGCATCGCCGCTTTGCATGGATCATTGTCCTGGCGGGCCTCATCGGTTTCGCCGCCGGCGCGCGCGCCGATTTTGAAGGCCATGTAAGTATCGTCAATTCGGTGGCTTTTTCGGCGGATGGTAAATCCGTGCTGTCCGGCAGTTGGGACTGGACCATGCGGCTCTGGGATCTGGTCAGCCAGAAAACCATACGCAAATACAATGCGCACTCGCTGAGCGTAAATTCCGCCGCTTTCGGACCCGGCGGCGAAATGGTTCTGTCGGCCAGCGCCGACGGCACTTTAAAGCGTTGGCAACTCAGCACTGGCAAGTTGCTCACCACCTATCAAGGTCATACCGGAATTGTAACCAGCGGCATGATCACGCCGGACGGACAGTTTGTGTTGTCGGCAAGTACCGACAAAACCCTTATCCTTTGGGAGGCTGACAGCGGCCGCATCGTTCGCCGGTTGATCGGCCATCGCGGCCCGGTCTTATCTGTTGTTATATCCTCCGACGGCATCTCCGCGTATTCGTCCAGCTATGACGGCACGCTGCGCCGCTGGAATTTGGCAACCGGCGAAACCGTGACCGTTTACAGGGGCCACAATTTTAACGTGAACACCGTCGCGCTATCGACCGACGAAAAGACCCTCGTGTCGGGCAGCGTCGATGAAACCGTGAAGGTTTGGAACGTGACCAGTGGCACCGTTACCAAAACGCTAATCGGGCATAGTGGTTTTGTTGCTGCGGTGGCTATTTCCAAGGACGGGCGGCAGCTACTGTCGGGCGGCAGCGACAAGATCGTCCGGCTTTGGGATATCCATAGCGGCCGTCTGGTGAAATCCATGCCTGGGCATAAAAAGGCAATTTGGAGTGTCGCATTTTCACCGGACGGCAAAACGGCTCTGTCCGGTGGCGGCGATGAGGTATTGAAACTGTGGGACCTCGCAACCGGCCAGCCAATCGGCAAATAGGCGCCGGTTTACTCTTGCTCGGACACTATCGTTCTCATATAGGCGATCAAAGCCCGACGGTCGGCCGGCCGGGACAGCCCGTCGAAGGGCATGCGGTTGCCGGGGATCATATTGCGCGGAGACTTTAAGTAAGTATCGAGCGTCGCGCCGCTCCAAACAAAATTCGCGTTCTTCCAGGCGTCGGAATATTCGTAATCAGCGATGGCACCAGCCTTGCGGCCGAACATTCCATGGAGATTGGGGCCGATCCGATGGTTTTGACCCTTTTGATAGGTGTGACAGTGAACGCATTTTTTGAACAACTTCTGACCGCGTTCCAATAGCGGATCGGCCGCCCAGACGGCTTTTGATTGCATTACAATCGGCGTAAAAATTATCAGTGATACCAACAACAATTCCCGTAATTTGAAATGCAATAATATCCTATCGCCGATGGTACCCATGCTGCTCATGTGGCTCCTCCTGAAAACGCAGGATCAATTCCAGGATACACGCTGATACCAACTTGCATACGCCTAGCCGATGACCCTTCAATTATTTTCGCAATATGCCTGTTTGCACTTGCATAAAAAAACCGTTTGGGTGAAACTAATTTCAATAATAATGAAATTCAATCCTAACGAATAAATTTACAGGCTGCTTCAAAGATTTCATGTCGGGGAGGCTCCGTTGGATTTAGGTTCAAGTCAGTCTTCAGAACTTTCCGAGGAAGAGGGTTACCGGGCGCATCTGTATCGTCTGTTGGCGCGCCTGTTGGGTGCGCCGGCTGACCAGGATCTATTTCGGCTATTACAAAATTTGGATGGCGACGACAGCCCCATGGGACAGGCCATTGGCGCTTTGTCCGATGTAGCGGCGCGGATCACCATGGAAGAAGCCGCCCAGGAATATCACGATATTTTTATCGGTGTCACGGAAGGTGAGCTGGTGCCGTTTGGATCCTATTATATGACCGGATTCCTTCATGAAAAACCGTTGCTGGATTTGCGGAATTCCATGAGTGAATTGGGCATCGCCCGTACCGAAGAAGCCGCCGAGACGGAAGATCATATCGCCTCGTTGTGCGAAATTATGCATGGCATGATCACCGGGGAATTCGGAAAGCCGATTTCTCTGGCCGCCCAACACAGATTTTTTGAAGATCATGTCGCCATTTGGGCGGATAAATTTTTTGAGGATTTGGAAGCGGCCAAGTCGGCGCGGTTTTATATGCCGGTCGGGCTGATCGGAAAGCTGTTTTTGGAAATTGAAGGCGAAGCGTTTAAAATCGCCGCCTGACCGCGGCGCCATGGATTACTGAGTTGAATAGGAGAGAGCAAATGACGAGCAACACCAAAACTGACCTTCAACGGCGTAAGTTTTTGAAAACCGCTGGTTTAAGCGTTGGCGCGGCGGCCGTGGCCGGCACGGTGCTTTCGCCAATATCTACCGAGGCGAAAACCGCCAGCAAAAATGAAACTGGCGCCGGTTACCACGAAACCGAACACATAAAAACCTATTATGATCTGGCCCGTTCTTAGGGCCGCGGCAAATACGCGATATTGAATTTCTGAATTTAGGAGAGGCAAATGCTTATAAAAAGAACGAATAGGGTAGCGAACGGCACCCGTTTGTCGAAAGCGCTCGCAAATTTGACTGGTGGTGCCCTTGATCGACGGGCATTCTTGAAAAAATCAGGTTTGACAATAGGCGGTCTCGCCGCCGCGTCGGCCCTGTCTCTTGGCCGCGTTGAAGAAGCCCAAGCGCAAGGCGCGGCTTCCGGCACGCTCAAAAATATTAAAACGGTCTGTAACCACTGCGCCGTCGGCTGCACCATCATTGCCGAAGTCGATAAGGGCGTCTGGGTCGGTCAGGAACCTGGCTGGGATAGCCCAATCAATCAGGGCGCCTACTGCGCCAAGGGCGCTTCGGTGCGTGATCTTGCGCATGGCGAACGCCGGCTGAAATATCCGATGAAGCTGACCGGTGGCAAATGGCAGCGCATGAAGTGGGACGACGCCATCAATGAAATTGGCGACCGCCTCCTGAAGATTCGCAAGGATTCCGGGCCGGATTCGGTTTACTGGCTGGGTTCCGCCAAGTACAGCAACGAACAAGCCTATCTGTTCCGGAAATTCTACGCCTTCTGGGGCTCTAACAATGGCGACCATCAGGCCCGAATTTGCCATTCAACGACGGTGGCCGGCGTCGCCAACACATGGGGCTACGGCGCCATGACCAACAGCATGAATGATATTCAAAACTCGCGCTCGATCTTGCAAATCGGCGGCAATCCAGCCGAGGCCCATCCGGTTGCAATGTTGCACATGCTGAAGGCCAAGGAACAGAACAACGCGCCGCTGATTGTTTGCGATCCGCGCTTTACCCGCACCGCGGCCCATGCCGACGAATATGTCCGCATGCGTCCGGGCACCGACGTTCCGTTGGTCTGGGGCATTCTCTGGCACATTCTGGAAAACGGCTGGGAAGACAAGGAATTCATACGCCAGCGCGTTTGGGGCATGGACCAGATCCGAAGCGAAGTCAAAAAATGGAACCCAAAGGAAACCGAACGCGTAACCGGCATACCGGGATCGCAGTTGCGGCGGGTTGCCAGGACATTGGCCAACAACCGTCCGGGCACGCTAATTTGGTGCATGGGCGGGACCCAGCATACAAACGGCAACAATAACACTCGGGCCTACTGCGTGCTGCAGCTGGCTTTGGGAAATATGGGCGTTGCCGGTGGTGGCACCAATATTTATCGGGGCCACGACAATGTGCAGGGCGCCACGGATATGTGCGTGCTGTCGCATTCGCTGCCCGGATATTATGGCCTCAGCGCCGGTTCGTGGAAACATTGGGCTCGGGTGTGGGATGTATCCTTTGACTATATCAAGGGCCGCTTCGCCACTCAGAAACTGATGACCAGCAAAGGCATTCCGGTGTCCCGCTGGATCGACGGTGTTCTCGAAGACAAAAAGAACATCGATCAGCCGGACAATGTTAAGGGCATGATTTTCTGGGGCCACGCGCCGAACTCGCAAACCCGCGGCGTGGAAATGAAAAAGGCCATGGAAAAGCTCGACACCCTGGTCGTCATCGATCCCTATCCGACGGCGACGGCGGTGATGCATGACCGCCAGGACGGCGTTTATTTACTGCCGGCGGCGTCGCAATTCGAAACCTACGGTTCGGTGACAGCGTCCAACCGGTCCTTCCAGTGGCGTGAAAAGGTGATCGAACCTCTGTTCGAATCGAAACCCGATCACGAAATCATGTATTTGTTCGCCAAGAAGTTCGGCATGGACAAGGAGATGTTCAAGAATATCAAAGTGAACAAGAACGAGCCGCTGATCGAGGATATCACGCGCGAGTTCAACAAGGGCATGTGGACCATCGGTTATACCGGCCAGTCGCCGGAACGGATGCGCGCCCACATGGCCAACCAGCATACCTTTAACCAGCGGACCATGCAGGCCGAAGGCGGTCCGGTGGACGGCGAATTCTACGGCTTGCCGTGGCCCTGCTGGGGTACCCCGGAGATGAAACATCCGGGCACACCCATCCTATACGATACGTCGCGCCCGGTGGCCGAGGGCGGATTGAACTTCCGGGCGCGTTTCGGGGTTCAGCGCAACGGTGAAAATCTTTTGGCCGAAGGTTCGTTCCCGGTTGGCTCGGAGATCAAGGATGGCCATCCGGAATTTACCATGGCCATGCTCAAGAAGCTCGGCTGGGACGGTGATTTGACGGCGGCGGAACGGGCGTCGATTGAGAAGATTGCCGGTGACAAAACCAACTGGAAGGTCGATCTTTCCGGCGGTATCCAGCGGGTGGCGATCAAGCATGGCGCGGCCCCGTTCGGCAACGCCAAGGCGCGGGCCGTGGTCTGGACTTTCCCCGACCCGGTGCCCATCCACCGCGAACCTCTCTATACCAACCGGCGCGATCTGGTTGCCGACTATCCCACTTACAAGGATACCAGAAACTACCGTCTTCCGACCTTGTACGCGAGTATCCAGAAGAAGGATTTCTCCAAGGATTTCCCGACCATTCTCACCTCGGGACGCTTGGTGGAATATCAGGGTGGCGGTGCCGAAACCCGGTCCAACCCATGGCTGGCCGAGTTGCAGCAGGAAATGTTCGTGGAGATCAATACGGTCGATGCGAACAATATCGGCGTCCGCGATGGCGCATCCGTTTGGGTGCACGGACCGGAAGGCTCGAAGATCAAAGTCAAGGCTATGGTCACCGCGCGTGTGGCGTCGGGCGTTGCCTTTTTGCCATTCCACTTCGCCGGACAATTCCAAGGCAAGGATTTGCGTGACAAATATCCACCGGGTTCCGACCCCTACGTCCTTGGCGAGGCGGCCAACACCGTGTTGACCTACGGTTATGACTCCGTCACCCAGATGCAGGAGACGAAAGCCTCCCTGTGTCGGATTGAAGCAGCGTGAGGAGATGAACAATGGCTAGAATGAAATTTCTGAGTGACGCCGAACGCTGTATCGAATGCAATGCCTGCGTGGTTGCGTGCAAAAACGAAAACGAAGTGCCCTGGGGTGTCAACCGGCGCCGGGTGGTGACGCTGAACGACGGCAAACCGGGTGAGCGGTCGGTCTCGGTCGCTTGCATGCATTGCTCGGACGCACCCTGCATGGCCGTCTGTCCGGTGGATTGCTTCTACCAGACCGACGACGGTGTCGTCCTGCATTCCAAGGATCTGTGCATCGGGTGCGGTTATTGCCTGTACGCCTGTCCGTTTGGCGCACCGCAATATCCGCAAGCCGGCAACTTCGGCAGCCGCGGCAAAATGGACAAATGCACGTTCTGCAACGGCGGACCCGAGGAAGACCATTCAGCGGCTGAGTTCCAAAAATATGGCCGCAACCGTCTTGCCGAAGGCAAACTGCCGCTGTGTGCGGAAATGTGCGCGACCAAGGCGCTGCTGGCCGGTGACGGCAACAAGGTTTCCGATATCTACCGGGAGCGTGTCGTTGCCCGCGGCTTTGGATCGGGCGCTTGGGGTTGGGGAACGGCCTATCAAAGAAAGGGCCAACCCAGGCCGTAGAAATCCGTCCGGGAACACCACCCGGTACGGTGCGTTTGAATAGAGGACCCGCAGCGTTCGGTTGGAACGTTGCGGGAAATCTATCCATAGCAGGCATTGCGCGAAAAATAGATATGACAGGGGGGCGCCGAAGCGCGGCTCCGTTCGCCGAAAGGGAAGCGATGACGGAAATGCTGGCCACGACACATCAAAAATTTATGGCTTTTGGTCTGGCTCTTATTCTGGGATTGGCCGCAGGATTCGCCGGTTATTTGAGCGCCGGAAATCCAGCCTTCGCCCAGGACGCCGGCCAAATAAAGGAATTGTCCGTGCCGCCGGGATTTGCAACGGGCATCGCGCCGCGCGCACCGGGCTCCAGCGTGCGGCCTCCGGCTTCGCAAAAATGGGGCGAACCGGCGACGCTACCCGAAAACATAGCGCCGCAATTGAGCGATCCGACCGTCTGGGGCCAAATTCGCCACGGTGCCCGCGGACAGGTTTCAATCCCGGATAAGAATTCCGCGGTTCTGGTGCAAACGCGGGGCTGGAAATGGCGCACCTTTCGCACCGGCCCGATGGCGAGCTTCGGTGGCTGGCTGCTTTTGGCGGTGGTCGTTGTGCTGGCCATATTCTATTTCCAGCGCGGCCGTATCCGTATCAGCGCCGGCTGGTCCGGCAACACGATCATGCGCTTCAGTACCTTGGAACGCTTCGCCCATTGGCTGACGGCGGTGCCGTTTGTTATCCTGGCGCTGACCGGTCTCAACCTCATGTATGGCCGGACGCTGCTAATCCCGTTGATCGGCAAAGACGCGTTTTCGGTGATCACCGTGTGGGGCAAAATTCTCCACAATTATACGGCATTCGCCTTTATCCTCGGCATCCTGCTGATGATCGTGATCTGGCTCCGGTATAATATCTGGGACAAATACGACGCCGGATGGATCCAAACCGGTGGCGGCATGTTCAGCGACGATGTCCACCCGCCCGCCCGGAAATTCAATACCGGCCAGAAAGTCATATTCTGGGCCGTGATTCTGGCTGGCGGCTCGCTATCCTATAGCGGCATCGCCTTGTTGTTCCCGTTTGAGTTTGCCCCCTTCGCACCGACCTTCCAGCTGTTGAATTCTATCGGCTTCGATTTGCCGGCAACCCTGGAGCCGATCGAAGAAATGCAGTTCATGCAGGCCTGGCACGCCATTCTGGCCTTGCTTATGACGGCATTGATCATCGCCCATATTTATATTGGCACACTCGGCATGGAAGGCGCCGTTAGCGCTATGTGGTCCGGCGAGGTCGATGAAAACTGGGCGCGTGAGCACCATTCGGCCTGGGTCGCGGAACTGAAGGGCGAGCCGGAACCGGAACCCATCGTGATCAAGCGGGACAGTCAGCCGGAACAGCCGGCCCATGAGTAACAGGCCCATGCCGCTGCTCAAAATATTTTTGTGTGCCGGTCTGTTAGCCGGTTTGGTTTTAAGCGCCACGCCGCGCCCGTCTTGGGCGTTAATGAGCGAGGCCAAGGTGCGCGCCGCCGTCGAAAACGATTACGATGTAAAGGTCATCAAGATCACGCCCGGCAAGGATGGCGAGCGCGTGGTCTTTTTCGTTAGGATCATGTACAACGGCGGCAACTTCAACACCGCGTTCCAGATCAACACCATCGTGATCGACGCAGAATCCGGAAAGCGCATACCCCAGTTCCGCCATGGATCAAGCGGCCGCAAATTGCCGGGAACCTATGACAGTATTCCCAACCGCCAGCTGACGGAAGGTTTGCGCGGAAGTATCAGGAGATAGAAAAGTGAAAGCTTTTACATACAGCGTCGTTGCCGTGATTGTCGTATCGGTCATCGCCGCGGTTGTCTTATCGAGCCTGGAATTGAGTGCCGCCGATGTATTCCAGCTAAAGGATGTCCGGCTTTAAGGGCGCGCCTTTGTTCGGCACCGTCAGATTAATCATTTTTCGAAGCAGTGCACCGTCGCACGGGCGGCATCAGCCGAGCAGTCAGACGTCTGGTAATTCTGATCCGCCCGGGCTTGCTGGTTTTACGATGGGTGTCGGTGTGGTCTGAGGCGCGGGATCGGCGAGGGCCGGCACTGCTGCAAGTGACGCCAGCGCCAATACCAGCGCCACAAATAACAATACCGTTCTGATTTTATTCATCGGGGCACATTTCCCGTATTTGATCCACATTGAAGTTAAGACAAATCTAAATCGCCAAGTCATAATTGCGCAATTCACTTTACGTTGAACGCATCCGTGCCCAATTTCCAATGCCAACCGCCTGGCGGAGATAGCAGAAGTCGCTGTTCCGGCTGTTATCCCAAAGCGGGTAAAACCTGGAATATCGATGCATCCGTACACATATAATGCGAAGCCTATTCCGCTATATTTATCGGAGCCGAGCTTGCCAAAAGATAACGAAGCGATCGAAATCACCGGCGATACAAATCCTCACGATAGCTTGGCGAACAACGAATAAACCGTGAGCGCCGCGGGTGGGTGATGCCGGAAAGGGGTTCGCGGTGGTTGCCGGCGAGGTCAAACAGCTGTCGGGGCTGACCAGCAGGACAACCGAAAACGTCGCCGTGGTGCTCAACGAAATGACCAATCAGGTCGACCTTCTCGAGGGTCTCGTTTAGCGCCAACGTATCTTTGGGGGACGGCAGCCAAAAATCTCCCCAGGATTAATCGGATTTCAACGCTTCTCCGATATCCTGTTCCTCATCAAATATGGAGACACAGATCTCCGTCACCGGATGAGGAATTTGGCATGCGTTTTAAATACCAGAAGGATGAAACCATTGGGCGTTGGTGCGTTGTTGACAGCCATGCCGACGGCAATCGTGTATCAACCCACAAGACCAAGAGCGCCGCGATCTTGTCGATGTTCTGGTGTGAAGATATCTGGACCGAGTATCAGATGAAAACCGTCGTCCCGGCCAATTTGGCGTAAGGCACACGCGCAAAAAAATACTGGCGACTTGGCTTTCGCTGGACGATGGATGGGCGGCGGGCTAAAAATCCCTAGCTATAAGTTTGGACCGCATCAGGGGTGCTCCCGCTTGGTTTATCGCCAGTGGGATCAAAAAATCATGGATCAAAAATCGCCAGACAATTCGAAAGCCTTCAAGACCGAAATCCGGCGCGCCATGGCCATCGATTGGGATGTGCCGATTGTCATGGACGATGGCGTCCAGCTCATGTGCGACGTGTACCGTCCGGTAGAGCCCGGCCGCTACCCGGTGATCCTGTCCTATGGGCCGTACGGTAAATATTTGTTGTTCGAGGACGGCTACAAGACCGCCTGGGACCGGATGATCACCAACCATCCCGATGTCGCCGCCGGCTCCAGCAACGAATTTCAAAGCTGGGAAGTGGCCGATCCGGAAAAATGGGTGCCCAAAGGCTATGTCTGCGTGCGCGTCGATTCCCGTGGCTGCGGGCGCTCGCCCGGCTATGTGGAGGTGTGGTCGCCCGGCGAGGCGCAAGATCTCTATCAATGCATCGAGTGGGCGGCCAGCCAAGACTTCTCGGACGGCAATATCGGCATGAGCGGGGTCAGCTACTACGCCATGAATGCCTGGCAGGTGGCCGCCCTTTCGCCGCCGCACTTAAAAGCCATCTGCACCTGGGAAGGGGCGGCGGATATGTACCGGGAATTGTCCCATCACGGCGGCATCCTCTGCACCTTCATGACCAACTGGTACGATATGCAGGTCTCCTCCGTGCAGCACGGGCTCGGCTCCAAGGGCTGGCGCTCGGCGATGAACGGCGAATGGGTTTCAGGCCCTGCCGAGCTGACGTCCGAGGAGCTGGGCGCCAACCGGGAAGACCTGGGGAAATCCGCCCGCGACCATGAAATGGACGACGAATATTGGACCTCGCGCACGGCAGACTTTAGCCTGATCACGGTGCCGATCCTGTCGGCGGCCAATTGGGGCGGCCAGGGCCTGCATCCGCGCGGCAACTTCGAGGGTTTCACCCAGTCGGCCAGCAAAGACAAATGGCTGGAAGTCCATGGCCGCGAACATTGGAGCGAATTTTACACCGACTATGGCCGCGAAATGCAATTGGCGTTTTTCGATCATTTCCTAAAGGGCGAAGACAATGGCTGGCAGGACCGGAAACCGGTGCAGTTGCAGGTCCGCCACAAGGACAAATTCGTCGAGCGCTTCGAAGATGCCTGGCCGATCCCCGCCACGAAATGGACCAAGTTCTATCTGCAAGCCGATGGCCACGGTCTGGCCGAGGCGCCTGGCGAGGGGGCGGGGGCGGTAAGCTACCGGGGCTTCGGTGATGGCGTCACCTTCCTGTCGGCGCCCCTTGATGCGGAAACCGAAATCACCGGCCCCATTGCGGCCAAGCTGTTCGTGTCATCATCGACCGTGGATGCGGATATGTTCCTGGTGTTCCGGGTGTTCGATCCCACTTTCAGAGAAGTGACATTCCAGGGCGCCCTCGATCCGCATACGCCCATTGCTCAAGGGTGGCTCAGGGCATCGCACCGGAAATTGGATCCCTTGCGGAGCGAAGAATACCGGCCTTTCCACAGCCATGATGAAAAGCAGCCGCTTGTCCCTGGGGAGCCGGTGGAGCTGGATGTGGAAATCTGGCCGACCAGTATCGTTGTGCCTCGGGGCCACCGGATCGCCCTTAGCGTGCGTGGCCGCGATTATGAATATCCCGGCGAAGCTGATGCCGGATTGTCGAACATGAAAAACAAATTCACCGGCGTCGGCCCGTTTATTCACGACGATCCCACCGACCGCCCAAAGGAAATTTTCGATGGCGAGGTCCGTCTGCATTTCAGCGCCGATATGCAGCCCTACCTATTGCTGCCGGTCATTCCGAAGGGCTGACGAATATGGCCGGGCGGGCAGCTGTCATCGCATCGATCATGGTGATGATCGGTGGCTTGGCCTCTGCGCAGACGCCGCCTTCGCCGGCGGTCGAGGCGGCCTATCGGGGCTTGCACGCGGCGGCGGCAAATGGCGATGCGGCAATGTTGGGCCGGCTGATTGCCGACGGAGCGAAGCTGGAGAGCCGGGATAGCAACCGGCGCACGCCCCTGCACGTGGCCGCGTTTAAATCCCACGAGACTATTGTCGCCATGCTTGCCAAAGCCGGCGCCGATATGAACGCCCTCGACGGCGATGCTTATGACGTGGTTACCATCGCCGCCGTTGCTAATGATACGCAGATGCTGCGCCTGGCCTTGAGCTTGCGCGGCAATCCCAAAAACATCACCAGCCCCTATGATGGCACGGCGCTGATCGCGGCGGCGCATCTAGGCCATGTGGACGTGGTCCTGCAATTAATTGGCGCCGGCGCGCCCTTGGATCACGTCAATAATCTCGGATGGACGGCGCTCATCGAAGCGGTGATCCTGGGCGACGGCGGGCCCCGGCACACAGCCATCGTCGCCGCCTTGATTGACGCCGGCGCCGATGCGTCCATCGCCGACCGCCAGGGCGTGACGCCGCTGGCCCATGCCAGAGCCAAAGGTTATGACGCGATCATCCAAGTTCTTGAAAGCGGCGCGAAGTAATCACCTCACCAAAGTTTCGGCAGGGCCAGGTGGCCGGTAAGGCCGCCGTCGATCACCAAGGTCTGACCGGTCATGTGGCTCGAAAGGTCCGAGGCCAGAAACAGTATCACCGACGCGATTTCGGAAGGCTCGGTGGCTCGGCCGAGCGGTACAACCTCGGCAATTTTGTCCCAGGCGTCTTCGCCCAATCTTTCAGCTAGCCGGGGCGTGCGCACGATGCCCGGCGCCACCGCATTGACGCGCACCCCTTGGGGCGCCAATTCATGGCCCATGCAGGTCACCAGATGCAGCAACGCCGCCTTGGCGGCGCCATAGGCGGTTTGTCCCGGCAGGCTGGTCTTGCCCGATATGGAGCCGACAAAGACCATCGCGCCGCCGCCGCTTTCGGCAATCGCCCGGCCGCCGATCTGCATGGCCAGGACTGTGTGGCCGACGACCACATCCAACTGTTCCGCCCAGCCGGAATCGTCCAGGTCGGCCAGCGTTCCGATATCGGCGCGCCCGACAATGTCGACAACGCAATCCACCCGCCCGGCGATTTTCTGAACATCTCCGAACAGCTTTTCGACGTCTTGGCGCTTGGTCACGTCGGCGACCAGCGCCTCGCCGCCCACCTCGGCGGCTATTGCCTTGGCCCGCTCCGCATCCAGATCGACGCAAAATACGCGGGCGCCGGCCTGGGCCAGGGCGATACAGGTTTCGCGCCCGATGCCGAAGCCGCCGCCGAGAACCACGGCGGTGCATCCATCCAGGCGCATCAAGGATGGGTAATCGGTAACCGTTGGCATCTTAGGTTCGGACATTTCATTTCCAATTCGGATATGAACGAGGGTGATCGAAGGCGTCGGCGTTGCGCAATGATTTACACGAATTTCTGATCGATTGCGCCAAAAAATCCAAATAAACTTACTTGACTTGTGGTTATAATGCTTTATCTATCATCTAGTTGTTGATAATGTGTCGCGTTTTCATTTAGGATAGGAAGCCGTACCGTGTCGTTAAATAAGAACAATAAAGCCCAAAAAACAGCCATTATTTTGTTAGGAATTGGCGCCGCCCTGATCGCCGCAACCGCCCCGGCCGAAGCCCGAGAGGTCAATTTGTATTCCGAGCGCCAGCCGTTTTTGATGAAACCGCTTTTGGACGCCTTTTCCAAGGCAACCGGCATCAAGGTGCGCATGGTGTATCTCAAAAAAGGCATGGTCGAGCGATTGCGCGCCGAGGGCGCCAATACACCCGCCGATCTGATCCTGACCGCCGATATCGGCAATCTTCATAATCTTGCCAAGGCCGGGCTCCTGCAAAAATCCTCGTCGTTAGTTCTGGAGGCGAATGTTCCGGCCAAATTTCATCATCCCGATGGAATTTGGTACGGCCTGACGGTGCGCGCCCGGGTCATCTTCGCCCACAAAGACCGGGTTCGCCCGGGCGAGGTGATGTCCTACGCCGACCTGGCCAAGCCGCATATGAAGGGCCGGGTGTGCGTCCGCTCGGGCAAACATATGTACAATATTTCGCTGCTTGCCTCGATCATCGCCGCCGAGGGCGAGGCGGCAGCCACCCAATGGGCCAAGGGCGTGAAGGCTAACCTCGCGAGGCGCCCGCAAGGCAATGACCGGGCGCAGATCAAAGCGGTCTATCACGGCGAATGCGATGTGGTGCTCGCCAACACCTATTATATGGGCAAGATGGCGACCAACGAAAAATCGCCGGTGCAGAAGAAATGGGCGGCGTCGGCCAATCTGATCTTTCCCAACCAGGCGGGCCGGGGCGCCCACGTCAACATCTCCGGCGCCGGCATCACCAAGCATTCCAAGAACAAGGCGGGCGCCATCAAGCTGATCGAGTTCCTGTCGGGCAATAGCGCCCAGAAAATCTATGCCGAGGGCAATTTTGAATATCCGGTCAAGAAAGGCGTCGCCCTGCATCCGATGGTGGCGTCCTGGGGCAGCTTCAAGGCCGACCAGGCTTACCTGTCGTTAATCGCCGAACAACGGGCGTTGGCCGCGAAGATCATGGATCGGGTGCGCTTTAATAATTAAGCGTCCTGAACGGGACTGGGAATAGACTTAACTGGGTTTTGAGAATGCCGTCAGATACTGCCGCCGCGCAATTCGCCCCATCGGCCGGGAAAGTGTCCTGGGGCTGGGTGAACCCCTGGACCATTGGCACCGCCGTGATCGCCGGGCTGGCGATTTTGCCGGTCGCCGCCATTGTTCGGATCGCAACGGCGCCCGGCGACGGCATCTGGTCGCATCTGGCATCGACGGTTCTGCCGACCTACATATTCAATACATTGGTGCTAATGTTGGGGGTCGGCGCCGGCACAATTCTCATCGGCGTCGCCTCGGCCTGGCTGGTCAGCACCTGCCGGTTCCCGATGCAGCCCATGTTCGAATGGGCGATGTTGCTGCCGCTGGCCATGCCGGCCTATGTGATCGCCTATGTCTATACCGACATTTTCGAATTTGCCGGCCCGGTGCAGGACATGTTGCGAAGCTGGTTCGGCTGGACGTCGAAACGGGATTACTGGTTTCCGGAAATCCGCTCCTTGGGCGGCGCCATTTCGATGATGACTTTGGTTCTTTACCCCTATGTCTATCTGCTCAGCCGCGCCGCCTTCATGGAGCAATCGGTGGGTGTCCTGGAAGCCAGCCGCGTGCTGGGAAGGGGGCCGTGGCGGAGCTTCTTTTCGGTCGCCTTTCCCATGGCCCGCCCAGCCGTGGTGATCGGCGTATCGCTGGTGATGATGGAGACCTTGAATGATTTCGGCACCGTCGATTTTTTCGGCGTCGCCACCTTTACCCTTGGCATCTATGATGTCTGGTTGAACATGAACAACGTGACCGGCGCCGCGCAGCTGGCACTGACGCTGCTCATATTCGTGATCGTGCTGGTTCTGGCGGAACGCTTTGCGCGGGCCAAGAAGCGCTATTATGTCAGTTCCGCCAAGTACCAGCCCTTGCCCCGGTACCAGCTGCATGGGCTCAGAATGTGGCTCAGCGTCATGGTTTGTGCGGCGCCGGTACTATTGGGTTTTGTTCTGCCGGTGGCGGTCCTAGGCGTCTATGCATGGGCGCATCTGGATCAGTTCACCAGCCCCGATATGTTGCGCTTCGCCGGCAACAGCATTTTGCTATCCACCCTGGCCGCCGGCCTCGCGGTCGCCATCGGCACCTTCATGGCCTACGGCTTGCGCCTGCGCAGCGAAAAGCTGCTTAAAGTCATCGTGCGCATTGCCAGCCTTGGATACGCGGTGCCGGGATCGGTGCTGGCGGTGGGTGTGCTGGTGACATTGGGCGCCCTCGATAATTCCATCGACGGCGCCATGCGCCGCACATTCGGCATTTCCACCGGGCTGCTTCTGTCGGGCACCATCGTTGCCGTGACCTATGGCTATCTGGTGCGCTTCCTGGCGTTGTCCTTCGGCAGCGTCGAGGCCAGCCTCACCAAAATTACGCCGAATATGGACGGCGCCGCCAAAAGTCTCGGCCACGGCCCGCTCAGCACCCTGCGCCGGATCCATATTCCAATGATCAAGGGCGGGCTGCTGACCGCCGTTATTCTGGTCTTTGTCGACGCCATGAAGGAGCTGCCGCTGACCGTGATCCTGCGGCCCTTTGATTTCCATACCATGGCCACCATTGTTCATGAGTTCGCCTCCGACGAGCAGATCGGCGAGGCGGCGCCGGCGGCTCTGGCGATCGTCGCATTTGGCATTTTGCCGGTAATCCTGTTAAGCATGGCCATCCGGCGTTCGCGTCCGGGCCACAAACAAGGATAGCCCCGTTGCAAGGTTTGCACATTCATGGCGCCGCCCACGCCTATGGCGACAACCAGGTCTTGTCCAAGATTTCCATGGTTGTTCCCGGCGGTGAGCTGGTGTGCCTGCTGGGACCGTCGGGCTGCGGCAAATCCACCTTGCTGCGCCTGGCCGCCGGCCTGGAAATTCTGCAGGAAGGCAGCATCGTCATCGATGATGTGACGGTGGCGACCAAGGAATTACATGTGCCGCCGGAACAAAGGCGCATCGGGCTGATGTTCCAGGACTATGCCCTGTTTCCGCATTTGAATGTGATCGACAATGTGACATTTGGGCTCTTGGGAACGCCTAAGCGCAAGGCGCGGGCGATTGCCGCTGAAAGGCTGGATCAGGTTGACCTTGCTGATCTTACTGAGGCGTTTCCGCATATGCTGTCGGGCGGCATGCAGCAGCGGGTGGCGCTGGCCAGGGCCTTGGCGCCGGAACCCAAATTGCTGTTGCTGGACGAGCCGTTTTCCGGCCTCGATACCAATATGCGCGCCTCTATCCGCCAGATGACGCTGAATGTCCTCAAAGAGTCCGGCGTTGCCACCCTGATGGTGACCCACGATCCGGAAGAAGCCATGTTCATGGCCGACCGGATTAAAATCCTCGGCCACGGCGGCAGCATTTTGCAATCGGGTGACTCCCACGAAATCTATTATCATCCGAACAACGAGTTTGTAGCCCGTCTGTTCGGCTTCATGAACACCATCAAGGGCATTGTCCAAAATTCCATGGTGCAAACGCCGTTCGGTGCGGTGCCGGCAATTGGCTTCGCGGACGGTGAACCGGCCCAGGTGTTGATCCGCCCGGAAGGAATATTGCTCGCGGCCGGCGCCGACAATGGCGGCGTTCCGGTTGAGGTCAATTCGACGCATCTTCTCGGTCATTTTAGCGTTGCAAGTCTAAAAATTGCCAAGGACCGGAACGGCGTTCAGGAATTTTTCGTTCGCGTACACAAGGAATTTCTTCCCGAGTTGGAAGGCCGCATTACTGCCCGCGTTGATCCGGAACAATGTTTCGTTTTTGCCGACGACGGCACGGCGCCGGGCGAGCCTATGATGGACGATCTAAACATTTTGAGTTCAGAGCTGAAGACGCTATTATCAACAGGCCTGGAAATCGCCGATAAGGATGGAAAGACGGCTGAAGCAGCGGAATAGTTCTCAAGGGAATTATTCCAACCTCGGCAGAGGGGGAGATAAGCAGATATGGCCGAACTATCGAAATCGTTCGAAATGGAATGCGAAATTCTGGATCGCGACCATCAGGAATTGATGCAGCAGATCGATAAAATCGTCGCCGTTATAGACGGCCAAGACGGTGAGCGTTGCGCCAATCTGACCCCGGAAATGATCAAATTCGCCAAGCAGCATTTTTCCCGGGAAGAGGCGTTGCTGACCAAGGTCGGCTACCCAGACGTGGAAAAACACGCCGCCCATCACCAAAATCTGGATCACAAGATGGAAACAATTTTGGAACTGGCGGCGATGGCCGACGCAAATCCGCTGGCCGGCGAGAAACTGAAATCGGCGCTGAAGTTTTTTCTGGCCGACGACATCATCGATGCCGATCTGGATTTCAAAGCCTTCGTCAAGGACCAGGAAGCTTAGCTCTAGCGCCGCCCTGAAGCGCCGCCACCAAAGCGGCTTCGTCGCTCCAGATGATATCCGGCGCGTTCATGATGGCTGCGGAATTTGGTATGGCCAGAGAATAGAGACCCAAAATTGGGGCCGCGTTCAATTTTCCGCGATTGTGCGACTTCTGACTTTTATACCGGATTTAGCATCTTATGGTAGGCAGATGGTTATCGGTTACGATACCCTGTCCGGGGGCGTTGTATTACCAAGGGGACGCATGCGGTTATGGCAAAAATTCTGCTTGTCGAAGACAATGAAATGAACCGCGATATGTTGTCGCGGCGGCTTATTCGCAAGGGCCATGAAGTGACCATCGCCATCGACGGCCAGGAGGGCGTCGATATGGCGCTCAAGGACAAGCCGGAATTGATTCTCATGGATATGAGCCTGCCGGTGATCGACGGTTGGGAAGCCACCCGCCGCATCAAGGCCAACGACGAATGTTCCGCCATTCCGATTATCGCGCTGACCGCCCACGCCATGGCTACCGACCGGGAAAAAGCCCTGGAGGCCGGTTGCGATGATTACGATACCAAACCGGTCGAATTGCCCCGTCTTCTGGACAAAATAGAGACGCTGCTGAACAGCGGCTCATAAATTTTTTCTTGGAACGAAATCTGGAGGATACGTTATGACCGAAGTGCCAATGATCGAAGAAGCCGAAGCGTCCGGCGAAGTTGCCGAGCTTTACGCCGATATCCAGCGTGACATGGGTATCCC
>Ga0114999_10001987_pt1 | contig 27573 bp, 22 predicted proteins | sample ArcticOcean_MG_C_3_FD_89820 | JGI IMG/M metagenome (GOLD analysis project Ga0114999, IMG submission 89820) | Marine microbial communities from western Arctic Ocean - ArcticOcean_MG_CB8_126 | ecosystem: Environmental > Aquatic > Marine > Oceanic | place: Arctic Ocean: Canada Basin | collected...
GGATATGTATGTGGTGAATGCCGATGGGTCGGGGTTGAAACGCGTGGGTGAATTTGGCAATCACCCGCTGTGGCATCCTAATGGGCATGAAATTTTGACCAACACCCCATTTGAGGGGACAGATGGAAACAAGTTGGTATTGACGGATGTGGATACGGGCGCCGAACGTTTGGCGACTACCTGTATAAAAGGCATTGGCCACCCTTCTTTCTCCCCCAACGGTAAATATATTGTGGTGGATGTGGTGAACAATCAAACAAAAGCAGCGCGATTGGAATTGGTGGATGTTGAGGCCAATACAACTGAAACATTGATTGAGACGATGGTAACCGATCATACCCATGATGGAACACATATGCACCCCGTGTGGCGGCAAGATGGTTCGCAAATATTATATGATAGCGATGCCTCGGGAACTGCGCAGTTGTGTGTGCTTGATATGTAAGGGGGATTGTTATGGAGACGGTGGTTTTAAAACCGAAGACACAACCCGAACTGGATCGCGACGATCCACCACCTAAGAAGCGCACGGCTGTTGCTGTTGCTGATCCAAAGGAGGAACCTGTGCCTGTGCAATCGGTTTATATGATGACAGATTTAGAAGGTGTTGCAGGTGTGGATGATTGGGATCCTCGGCACAAGGCGTATGCCGAAACAGCCAAGGGTGTGTTTGAGCGATCTGAGATGCAGCGGTTGTTGACGGCAGAGGTGAATGCGGCTGCCAAAGGGTTATTTGCTGCGGGTGTAAAAGAAATTGTTATTAACGATGCCCATGGTGCTGGGCGTACAATTTTACCAGAGGAGTTGATTTCTGGTGTGCGTTTGGTGCAAGGTGTAGACCGACCGTGCTGGTTACCCGGATTGTCTAAAGGAATGGATGCTTTGGTGCAAGTGGGCATGCATTCGATGACGGGCACACCCAATGGGTGTTTGGCGCATTCGATGAGCCGGAATACGATTTATCGGGTCAATGGCAATGAAGTGGGTGAAATGGAGTTGGCAGCCTATTTGTGTGGAGAATTGGGTATTCCTTGGGTGTTTACATCGGGTGATTTGCATGCATGTACAGAATCTGCGCGGTGGGTGCCAGGTATTGTAACAGCACCCGTAAAAGAAGGCTTGGGGGAGTTGTGCGCAATTCATATGGCACCCGTGGATGCGTGTGAGATGATTCAGGAGCGTATTCAAAGTGCGGTTAAAGTTGCACGTGATGTCACACCGCTCAAAGCTGCAGGACCTGTGGTGATGGAAGTGGCGCGTGAAGAACCTTGGCCAGCAAAACTTCGCCCGGGTGTTGAGCGAGTCGATGCCTTTACGGTGCGGTATGAAGGGGCGTCGTTTTGGCAAGTATTTCATGGATATTATTACAATAAACCAGATATGCCGTTGCCGGAATGAAGGTCGGTGACAGGAGAACGTCAAAGGCAAGTGGCAAAAAAAATCATAGGCGAGATCACCATCATTGTAAACCGTTGTGTTAAAGGAGATTGTTATGAACGTTGAAATTAAAAACTTGTTTCGTGCACCGTACTCTGTGCCCAATGGTTTACAAGTGACGGATGATGGATTGTGGGTTGCTGATCAGATAAGTGATCGGGTGGCGTTGATTGACATTCTTGATGAAGTGGATGATTATGGGGTGACCCCTGTGCGTAAAGAGATTCCGAGTGAGTCGTCTAATACAAGCGGGTTGGCTTGGGGCGATGGTTCTTTGTGGTTGGCTGCCAATGGTGCGGGGTCAAAATGGCGTACGGCACGGGATACCGATGCGACATCGGGAGAAATTTTGCGGATAGATCCTGAAACCGGTGCGACACAAGCGCGGTGGGATGTGCCGGGTGGCGGTGGCACGCATGGTATTGAATTTGACAGGTTTGATTCGGGGACCTTGTGGTTGACCACTTTAAAGAGTCAAACGGTTACGCAAGTGCGAATAGATGATTGGTCAATTGTAAAGGCATTTGATCTGCCTTATACACGAGCACATGGTGTGGTGCGTGTTGAAGATGGTTTGTGGGTGGTTCATACGGGTGATCGGGTGATTGTGAAATTGGATCTGTCATCGGGTGAGGAGATCGATCGTATTGAGGTGCCTAAACCCCATCCAGAACCTCACGGATTGGCACTTTTTGGAGATGCATTTTTATGTTGCGATGCTACGTCGGGTTGGATCGCTAAGATTTCAGAAGTTTAATTACGAGGATGTTTTATCCCTCATCTTAGCAAGAGGAAATCATGGCTGACGAAAATGAAACATTGTTAGAAGAGAACAAAGCATTGCGACAACAAGTGCTGATGCTGCAAGCGCGAGAACAGACTTTGATTGAGCGTGTGCATAGTTTAGAAGCACAAAACGAGGCACAAGTGCATGCAGATCAAGAAATTATTCAGCAGGAACGGTTGCATGCTTTAGAAGAAATGGCACAAGGCGTGGCCCATAATTTTAACAATGTTTTGGTGGGTGTGTTGGGTTATGCCCAAATTATTGAATTGCAATGTAAAGACCAAAAAATTCTTGAATGTGCGCACAAGATTTCTGCCAATGCGCTGCGCGCCAAAGACCTTGTACAAAAGCTGAATCGGTCGGTGCGTGAAGCGGGTTCGCAGCCTTTGGATCGTGTGACCACTTTACACACGATTGTGCGTGAGGCCATTAAAGCCACAAAACCCCAATGGCAAGACAGTGCAAAGAAACGGGGTGTAAAGATTGAGATTGAAGAAACATTAGAAGATGTGCCCCCCATTAAGGGCAACCCGGTTGAATTACACCATGTGCTGTCTCATTTGATTACCAACGCCGCTGATGCATTGCCCAAGGGCGGCACCATTATGATTTCGATACGTGCTTCGAAAGATCAGGTTGCGATTGGTGTGCGTGATGATGGGGTTGGGATGGATGCTGAAACACAAAAACGTATCTTTGAACCCTTTTTTACAACCAAACAAGATGTGGGCAGTGGGTTGGGTTTGTCGATGGCTTATCGAACCGTCAATCGTTTGGGGGGGCATCTTGATGTTAAGAGTGCGCCTCAAAAAGGGAGTACGTTTACACTCTGGTTGCCGATGTGGCAGGAAGGTGTGTCAAACGATACCCATTCTGATAAACCCAGACCGGCGCGTATTTTGGTGGTCGATGATGAAGAGGCTGTTTTTGATGTGTTGCAGGCGGCTTTGGCCGAATATGACCTCACACCGTTTGAAGAGGCCGAACGTGCATTGGGTTTGTTTGAAGTTGGGTTCTATGATGTGGCTTTAATAGATTTGAAATTGCCGGGCATGTCTGGTGACGAATTGTCTGTGAAGTTAAAAGAAATAGAACCTGGTTTGATAACCATTTTGATGACGGGTTGGGATGTGCTTGAGGAGGATGATGTTAAAAAAGCTTTTGATTATCATATTTCAAAGCCCTTTCGGTTTAATGAATTGAAAGACGTGGTAAAAAGGGCGTGTGAGAAAAGGCAAAAGGGGAAAGTAGAAAGTAAAAAGTAAACCGGCAAACGTAAGTTTATGAATACACGAGGAATATTATGGCAGATCAAGTTGTCATTGGTGTTGATGTGGGCACGGGTAGTGTACGTGCTGGGGTGTTTACGTTGGATGGGGTGATGTTGGGTTCGTCGTCGTCGCCTATATTGGAATTTCATCCGAAGGCTGATTTTTATGAGCAGTCCTCGGAGAATATTTGGGCAGAGACGGGGCGCGTGGTGCGTGGTGCGGTGGCTGAGGCGGGTGTGTCGGCTGAGGCTGTGATTGGCATTAGTTTTGATGCCACATGTTCATTGGTGGTGTTGGATAAAGTGGGCAATCCGTTAACCGTATCTGAAACGGGAGAGGCGACACGCAATATTATTGTATGGCGCGACCACCGGGCCATTGATCAGGTGAATCAAATAAATGCGGGTGGGTATGATGTCTTGCAATATGTGGGGGGCATTATGTCGCCCGAACAAGAACCCCCAAAGTTGTTGTGGCTAAAAGAAAACCTGCCTGAGACGTGGCAAAAAGCAGGCAAGTTTTTTGATTTGGCCGATTTTATGGTCTATCGGGCCACGGGTACTGATTTGCGTAGTTTGTGTACAAATGTGTGTAAATGGACTTATTTGGGCCACGAATCGCGTTGGGATTCGTCTTTTTTTGATGCCATTGGACTGGATGATTTGTTTGCTGATGATAAGGTGACTTCCAATGTGGCTCCGATGGGAGAAAAGGCGGGTGTGCTCAGCACAGAAGCAGCAGCACACTTGGGTTTGACGACCCAAACGGCTGTGGGTGTGGGGATTATTGATGCGCATGCGGGGGGGATTGGTGTGGGTGTGCGTGAACCCGTTTTGGCATTGATTGGTGGCACCTCATCCTGTCATATGGCGGTGTCGAAAGATGCGCGGTTTATTCCGGGGGTTTGGGGGCCGTATTATAGTGCGATGGTGCCCGGGTTGTGGTTGAGCGAGGGTGGGCAAAGTGCAACGGGTGCGTTGTTGGATCATACCATTGAGCGATTTGGGATGGTGAAAGAGGGCGACCGATATTGGCATGTGCTTACAGGTAAAGAACTGAACACAGTATATGCCGAGTTGAATGGGTATATTTCTGATAAAGGTGTGGGCTCAGAATGGACGGAGCGTTTACACATTTTGCCCGATCATCACGGCAATCGCTCTCCTCAGGCTGATCCCGATGCGCGGGGTGTGGTGGATGGTTTGACATTGGATATGTCGTATGATACGCTTGCGCAAATTTATCATGCAACGATTCAGGCTGTGGCTTATGGCACGCGTCATATTATTGATGAGATGGAAAAACAAGGTTATAAAATTGAGCAGATTAATGCATGTGGTGGTGGCACCAAAAATGCGTTGTGGATTCAAGAACATGCCAATGCCACACAGCGCCCGGTTCATTTGCCCAAAGAGCCTGAAGCGGTATTGTTGGGTTCGGCAATTTTGGGTGCGGTGGCAGCAGGCGCATTTGGTTCGATTCAAGAGGCAATGGGTGCGATGTGTCACGCGGGTGAGGTGATTGAACCAGATCGAGATACTGCTGACTATCACGACTGGAAATATGCACAGCAATTGCAAATGTATGAACAACATGTTGAGAGGCGTAAGAAGTGAGAAGAAAGAAGAAAGAAGAAAAGCGAGTGGATTATTCCACTCGCTTTTTTTTGTCGATAACCATGTGATGGTTCGGGTATCTCATGCCAACTCGTAGATTGCATTGAAAAATCCCAACGTATCCTCACTGATATGCTGACGTCCGTATTGGTCGAAGAAAGGATCAATCCATTCTTCACCGAGGTTGCGGCGAATACTGTATTGGGCAGAAACGAGGTCGCGATGAGGATCGCTGAGGCCTGCTGAACCCCAGTCGATGAAACCAGAGAGCTTGTTGTTGTGGATCATAATATTGGGTAAGCAGTAGTCACCGTGGGTGAAAGCAAGGGGGGCGGTTTTAGGGTGTAGAGATTGCACTTGGGCGAGGGCTTTTTGCGGTGTACGCGTATCGCCGCGTTTTTGGAGCGATTGTGCTGTGACGATACCGTTTTGGATGTTGTTTTCGGCTTCTTGGATGAGGTCATCGGAAGTGTATTTTGGCAGTAGACAATCTATAACCGACACGTTGTGAATGGTGCGTAAACCTTTGGCGAGAATACAAATGGTGGTTTCTGGGGTGTGTTTATAGGGTTCGGAGTGGGAACTGATGCCTAAAAGACGTTCGGTGAGCAAATAGGTGGTATTGCCTGTTTTGTGATACGCAATTACGCGTGGAACTGGGAGTTTGCCTTGTAGCCACTCCATGGCTTCTTTTTCGCGAATGAGGGGCGCGTCTGTGTTACCGACGTTGATTTTGAGAAAAAGATCGGGTGCATCGGGTTTTTGGTAGAGGTAAATTTGAGATTGCGAACTGGTGCGGTGGTTTTCGCCTGAGGTGGTGTATCCTGATAGGTGGGTTTGTATGAGATCGGGGTGTGTCATATGACGTTTTTATTCAAAGCGTGAGAGCCGGTAGGGTTCGAGGTAATCGATGTGTGTTTGTTCAAGGATTTCGACGGCGGCGCTTTCACCCACAATTGGGGCGAGAGTGACACCGCTGTGCATAACGGCGAGATAGAGATTGGGCACTTGCTTGGTAAAACCAAGAATGGGATGCCCATCTTTGGGAATGGGGCGCCGACCTTGGCGTATTTCGCGAATGGGCGCGCCTTCGAGTGCCGGAACGTATTGTGCCACGGCGTTTTGAACGGCTTGGATTTCTTCGTCTTTTTGACCCAGTGAATGTCCGTCAAATACACGGCCGTGGGCACCTCCGTGCATCATTACCGAGCCATTGGGAAGTTGCCGAAAGTTGGTTTGGGGCGGTGTGTCTCGTGGGCTGTGTACGACGGAGACGCTTTTGAAGATGGGTGGCACGGGTTCGGTGATGATGGTAGAGCCAAATGTGTCGTATAAGGGGACGTGAACGTTTGCTAAGTGTGCGATATCTGCGGTATCTGGACCTGCAGCAAGTACTATGGTGTCGCAAGCGATCTCACCTGCTGTTGTCAGGACGGCTTGGATTTTGTGTTCACTTTGGGGAAAACCAATGACTTGTGTTTTGTAAATGGTTGTGTTGTGTTGTTCTAAGTTTTTGATGCAGGCATTTACAATAGCACCCGTATCGACGTGGCCATCGATGTCGGTGTAGGAGGCCACAATGACGTCGCCTGGGGTGAGCTGGGGTTCTAATTGGCCAACTTCGTCTGCATTGAGCAAATAAATAGGATAACCCCACGATTGCAAAGTACGCACGCGTTGTACAATTTCTTCTGCGCCTTCTTCCGTAGCGGCCCAGCGAAGTTCGCCTCCCCATGTCAGTGCAGATTCGGCGCCCAATTGTCGCGCAAATCGTGACCATTGGTCTAAGGACCGACGGTTGAGGTCGTGGTAGTGACGTGGGTTTTTATCTCGACCATTGATCCAGGCAAATGAGACGGCTGTTGTGCCTTGCCCGGGTTCATGGGTGTCGAGTAGGGTGACATTTGCGCCCTGTTTGGCAAGATGATGGGCAATAGAACACCCAATAATGCCAGCGCCAACAACAACAATGTGTTTGGTTTGATTGGTCATATTTCGTTTTTTTAGCAGATTATTGTGAAGCCGCTTTTTCTTAATCTCTAATAATACCTTTTCATTTCACCCGCTTTGAGCCGAGCCCAATAATCGTTGAGTACCGCTTTGATTTGTGGGCTGAGAATGATGCCACAGATGATGTTTGGGAATGCCATTCCTAAGATCATTGCATCGGAAAAATCTAAGACGCTTTTTAGTGCCGTGACAGAACCGAGGAAAACAAAACATACAAAGATAATGCGGTAAATGAGTATGGACCTTAGACCAAAGAGATATTCCCAAGCGCGTTCGCCATAATAAGACCAAGAAATCATGGTGGAATATGCAAAGAGTATCACGACAATGGCCAAGACATAACTGGCACCAGGAATGAAGGTTTCGAATGCCGCACTGGTCATGGAGACGCCCTTGCCTGCAAATTCGGGATTGTTATAAACCCCTGTGATCATACAAACTAAGGCGGTCATTAGACAGATGATAATGGTGTCTATAAAAGGGCCAATCATGGCGACCATGCCTTCTCGGGCAGGCTCATTGGTTTTGGCTGCTGCGTGAACAAATGCGGCAGAACCCAAACCTGCTTCATTTGAAAATGCGGCACGACGCACACCTTGAACCAAAACACCTACGAATCCACCAAAAGCGGCTTGTGGGTTAAAGGCTTGTGCGAAAATTTCAACGATGAGACCTGGCACGTCGGCGATGTGTGTGAAAATGATAAGAAGGCACGTTATCACATAAAGACCACACATAAAGGGCACAATACGTGAGGTGACATTGCCGATGCGTTTGATGCCGCCAATGATGACGACTGCAACCATGACCGCAAGGAGTAAACCAACCAACCAATTGTAGGTTTTAAAGAATGGGGAAACAGAGCCAAGAATTTCAAGCGTTTGATTGGCTTGAAACATGTTGCCTCCACCAAAGGAGCCACCCAGAGTTAAGAGAGCAAACAAGACGGCCATCGTGCGACCCAGAGGTCTTAAGCCTTTTTTTGCAAGGCCATGTTCCATGTAATACATGGGGCCGCCAGATACGCGGCCATCAGGGTGTATTTGGCGATACATGATGGCCAAAGTACAAGATGCGAGCTTGGATGCCATGCCAAAAAAAGCGGTGAGGATCATCCAAAAGACAGCGCCTGGCCCCCCCATGCCTACAGCAACGGCCACGCCACCGATATTTCCCAGACCAATGGTTGCAGACAGTGCACTGGTGAGGGCTTTAAAGTGTGAGATTTCGCCAGGGTCATCTGGGTTGTCATATCGGCCACGGATGACATCGATAGAATGTTTAAATCCGCGTAGGGTTAACCAACCGAAATAGAAAGAATAATAAACACCACCGCCCACAAGGACGACGATGATGAGTGGAATGCCCGTGCCGAAGTCATAGAAAAAGACTGAAAATAGAAATGTGGCTGCGGCTCCCATGTGTTCGCCAAGCGCGTCTATTTGTTGACCTATCCAACCTTGCGATGGTGTCTCTTCTTGGGCGAAGATTGGGTGGCTAACAGATAAGGCGATAAGGATAAAAAAGAGACGTACAAAACGGTATCTATGGTGCATAGAAACCCCTTTTTTCAGATGTGGTTTCTGGTTGTGAGTGATATATATGGGCGGAACAAACTTTCTGAATATAAGTTTAAATTGTTGATATGTGTAGGATTTTTAAAAGTGCCGATTTGTGGATGCCTTTACCTGATGGGCTTGGCAAGACTTTCTGCTTGCTCTTTGTGCTTTCGTTGGGCAGATTAATACCGATCTATTTTGTTTATACTGGAATAAGGCGTATTTTTTAATTGGGCAAGTGAGAAATTAGACGCAATGAGTGAGAATAAACTATTACCTCGATTGTTTCCGTTTTTAAACTGGATTGGCGAACTTAAAGACACCAAAATTTTGCGTGCCGATTTGCTGGCCGGCATCACGCTGTCGTTGGTGCTCATCCCGCAGTCTATGGCCAACGCGCAGTTGGCAAATTTGCCGCCTTATTATGTGTTTTATGCATCGTTTGTGCCTATTATGGTTGGTGCACTGTTTGGGTCGTCGCGGCAGCTTTCTACTGGGCCGGTTGCACTGGTTGCGCTGATGACGGCAGCTGTGCTGGAGCCCCTTTCAAAAAGCGGGCAAGACTATATTACGCTCGCCATTATGTTGGCCTTGTTGGTTGGCTTGTTTCAATTTGGGTTGGGGTTGTTACGTTTGGGTACGCTGGTCAATTTTTTGGCGCATCCTGTCGTCTTGGGCTTTACCAATGCTGCAGCTATTATTATTAGTACGTCGCAGATAGACAAGCTTTTTGGTGTGACGGTGGCACGTGGTGGGGCGCACTATGAACGGATGTGGCGGATGTGGGAAACGATTTCAGTCGGGTTTCATACCCCTACGTTGATTATGGGCGTGTCGGCTATTGTGTTGCTGGTCATTTTTCGATGGATCAGTCCCCAGATTCCCAACGTGCTCATTGTGGCACTTTCGGCAACGGCAATCTCATGGCTGATTGGGTTCGAAAAAATATATGGTGGTCTGGTTGTTGGTAACATTCCAGAGGGTATTCCGTCATTTGCTCTGCCGATTATTGATTGGGGCATATTACCGAGTATGCTGAGTGCCACGATAACGATTTCTCTCATCGGGTATATGGAGACAATTTCCATTGCCAAGGCAATTGCCACGCAAACGAGACAACGTATTGATGCCAATCAAGAACTGCTGGCACAAGGGTTGAGTAATATTGCCGGTAGCTTTTTTCGAAGTTTCCCCGTTTCTGGATCTTTTGTACGGTCGGCTGTTACACTGCGTGCAGGTGGGCAAACTGGTTTTGCTTCTGTGGTGGCTGGTTTGGTTGTTGTTATGCTGCTGCTGTTTTTTACGCCAATGCTGTATCACATGCCGTTGGCTATTTTGGCCGCTATTGTGATGGTGTCTGTGACCAGTTTGCTTCATGTTGCGCCCATCAAACGGGCATGGCAGGTGCATCGTCATGATGGTATTGTGGCAGTGGTGACATTTGTACTTACGCTGTTGTCTGCACCGCATTTGGATGTGGGCATTACAATTGGTGTTGGTCTTTCTCTGGTTCTGTATTTGTACCGGACGATGAAACCTCGTGTGGCCGTGTTGTCGCGACATCCAGACGGTGCGTTGCGCGATGCTCAGGTAAACGCGTTGGATACATGTGACATCATGGCGATGGCGAGGTTTGATGGCTCGCTTTATTTTGGTAGTTCGGGTGCGTTTGAAGATATGATGTTGACGTGTGTGGCGCAAAACCCGCATTTGCGTTATGTCATTGTTGATGCCGAAGGCATCAATCAGTTAGATGCTACGGGAGAGGAGATGTTGGTGGGTGTGGTGCAGCGTTTGAAAGAGGCTCAGGTGGCCGTGTTGTTTGCGCGCACTAAAAAACAGATTATTGATGCTTTGACCCGAACGGGTTCTTTGGAACAAATAGGTAAAGAGCAGTTTTTTGCGACGCCCGATCTGGCCATACAATCTGTGTGGGCAAAGTTAGATGGTGAATTTCCCTGTCATCATTTGTGCCCAGGAGAATGCCCATTGCATCGGGCAAAACCCAAAGGGGCGATGTTTTATCGGGTATAAGAGAGGCAATGGATAATGGATGGTGGATTTTAAGGAAGGTTTTGTCTGTCGAGTTCGTTGTGGGCCAAGATGATGCAGTGGGAGGCGAAGAGCATTTGCGGACCTACACTGATGGGGTGTGCGCCGAGGCGTTGTAGGTATTTGTCGGTTTTTTTTGGCATGGCCAAGTGATCCGTAAAGACAAAGGTGGGGTTGGGGGGGAACGTGAGGGTGCGGACATCATCGCCTTTTTTTTGTAAATAATAGAGATTACCCGATATAGCCTTTTCTTTGATGAGGGTTTCAAAAGCTTTTTTAGCGACAAAGATACCACTGTCTACTTGGCGCTCTTCGTTGAGGGGGAGGCCACGACCTGCTTCTAAAGCACGCTGGATTACTTGGGCGAGTGTGCGTTCGTCAAACCCACCTAAATACGGCAGGTGATCGCTTTCGAGACGAATGGTTTTGGGTGGATCACCTGGCCCATCCAGTACGATGTGAATGATGGTTTGTGGGCGAATGTGTTTGGAATAAAATAAAGCATTGGCGATGCAGTGTGTGACCACTTCTAATCGGCCAGCGTCACTCAACTTGTCGAGAGAGAAGTTGGGACCTGTTGGGCCTTTTCGGGCGCGAAGGATGAATTCTCTCATGACCGACCCCAACTTTTTCCTGTTATTTGATATTCACACAAGGAGTGTGTTATGAAGCAGATGATGCGATTCATTCTGTGTTCCGTTTTGATCAGTGGTTTTGCTTTGGCCGATGATAAAAAAGTTTCTACAGGTGATGCCAAAACCGATGCAGCCATTGTAGACTTTCAGGGCAAACGCGGTCAAACCGCTCTGTGTCAGGCGCGTTTGCGAACGGTGTATAAGGTGATGGACCAAGAAATTGAAGAGGTTTTAGATGCTTTTTTCAAAGCGCCGAATCTGATGTCTTTGGGTGTTTCTGAAGATAACAAGTGGATGCCTTCAATGGTTTCGGATGCGGGTCTGTTGTGGACGTATGATGCAGCAGAAAAAATGGTGACCAAGTTTAATCGCGGACGGATTTATAGAGAAACAGAGTTGGAAGTGGATGCCTATGTATCAGATCCATTGCGTCCTTTTCGGGGGGTGATTTGGGAATCGATTCGTTTGAAGGGTGCGTCTGACAAAGATACCTATGTTTTTGAAGCCAGTTTAAAACCCAATCTGCTGAGTGCTCAGTTGCCCGCTGCGTTGGTTAAGGTGACTTTGGCGATTTCAACAAAAGATGGTTTGTTGCGCGCAGTGCGGGCATTTGATATGGAAGGTAACGAAGTTGTGGTGAGACAGTATGAAGAGATGCGTGTAAATACGAAAATTTCGGATACGATGTTTGAGTTTGTCATTCCGTCGGGTGCGCATGTGATTGATGGTACTGGGGATGCTATTGAATTGCTTAAGAGCTTATCGGCATCTGATTAGAACCGCAGAATAATCTCATTACTGCAAAATGAATTCTACCAAATAAACTTCCCGAATGGGGGGCAAATCGTCTGGGTCCATTTCGGCTGCCTGTTCGGGGGTAATGTCTTCCCCTTCCCAACCGAGCATTTTGTTGAGTTCATGTTTTAGATCTAAACGAGCTTCTTCTTTGAATTTAGGCGTTTGGAGTTCTGAAATCGTGTAACTGCCAAAAACGTCGATAATGAGATTTTGGGCTTTTGGGATCATCCAAAGTTTGCCGAGCAAATCACTGGGCAGGCCATTGTTCCAGGCCACATCTACTTTTATGATAAGATAATAACGCCCATCACCGTCTGCGGGGTTGATAATCATTTTGGGAAGCAGTTCGAAAACCTCATCTTCTTTTGCATCGACAGGGGCTTCCCATTTTGGCAATTGCAAAGCCGGATCTTCTTCTGGAGGGGTCTGAAGGAAGAAATACCACACAATACCCCCAACGACTGCCAATACGACAACAAGGGCAATGACGATCGCAACAATATTGTATTCGTCTCCATCCTCATCGTCTAATACATCATAATCATCTGCCATAGTATAAAATTCCTAAAGCATTCAGTATTCACCCTAAATTTTGTTATCCCAACACATGTGTTATGCTAGGACACTAAGTGATTTTGGGGTCTGTGTCAAGAGAGGACATTTATGCCTTCTGAAACATTGGTCAAGCAGATTTGTGGCGCGGTAAATCGCGAGCGTTTGTTGGATACGGCAGTAGATTTGATTTCTGTGCCGAGCCCGACGCTGAGTGCGGGTGATGTTTCGAATCGGTTGGCTGAAATTTTGACCGCAGACGGTTTTGAAGTAGAGCGACCTGAGGCAAATTGGCCCGAGGCACCTGCTGTGGTTACGCGGTTGATGGGGGTGGCAGGTGGGCGGACGTTGCAATTTGATGGGCATTTGGATACAGTGCATTTGCCGTTTGTACCACCGAGTGTGGCGGATGGCATTTTGCGTGGTTCGGGTGCCTCTGATATGAAGGGGGGTGTTGCGGCGTGTGTGGAGGCTTTGCGGGTGTTGCGTGAGACAGGTGCATTAAACAAGGGAAGTGTGTTGCTCACGGCACACGATCATCACGAAGGGCCTTGGGGTGACAAGCGGCAGGTGACCGGATTGATTGATGCGGGTTATGTGGGTGATGCGGTGTTGTTTCCTGAGTATTTGTCTGATCGATTGCCTTTGGCTGGGCGTGGGATGGCGATTTTTGAGGTGGTTGTGACACGTGAAGGAGACGCGGTACACGAGGTGTTGCGCCCTGAAGGATTGCCGGATGTGTTGGGTGCGGGGGCTATGCTTGTGGGGCGACTAAAACAGTGGAGTGAACAGTTGGCCCAACGGACAGCACCATATGCCGGGGCAGATTCGATATTTGTGGGGCAGATTGAAGCGGGTGAGATTTACAATCAGTCGCCTATTAAATGCTGCGTACGCGGTACACGACGGTGGGTGAAACCGGGAACGACAGATGAGGTATTGGCTGAGTTTTCAGACTTTGTGAAGGGCTTTGCCAATGAAACGGGTACTCAAATTGGGGTGACTTGGGAAGTTCAGGCCGATGCGTTTTCGGTGGCAGAAACGGATGTGAGTGTGGCGGCATTTCAATTGGCATATCAGGCAGTGACAGGGGAGGCATTGCCTTTTGGTGGCAAACCTTTTGTGGATGATGGCAATCGGTATGCTGCTTTGGCGGGTGTGCCTGTGTTAACGCACGGACCCCATGCACGGGGTGCACACACAACTGAGGAGTGGGTGCCCGTGGACGAATTGGTGCGTGTGGCGCAGGTCTATGCTTTGATGGCGGTTGAATATTGTATGGGAGACTGAAGTAAGGGTCTGATGTTCATTTTTTTAGAAACGCTTAACAACGATACATTTTGAGGTTTGATAGGAATGGTTGCTAAACAGACGGTTTTTGAAGATAAACATGAATATCTTCGGGTTTATTTTGATGCTTCAAATCGGTTTTCAAATTACCATTATTTTTGGTTGCGCCACAATTGTCTGTGCTGTGTGCACGAAACCACTCTTGAAAGAATCTTGTGTCCTTCTAGGGTGGCATTGGATATGAGACCGAGAGAGATACTCGCTTTGGATGATAAGGGTATTCGGTTGATTTGGGACGATGGGCATGAGAGTGATTTTGCGTTGGATTGGTTATTGGATCATGCCTATGCGTTGGATGAACCTGTTGTAGAAATTCAGGCGCAGAATTTGGCATATATTGAGGTGCAATACGCAAATTGTAAGGATGATTTGGTGGTGATGTGTGACCGTTACTTGAATGAAAAAGGTGCGATTTTAGTGCGGGGCTGTACGTTGGATACAGATCAGTTGGTGGCTTGTTTGACGGAGGAGACGTTTACCTTGCGCGACAGCCATTTTGGGTATATTGAAGATTTGAAGACAGATAATACGACCAATAAAAATACAGATCAGTTGGGCTATACCAATGCGGCTGTGAATTTGCATACAGATCAACCGTTTATCGAGCATCCACCCCGATTTCAATTGTTGCAATGCATCGAAAAAGCAGATGAAGGTGGTGAGAGTATGCTTGCCGATGCACAACAAGCGGCTTATTATTTGCGTGATTTGGATCGTTCTGCGTTTGAAGCTTTGACAGAGATTCCTGTTGTGTTCCATCGCAAGCAAAAGAATTTTGAATGTGAAACACGCTATCCTATTTTGTCTTTTGAGTCGGATAGATTTTATCAAATTCGTTCGAGCTATTTTACACTTGCCCCTCAGATCAGTTCATTTGACCACATGGCGCAGTGGTACCGTGCCTACCAACAGTTTACGCGCATTATTGAAGATCCTGCGTATCAGTTTCGCGTTTTGCTCCAACCCCAAGACTTTATTTTGTACGACAATTATAGGATGTTGCACGGCAGGACGGCCTTTGCTGGGCCGCGATGGATGAAGGGGATTTATTTTGATTATCGGTAGGCTATAATTATTGATTTGTATACTGAAAAAGGGCAAATATCGCATATGATGTTTGCCCTTTTGTTTTGATATTGGATTTATTTGGATGTGTGTTTTTTTTTCTTAAAAGGTTTCGTTTCTTTTGTGAGGTGCCAGCCGTTGCCGTGTTCACAGGCATAGACGCCTAATACGACGCCTTGTTCTTGGTGCAATATTGTTGCTCGTTTTTGGGCATCTTCTTTGCTTAGGTAGGCTTCTTTGAATCGGCCATCTGTTCCGGTGCAATGGTGACAGGGTTTGCTTGGGGTTTGTCGGTTTCCTAAAGCGAGGTGCCACAGTCCACACATATCACATTGGTATGGTAATAAGTTTTGTCGGTAGGTTTTATTGGCGTAATCGGCACCTTCTCGGGCCTCTTGTTTTGAGTCGTATTCGGTGAGTGGTTTGGCCGATTTTGTGCCGAAACATGTTTGGCTTTTTAGGCTCATTCCTATTTTCCTCTAATTGTCTTCTGTGCTAATTTGAAATGCCAGACCAATAGTATTAGGTATCTGTGTTAGCTTGGGATGACCCACGATATATGTGGTGTTGCTGATTTGACGGATCCAATGGTGGACTCTGGGGCTCTTTGGTATCCAGCTTGCCAACAGCACCCATCACGGTATTTTCTTGGCCACCCGCTTTTGCACCGACATATATGAGATGGTATGTGCCGTTGATGACGATTGTTGTTGGGGATGCCAATTCTTCGACATCGTCATCTTCGGTGCTTCCGACGGATAGGAGTTTTTGGCTTTGGCGTGTGAGGGTTCTACCGTCTTCGGAAAGGTAAATTTCGTAGAGTTCGCTCACACGTTCTACACCGCCTGATGCACGGTTGCCGCCGGCACAAAGGGCCACGTATTCACCATTGTCAAGTTTGGTGACCGAGTGGGGATCAAATTCGTGCCAGATGAGCATGCGGTCTTCTTCTACGGTATAACCTTCTACGGGTGTAAAGATGGCCAATCGCTTCCATTTGATGGCGTTGTCAGATGTCCAAATGGCGGAGTGGTAATCATCACCGCCGCCGTGTAGGGAATACCCGACGTATTTTTGTACGATACCCGGAAATGGATTGGGTGCCCATCGAAAGTAGCCCGTATGTCCGTCGCCAACATCTGTTTCGCGATCGTAAGATAAGACGACCGAATCTTCTTCACCGTTGATGCGCTCAAAATTGACACCGTCTTTGGAGGTGGCCAATAGTGTTGCCTGGCTTTTATTGATGCCGTTTTTGTGATAGGTCATATAGACGGTGTTGTCGATGACATTGGCATGGGGGGTTTCGGTGTGGCCATTGCCTTGCACGGGGTCGGTGAAGATGGGGTTGGCGGCAGGCTTTTGGGTCAGATGATCAAAGCCGCCATTGGTGACGGCTTGGTCATAAGATTGCCAGTTTGCGGCTTCAGTGGGAAGGCCATTGCAAACGTAGAGCCAAATGCCACCTTCTTCTCTGTGATGGTCTGTTGAGAAGTAGAGCGCGTAGTCATATGGAAAGCTTTTAACGTCTTTCATGTTGACTATGGTGGTATAATAAGGGCCTGGTTCGGGCATGTTCTCTGGGCGGGAGATCAGGCTTTCTTTTTTGGTGAAGGTGAAATTGGTCATGGGTTGTTGGGCTTTCTGTATAATTATTTTTGGAATTGTTTATTCAACGCCAAATTCATCTAAATAGGCTTCGATTTGTTTTTGAATATCCGATGTCATAGGTACTTGGCCGTCAATTTCTTGTCCGGGTAAGTATTCTAAAATGTCGTGGATGGTGATGATCGCACGGACTTCGACACCGGTGGAGGTTTCGAGGGCTGTGATGGCATTGCCGCCTTCGGCATTTTTTTCTTTTCGGTCTACGGAGATGATGAGGCCTGTGACACGGGCATTGAGTGCTTCTTTGAGACGGTTGATGGTGTCGATTTTGGTGGCACCGTCTGTGACCACGTCGTCGACGAGTAGGATGTTGTCATCTGAGTCGGGTATGCGACCAACAAGCCAGCCGCCTTCGCCATGGTCTTTGACTTCTTTGCGATCAAAGCTGAAGGGGATGTCAATGTTAAAGTGGTTTTTATAGGCGATGGCGGTTGCAATACACAAGGGGATGCCTTTGTAAGCGGGGCCAAATATGAGGGTGGGCTCTGTTTTGAGCTCGCGACCGGCGCTGGCATAGAAGTAACCGAGACGTTCGGCGCTGCTGCCGGTGTCGAATTGGCCTGAGTTGAAGAAGTAGGGTGATTTGCGGCCACTTTTGAGTGTATATTCGCCAAAACGCAGGGCTTGGGTGCGTACGAGAAATTCGATGAATTCTTTTTGATAGGTTTGCATGATCAAACTCCTATGGGTGGCTTTGGAATGTGCTTGACGATGGTGGTGGTATGGGCGATTATAACGTGCATAAATAGAGAAAGGATTTGATTGTGACTATTCGTACTTGGCGTATTGCTTTGGTTGTTTGGCTGATTCTGATTTTTCTGTTTTCGAGCAGTCTGTTTTCGGCAGAGAATACCGAAAAAGTCCTTGTATTTGACCTGCTGAACTATGTGGTGCGCAAGTGTTCGCATATGGTTGAGTATGCTATTTTGGTGTATTTGTGGTTTCGCTCGCTTTGTGTGGTGCGGGAACGCTTTTTTAGCAGTGTTATTTTAAGTATGGTGCTGTCTGTTTTGTATGCGGCGTCGGATGAATGGCACCAAAGTTTTGTTCCCAGTCGCGATGGGACGGTTACCGATGTGATTTGGGACGCGACAGGTGCTGTTTTCATGGGTCTTTTTTTATGGTACGTCTACCAGCGAGGCGCAGATGCAATGAAACGCACTGTGTTGGGCGTTGTCGCTGATGAAGGTGTATATAATACATGAGATATGTGGTGAAATCAATATTTATTGGAGATGTGTGATAAAAATGAATCGTCGTGCATTTTTGAAAACAACGGGTGTTGTGGGGGTTGGATTGGGCGTGGGGTGGCCCGAGGGTATGATTGAAGGTAAGGAGAGTGATATGGCATTTTTAAGTGAGAAGTCGTCGGATCGTATGTTGTTTCCTCGGCCACTGGATGGTATTGATGTGAATATTACACCGCCAGGGTTGGCGTGGTTGCCTGCTGAGGGGGCTGCCAATTATCGGGTGGAAGTGCGCAAAGCGGGCGGGGGATTGGTGTATAAAAAAGAGGTGGGGGTTGATCCGGTACATTTGCCGGATCTGGTGTTTGAACCTGGTGATTATGTGTGGGATGTGGTGGCGGTGGATGAGGGCGGAAATGAGGCTGGACGGCGTGGCGAATTGCGGTTTTCGATTCCGAAGGGTGCGCCAGAGTTGCCGTGGGTTGACCCAGAAGAATTGTTATCCCGTGTGCCAGAGGGGCATTCGCGGTTGTTGTATCCACGCGCTGATTTGGCAACGGTTCGCGACACGTTGGAGACGACGCGAAAGCGGTCTTGGAAGGCGTGTTTGCGTGCAGCGGACAGAGCATTGGATACGGATGCACCGGTATATCCGACATATCACAAGACAGAGGACGATCAGACGCGGCGGTTGGAGTATGGGCGGTATTTTGCCTATATCAGGGGATATATTGACCGCAAGCTTATGGATTTGTCGTTGGCATTTTTGATGACGGAAGATGCGAAGTATGCCGAAGCGGGTAAGCGTATTTTGTTGGAGATTACTTCTTGGCCGACAGACGATGATGATGTGACGTCGGTGAGTGCCAAGTGGGGCGATGAGCCAGGGCTGAGCTATTCGAAGTGTGCGCATTTTGCCTATGACTGGTTGTATCATGCTTTAGATGATGATGAAAAGAAGCGGGTGTTTCAGATGTGTGAGGACCGGGCTTGGCAAACGTATCGGCGGTTGAAACGGCAGACGTATTTGACCACGCCGGGCGACAGTCATAATGGGCGGATGATTGCGTATTTGTCGGATATGTCGATTGCGATGGCGGGTGAGTCTGAGGGTGCAAAGACGTGGTTGGATTTTTCGCTTAAGGCGATGACGACGTTTTACCCACATTGGGCGGGGCATGAGGGTGGTTGGGCAGAAGGTGCGCCGTATGGGTTGTGGTATAATGGGTTTTATATTCCGGCATTTGAGAGTTTGAAACAGACGACGGGGTTTGATTTGTGGCAACGTCCGTTCTTTAATAATGTGCGGCATTTCTTTTTTTATTGTACGTCGGTGCGGGGTGAGATTCGTCCGTTTGGAGACAGTGCAGAGAAGGGTGGGCCGGGTGAAAAAGGTGGGAGTGGGTATGCAGATTTGATGTGGCATCATGCGCATCGGTTTAACGACCCGCATGTGGGTTGGTGGGTGAATCAGATTCAGGGATGGAGCGGGGGAAGTGGGTGCACATCGTTGTTGTTTGATGATGAGGTGCCGAGTAAGGCACCTGTGGATATTGCGCAGTCGCGGGTGTTTCGTGGGGTTGGATGGGCGGGTTTGCACAGTGATTTGGTGGATGTGGATAACGATACGTTTTTTTTGTTTAAGAGCAGTCCTTATGGGAGTGTGTCGCACAGTCATGCGGATCAGAATTGTTTTGCCATTATGAAGGGCGGGAAGGCGTTGGCGATTCCGTCGGGGTATTATGGGCCGTCGTATGGGATGGCGCATCATGGGGAGTGGACGCGGTCGACGAAGGCGAACAATGGGGTGTTGGTGAATGGGGAGGGGCAGGTGATTCGGAGTGCGAAGGCGAATGGGCATCTTGTGGGTTTTGAAGATCGGAAGGCTTTGACGTATGTGTGTGGGGATGCGGCGGCGGCTTATGTGGGGAAAATGGATCGGTTTGAACGGCATGTTTTGTTTTTAAGGCCGGGGTTGATTTTGATGTTGGATGATTTGGTGGCACCTGAAGCGGGGACGTTTCAGTGGATGTTACATGCTTTTGAAGAGATGGAAGTGAATCGAGAGCGGGTGATTTCGCGGCGGGAAGGGAAGACATTGGATGTGCGGTTGGCGTGTGCGCAAGGGTTGACGTTGCGTCAGACGGATCAGTTTGATACGCCGTTTAATGAGGGAATTCCGGAGGCGTTTCATAAGGAGATGCCGAATCATTGGCATGTGACGGGGGAAACCGTGGGGAAGGCGAAGGCTGCGCGGATAGGGGCGGTGTTGGGGGTGTATGGGGAGGGAGAAAGGTTTGAGATTGAGGTGTTGGATCATGAGGGGTGGTTTGGGGCGAAGGCGGTGGGGGATTTTGGGGTGGTGGAGGGGTGGGTTCAGGTTATTGATGGGGCAAGTGGGCCGGAGGGGGTTGGGGATTTGGTTCAGGATGGGGTGGTGAGGATTTGTGGGCGGGGGCGTGATGGGGATGTGTTTGTTAAGTAGTTTGGGATAGAAATTGGGTCTCGTTTTAGAAACTCATTTGAAGCTGTATTGTTTTTATTTTAGTTGCCTTCGGCGACCTACTTTTGCAACGACGCAAAAGTAGGCAAAAAGTCGCCCCTCAGGTGCCGGGGAGGCTGATTTTCCGAAAATACCTTTGGGGATGCACACGGTGAAATGGCCTGCCACCTGGGGTGGTGCTTATGGGTGTGTTGTGGGATGGAATAGTGCGGAAAATCTGGATGGCTTTTTTTGATGGGTGTTTTGATGGTTTGAGTGGGTTGTTTAAATTGACAAAAATGACAGAATGACTCTTAGATTTTGTCATTTTTGTCAATTGTTTAAATAACAGGTATTTAGGGGTTTTAAATTAAAATGAGGTGGTTTTTATGGCGTATAAAAATGTGATGTTGTTGATTGCGGATGATTGGAGTCCGATTGCGGGGTGTTATGGGAATGATGTGATCAAGATGCCCAATGTGGATGCGTTGGCGAAGCGGGGGACGGTTTTTCGGCACGCGTTTTGTACGACGCCTTCTTGTGCGGCGAGTCGAGCGAATGTGTTGACGGGGCATTATAGTCATACACATGGGCAGTTTGGGCACAGTCATGGGATTCATAATTTTCAAACGCATGATATGATGCCTTCGGTGCCGAGGCAGTTGAAGGAGGCGGGGTTTATGACGGGGGTGGTGGGGAAGTTGCATGTGCAGCCTGAGTCGGTGTATCCGTGGGATTTTGAGGTGGGGGGGAATGGGCGGAATGTCCAGATGCTGGCGGAGGGGGTGGGGGAATTTTTGGGGCAGGTAGGGGAGGCACCGTTTTATTTGCATGTTGGGTTTAGTGATCCGCATCGAGATTTTGGGAATCAGCAGACGTATCCGGGGGTGGATGAGGTGCGGTATTCGGCTGATGAGGTGATTGTGCCGGATTTTTTGCCGGATCATCCGGCGGTGCGGGCGGAGTTGGCTGAGTATTATCAATCGACGTCGCGTTTGGATGCAGGTATTGGGATGGCGGTGAAGGTGTTGGAAGATTCGGGTCGGGCGGATGATACGTTGATTGTGGTGATGAGCGATCATGGGATGCCGTTTCCGGGGGGGAAGGCGTCGTCGTTTGATACGGGGCATCATTGTCCGTTGTTGATTGTGAAACCGGGTGCTGAGGCTGTGGAGAATGATGCGTTGGTGAATTGGTGCAATATTGCGCCGACAATTTTTGATTGGTGTGGGGTCGAGATTCCCGAGGGATTGCCGGAGCGGTCTTTGGTGCCCATTTTGGATGAGGCGCATCCGCAAGGGTGGGATGAGACGTTTTTTTCGCATACGTTTCATGAGGTGACAAATTATTATCCGTATCGGGTGTTGCGGGGGCGAAAGTATAAGTATGTGCGCAATTTGTACCCGGAGTTGACGACGCCTTTGCCGAGTGATTTGTGGGCGTCGACAACTTGGCAGGCGATTCGGAATGAAAAGATTGAGATGATGGGCAAACGGCCCACGCAGAATTTTTTGCATCAAAGTGCGGAGGCCTTGTTTGATATTGAAAATGATCCGATGGAGTCGACCAATTTGATTGATGAAGCATCTTTGGCTGGTGTGGCAGAAGAGATGCGGCAGAAGGTGCGGGCGTTTCGGATTGAGACGAAGGATCCGTGGTGTTTGGCGTCTTATCATGAGGGGGAACCGGGGATGGAACCGGTGGTGTATTAGGGGTTGGGTGCGTCAGCTTTGAGAGAAAATAAGAGCATAGAAATAGAGAAAAAAACGTTTTTATAAGTGAGGTTTTTTATGACCAAGTCAGGTCGGGTTGAGCGGCCCAATGTGTTGTTTATGTTGGCAGATGATATGGGGTGGGGAGATGTGTCTTATCATGGGTCGGCGATTCGGACGCCGAATATTGATCGGTTGGTGCAAAATGGCATTGAATTGGATCAGCATTATGTGTGCCCGATGTGTACGCCGACGCGTACGTGCTTGATGACGGGAAGGCATCCGGGGCGGTTTGGGCGGCACGCAACGACGCCGTCGAATCCGCCGGTGTTGCCAGATGGGTATGAGACGATTGCGACGTCGTTTCGCAATGCGGGGTATAAGACGGGTTTGTTTGGCAAGTGGCATTTGGGGTCGGATCCGAAATTTTGCCCAAACAATTATGGGTTTGATGCATCGTATGGGAGTTTGGCGGGTGGGGTGGATCCGTATAGTCACAGATATAAGTCGGGGCCGTTTAGTGTGACGTGGCATCGCAATGGGGAGTTGGTGGAGGAGCGTGGGCATGTGACGGATTTGATTGTGCATGAAGCAACGCAGTGGATTGAAGAACAGACGGAGCCGTGGTTTTGTTATGTGCCGTTTACGGCGGTGCATACACCGATTAAAGCACCTCAAGAATGGATTGATCGGTATGCAGATCGGCGATATGATTTGGACCCGGCGAAGGACCGTTCGTTTAAGACGTATGCGGCTTATGCCAGTCATATGGATTGGGCGGTGGGGCAGTTGATGGAGACGTTGGCGAGGAAGGGTGAACGGCAAGATACGATTGTGATTTTTACGTCGGATAATGGGGCGATTCCAAGTGATCCGTTGCACGATACGGATAAGTATCCGGGGTGGCAGGAGGAGATGGCGCGTTTGGGGAGTAATTTGCCGTTTCGAGGGCAGAAGTCGCAGTTGTATGAGGGGGGGATTCGCACACCATCGGTGATCAGTTGGCAATCGCATTTGCAACCTGGGAAGATGTTGCATCCGATTCATGTGACGGATTGGATGCCGACGTTAACGGGGTTGATTGATTATACACCGGGATCTGATCCGCAGTGGGATGGGATGGATATCTGGCCGTTGTTGACGGGGGATGTGATGGTGCCTGAGGAGCGGTCTATTTTTTGGAACTTCAAGGGGTCATCATTTGGGTTGCGTAATGGGGATTGGAAATTGATTTATGAGGATGGGCAGGCGGCTGAGGAGACGGAGTTGTTTCATATTGGGCGGGATCCTTATGAGACTCGGAATTTGGTGGGGGAGAATTTGGGGCGGGTGGTGGAGATGATAGGGGAGATTGGGGAGGGGCGGAAGTTGGATGATTCGTCTAAGCGGCCGGATGTAGCGTGATGGTTGGGGAAAGGCGGAAAAATAGGACAGGAAGGGTTTGGGGGTCTGTTTTTGGGAACCGTATTTCAAGCTCTATTTATTTGTTTTAGTTGCCTTCGGCGACCTACTTTTGTAACGACACAAAAGTAGGCAAAAAGTCGCCCCTCAGGTGCCGGGGAGGCTGATTTTCCGCAAATACCTTTGGTGGGTGCAAAAGATAAGGTGGCCTACGAGAATAGGTGCAACACGCAAGTATGCTGTGGGATGGAATGGTGCGGAAAATAAAAATCTTGATGGTTTATGTTGATTGGTAAACTTGAATTTCATCTCTTGGTGGTGTGGGCCGTTGTGCAGTTGGTGTGGTGGTGGTGATGTGTGGGAACTGCGCGGGCTGGTGAGGGTGGTTTACGTTCGTAAAAACACTGACGTACATTAAAGCCCCACGCAGTGGCACCCTTCTTTTGCTTACTTTTCTTGGGTGTTCAAGAAAAGTAAGTCGCCGAAGGCAGAATATAAAAATGAAAGAATAACCTGAGAATTTTGTTATCCCAAAAAATTGGATCTTAAATGCCCAAACCCAATGTTTTAATCTTGATGACCGATCAACACCGCGCCGATTGGATGACGTGTGCGGGTAATGATATGATTCCCACACCAAATTTGGATCGCATTGCAGCACGAGGTGTGCGGTTTGAGAATGCATATTGTCCCTATCCAGTTTGTACAGCATCTCGAATGGCGTTGATGACGGGGATGTATGCACACAGTACGGGGGCGATAAATAATTCGGATCAGTTGGATTGGCGATACCGCACGATGGCGCACCACTTTTCAGATCATGGATATTTGACAGGCTTGATTGGGAAAATGCATTTTAATGATGCACACAATCATGGGTTGTCGTATTACATGTCGGTGAATGATTGGCTGATGTATTTGGGGCCTAAGGCACAGCATTATGCCAATGAAATTGCGAACCATTCGTTAAATGATGGGTTTTTTAAGAGTGTGTTTGATACGGGCAGTGGGTTTCCCGATGTGTCACATGTTTGGGAAGGCGATAGCCCGTGGGTGGGAAACGTGGATCGGTTTGATTTTTCGTCTACGGCTTCGGCACTGGAGGCCGATGATCATTTGGATATGTTTATTGCGCGCGAGACGGTGAAATTTTTGAGGGCGTATCAGGACCAGCCGTTTTGTTTAACGGCGAGTTTCATGAAGCCACATCCACCGTTTTTTTCACCGCGGGAATGGGCAGAACAATATACACCTGAGTCGATGGACTTGTTGCCCATTGGAGATATTTCGAAATATCCAGAACACATTCAGAAGCGTGTGGCACGTACGCAGGGGATGGGTGAGAAAAGGATACGTGCGCATAAAGCTGGGTATATGGGCAATGTGGCATTTGTGGATCATTGTATTGGGAAGGTGTTGGACGGGTTGGATGCATTGGGTTTGTGGGACAATACCATTGTGGTGTATACGTCAGATCACGGAGAGATGGGTGGGGAGCACGGGATTTATCAGAAATTTTGTATGTTTGATCCGGCTGTGAAGGTGCCTTTGATGGTGAGTTATCCGCCGAGTATTCCGCAGGGCAAGGTGACCGAAGCGTTGACCGAGTATTTTGGTTTGTATCCGACGCTGTCTGATTTGGCGGGTTTGCCTGCGCCCGATAAAACGACGGTTGTCGATTTTGACGGGGCGTGTGAACAGATGGACGCGACAAGTTTTGCTGAGGTGTTGCGTCATCCTGAGGCGGATGGGCCAGACGCGATTTTTAGCGAACATGGTTTGCGGAGTAATTTGGCGTCTTATTTGGTGCGGACAGAGCAATTTAAATATGTACACAATGCGGGTGGTTCGTGTCATGAGGTGTATGACTTGGAACATGATCCGGGTGAGTTTCACAATTTGATAGATGAGGCAGCGTATCAATCTGTTGTAAAGGATTTGCATGATCGGTTGGTTGCGTGGTATGATCCCAGGACGAATGTGTATCAAAAATAAATGAAGAGTGAGGTTGGTATGGCCAATCAAAAAGATGTGTTGATGAAATTGTTGCGGGGTGAGATTTCGATAGATGATGCGGCGCGTGCGTTGGATGTGTCGTCACAGGCGGTGGGGCGTTTGAAGCAGCGTTATCTCAAGAGCAAGGTGCCAAAGAAAAATGAGACCGTCAAAGCGGTGGTGGATCAGCCGGTGACGGTTTTGCGGGATAAGTGGGGGGTGGCCCATATTGAGGCGGCTTCGACGGCAGATTGTTTTACGGCGTTGGGATATGCGATGGCGCAGGATCGGTTGTGGCAAATGGATTATATGCGCAGGTTGACACATGGACGATTGGCAGAGGTTCTGGGAGCTGATTTTTTGGCGCAAGATCGGTTGCATCGCACCATTGGGTTGACGCGTGCGGCGCAAGGGGCTGCGTCTGTGATGTCCGATGAGGTGAAGTTGGTGTTGCAGTCTTTGGCACAGGGGATTAATGCGTGGATTGAGCAGGTGGGCGATCGGTTGCCTGTGGAGTTTGATGTGTTGGATTACGCACCTGAACCGTGGTCGGTGGTGGATTCGATTGCGCTTTGGAAATGGCGTTGGTGGATGTTGACGGGGCGATTGGGTATGATTTCTGTTGGAGAAGCGGCCAAGAGACATTTGCCGCCGGATGTGTTGGATTTGTTTTTGACGGTTGAGGCGGGTGAAGAGACGATTGTGCCGGGGGATGAACCGGCGGGCATTGGGGCTTATGATACGGGTATGGGCAGCAACAATTGGGTGGTGGGCGGATCGTTGACGGAGAAGGGCAAACCTGTGTTGGCGACGGATCCGCACAACGATGTGAGTTTGGCGCGGCAGTGGTATCAGGCTCAGGTGACGGCGCCGGGGATGGATGCTGTGGGGGCTTTCTTTTTGGGGACGCCAGGAATTTATTTGGGGCATACGCGGCATACGGCTTGGGGGGTGACGAATCATACGGCGTCGGTGCGCGATTTGTATGTGGAAGAGGTGGCATCGGAAAATGCCAATCAATATCGGGAAGGGGATGGGTGGCAGGACTTTGAGGTGGATCGGCAGGAGATCGCGATTCGAGGGGAATCGGCAGATGTGTTGGTGATTCGGCGTTCGGTGCGGGGGCCTGTGGTGAGTGCGTTTGTGCCACAGGTGGATGAGGGTGAGCAGCCTGTGTTGTCGATGCGGTGGGTGGGCGCGGAGCCAACGACGGGTTTTGAGGCGATGTTGGCTTTGATGCGGTCTAAAAGTGGGGATGATGTTTTGGGGGCGTTGGCAAAGTGGCCGATGCCCATTTTGAATTTTGTGTTTTCAGATACGGAAGGGCGTATTGGTTTTCAGGCGGTGGGGCATGTGCCTACGCGAAAGGCCAATGCGATTGGGTATCGTCCGGGGAATGATCCGGATCATGTGTGGGGAGCGGTGTATGGGTTTGATGAATTGCCAAAGTTGATTGACCCGGATCGGGACTGGGTGGGTACGGCGAATAATCCGCCGTGGGGAGGGCGTGGACCTTATATGCGTTTGGGGTCGTGGTCGGATGGGTATCGGTTTAGACGGGTACGCGAGCGGATTGAGGGTGTAGAGAAGCATACGATTGAGAGTGTGGGGGCGATTCAGGCGGATGCGGTGCATGCGCGGGGGCAAGATTTGGCATCGGTGGTGGCGGAGATTGCGTTGGGTGTGCGCAATAAGCGGGTGCGGGAGTTGGGTGAGTTGTTGAATGCGTGGGATGGGGGGTATGATGTGGATTCGGTGGCGGCGACGGTGTTTGCGGCGTTTTGGGAGCATTGGTTGCGGCGGGTTGCGGCGGTAAGATTTCCGGAACAGGTGCTGGAGTTGGGGGCGGGAGGGTGTGGGGGTGTGGCGCGGTTGGTGTGGGAGGGGGAGGGGGATCGGTGGAATTCGAAATGGGATAGGTTGTCAAAAACGAAAGGACACATTGATTTGAATAGCGATTATTATTATTATCATTAGGAACAGAAAAAGAAAAAGA
>Ga0114999_10001988_pt1 | contig 27561 bp, 29 predicted proteins | sample ArcticOcean_MG_C_3_FD_89820 | JGI IMG/M metagenome (GOLD analysis project Ga0114999, IMG submission 89820) | Marine microbial communities from western Arctic Ocean - ArcticOcean_MG_CB8_126 | ecosystem: Environmental > Aquatic > Marine > Oceanic | place: Arctic Ocean: Canada Basin | collected...
TGCGTCCTCCGGCATCTGCCTGTCTTGATCCGTTGGGCGCGCACGAGGCCCATGTCAGCAAGGTTCCGTTTATCTCATCGCTCACTACATCAGCTTCTGGTCGACTGCCAATGGCGCTCTTTGCAAACGTCCCTGAGAGGAGTGTCACCCCCGCGATTCAGCCGATGCCGTCAGGGACCATGATGACGCGCCCAAACGCCTTTCTGGATTCGATGAACGCGTGCGCCTCGGCGGCTTGCGACAGCTTGTAAGTTCGGTCGATCACGACGGTGAGTTCGCCGCCACCGACCTCTGCGATGAGCCTTTGCACGTTCGCCCTTGCCCGCGCGCCGTTGTAGGCAAGTTCCGCGCCTTGAAAGTAGCTGACGTACGTCTTGTTCTGGCCCGCCATGGTGCCCAGGTTCGGTTGGTATGAGTCGCGCCCCACGCCACCCATTGAGATGATTCGGCCTCGATACGCGGCGCAGGCGAGGCTTTGTTCAAGGTTCTTGCCGCCGACGGAATCGACCACCAGGTCCGGACCCTTGCCGCCTGTGAAGTCTGCGATGGCTTCGGGGAAGTCAACCTCTGTGTAGTTGATGCCAAAATCGAGGCCATAGTCTGCAAGTCGTGCCAGTCGCTCGGCGGAAGATGCGGTTGCGGCGACGGTTGCGCCGGCGCGCTTGGCGAGTTGAATGCCGGCGAGGCCGGTGCCGCTCGCGCCGGCATGTATCAATACAGTCTCACCGGATATGAGCCCGCCGAACTCGAACAGGCAGTCGTCGGCGGTGCCGAACGGAATGGGAATGCAGGCGCCGGTTTCGATCGGCATGTCGTCCGGTATTGGCCAGGCCGAGCGCGAGTTGACGGCCCTCAGGCTGGCGTGTGACCCGCCGTTGTCTGACGTCGTAACGCGCTGTCCGACGAAACGGTCGGTGACATCTTTGCCGACTTCAACGATGACGCCTGATGCCAGGTAGCCGCCACAGTGTGGCGCCGTGCCAGCCGGTCGCGATCCTCTCGCCAGTACATCGCCGCCTTCGATACTGATCGCGTGCACTTCGATCAGCACGTGTCTTGGTCGCAGTTCCGGGTCCGGTACGTCTTCATACTTGAGGACTTCCGGGCCGCCGCCCTCGTAATAGACCGCTGCTTTCATTGGACACTCCTTCGGTTGTTCGTTGCTTCCAGCCCCGGTGTTTCGGCCATCATTGTGTCGATTTCAGGGTCGGGGGAGGCGGTTGGGGCTCGACTGTATCAGGCCTCGTAGGCGACCGGCGGGCTGTCTGCCAGAACACTGACGCGTTCACCGTGGCGCTCGCTGGGCACGTAATCCCACACTGCGTGATGTTGTACCGCCAGGTTATCCCACATGACGATGGTGTCAGGCTGCCATGTAACGCGACAATGCAGGGCGGGGTTGCGGGCGATGTGATCGAACAGCATGCGTAGTAGCGCATCACTCTCAAGGGTCGACAGATCTGTAAACCGCGCGGTGAACGCCTCGTTGACGAATAACGTTGGGCGTCCTGTCCGTGGATGGGCGGTGACTGCAGGGTGGGTGGCACTCGGATAGGTTTGGCCCGGCTTCGGCTCAACCCCATACCAGCGCAGGTCCTGCAGACCATCGTGATCAGCGCGCAGGTGCATCAGCAGCTCACGGATCGGTGCAGACAGCAGCTCGAAGGCGAGGTGCATGTTGGCAAAGACTGTGTCGCCGCCTACGGTTGGCCCGGTGAGAAGCCGCAGGATTGAGGCGGCCGGGGGTGCTGGCTCACACGACACATCCATGTGCCAGCGACCGCCGTTGACGTGTGTCGTCCCGTCCCGCGTACGGACCGTGAAGAGCTCAGGGTCGCCCCCCGCACCCAATGATGCCTTGGACGGGTGCACGTGCAGCGCGCCGAAGATTCGCCCGAAAGCCTTGTGCTGCTCGCGGTCGATCTGCTGGTTTCTGAACAGGAGCACACGATGCTCGTCGAACGCGTCACGCACCGAGGCCGCCAGCTCCGGATCGGTAGCGATCTCGGCGATCCTGAGGTCCAGAACTTCTGCCCCCAGATGGGGTGTCAGGCATTTCAGTTTCATGGTTCCTGTCCGCGCAGCGAATTGCCCGCTGCAATGGCTGGAATCAGCGGTGATGGCCCGTTCTGAAGGGATTGATTTTGAGCGCTGTGAGTTCGCTCAATCGGCGAATGTACCGCGATACCGCCGGACATACACGCCCCGGGACGGATCATAAAGCCCTGAGTTCGGGTAATACGGGTAGTTTGGGTAGTACGGGTCGTATGGAAAGGAGCGTGCGAAATGGGCTGGCGACATCTTGAGAAAGAACGACGCGGTACCTGCGTGTGTGATTCCGATCCGATCTCGACGGCACTGTTGCCAGTTGACTAGACTGAAGCAGGCAACAAGTCTGTGGCCACGCCCATGGAGAGACGTGGGAAGAGGTTTCAACGTTCAATTCGTCTGATGAGGCGAGCTGCTGGCGATTTCGACCTGCTTTGCATTGCTGATCGGGGTTAAAAGGACACCATGAAGCGAAACGACACCCACATTCGGCGGCGCCATCAGGGCGTCAGCCTGGTCGAGGTTCTGGTTTCCCTGCTGATCATCGCGGTTGGTGTGCGACGGGCAGTGACTTGACCGGCCTTGCGATCACCGGCGAGGACGCCGATTCCGCGACGGTCTACGGCGGGGCCGACTTCAACATCAGCGGACGCAGCTACACAACAGCCATCGTGCCCTGGTCTTCAGTTCCTGCCTTTACCGCGATCAACGAAACACATCTGACGCCTGACCTTGCAAGCGTTGTTCAGGAAGTCGTGAATCGGTCGGGTTGGTGCGGCGGCAACGCGATGAACTTCAAGTTGCAGGGCACGGGCCTGCGCCTCGCCAAATCCTATGAAACTGATCCGTCGCAAGCCGCCTACCTGCGGGTGCAGTATGACCCCGACTCAGTACCGGCGAGCCCCGCTGGTTGCATCGTCAGAGAGTATTCGGGGCGGGTTAAAGCGAGTTCAGACGACGCCGAGGAATCTTCCGCCGGTGGCATGAGTCTTTCCAGTTCTGATCTCGAACTCATCAGCGATGGTGGCGACCAGGAGGTCGGTGTCCGTTTTCGCAGTCTGGAGATCGACCAGGGCACGACAATCCTGGCGGCTTAAGTCGAATTCACGGTCGATGAATCCAACTCGGGTACGACCAATCTGACACTTCGCGGCCACGACGTGGACGACTCGCCGACCTGATCTTTACCGGGGGCTACCACCCCAATCAGGATGATGTCACGGTGACAACCATCGACGCATTCGGCAACGCGGCATTCGTGGTGCGCGCTGGCCCCGATACCCTCGCCAATGGTGGCGACGACGATGGGGCACCGGATCTCATCTGGGCAGTTGAGCGTTGTTTCCTACCGCGCGCCCGTCAGAGGATGACCGTGCTGGTCATCGTCGCCATTAACGCGAATAGAACGACGTTGCTGGCGACGAAGGCGATGAGTCTGTGCGCGACTTTGTTGTAGCTGACGTGGATCGCGCTGTGCACGACGCGCACGCCGAGGTACGCCCAGGCGAGGTACAGGGTCGTCTCGGTCACGCTGCTGGTCAGTAGCAAAATCAGACACGTGAGATAGAAGAGAACGGGCACCTGGAGAAGATTCATGTAGTTGCGGTTGGCAAGCTGCACATGCTCGGCAACGCGCTCGGACTCGCCCAAGCGAAAGTCGTCAATCTCCGCTTCTTTGCGGTAAACCGCCAGGAATCGTCGATAGGGAATCAGCAGCAGAATGAGGACGGTCCACCAGGCGAGGAGTACGACTGGCTGCAGGATGAGCATTTGATTCACGTGGGTTCCTTGCAAGGCCAGCGGGCGGTTCACCATTCTACGCCCCGATGGGTGGTGAACGCGTCATCTGATCGCAGCACGGCCGACGGCCCTGGGGTATGGCTCGCATCCGCGGCAATAGTCGTTAGAATCCCGCTCTGCTAGACACCATGACGTATGCGGAGATCGAATGAGCGAGCAGACGATTGATGCGGTAAGGGAATATTACGGGCAGGTACTGAAGTCGACCGACGACCTGAAAACGAGCGCGTGCTGCGCGGACGAGAGCCCGCCCGAGCACATCAGGGCGCTGCTTGGCAATGTTCATGACGACGTCCAGGCGCGCTTTTACGGCTGCGGATCACCGCTGCCACTCGCGCTCGAAGGGTGCACGGTGCTCGACCTCGGGTGCGGGTCAGGGCGCGACGTCTACTTGCTCAGCCAACTGGTGGGTCCATCAGGCCGGGTCATCGGCATCGACATGACCGATGAGCAACTGAGCGTCGCGGAGACTTACAAGTCCTGGCACATGGAACGTTTTGGGTTTGCAGAAGCCAACGTGTCGTTTCTCCACGGGTACATCGAGGAACTGGCTGGCATCGGGGACGCGTCGGTTGATGTCATCGTCTCCAATTGTGTCATCAACCTGTCACCTGACAAGGCGGCCGTCTTCAAGCAGGTCATGCGCGTGTTGAAGCCCGGCGGCGAGATCTACTTTTCAGACGTCTTTGCGGGCCGGCGAGTGCCCGATGCGTTGCAGGTTGACCCCGTGTTGTTGGGCGAGTGCTTGTCAGGCGCACTTTATACCGAGGACTTTCGGCGCATCCTGCGGGCAGAGGGTGTGCTCGACTACCGCGAGATCGTTAGCCGCCGCCTGTCGATCGACGATCCGGTGATCGAGGTGAAGATCGGCATGATCGACTTCTACTCAAAGACCATTCGCGCATTCAAAGTGCCGCTTGAGGACATCTGCGAGAACTATGGCCATGTTGCCTACTACCGCGGCACCATTGCCGACTCGCCCCATGCATTCATGCTGGACAATCATCACCTGTTCCGCACTGGCATGCCGGTGCCAGTCTGCGGCAATACCGCCAACATGTTGAGTGAGTCGCGCTTTGGGCAGCACTTCACTGTGGTTGGGGACTTTGCGGCCCACTATGGACCGTTTGATTGCACAGCACCGGTCGAGGCGTCTAGCCCAGAGGCGGCGACCGGCGGCGCGTGTTGCTAGTAGATTGACTGGCGAGAGGGTGATTCACGCGTCTGACGGCTGCGCGAACTGGTCATCTGCTGCCGCTCGCACGGCAGCAGATGATGGCGGATTGAAATTTTCGTTTGCGTATTGAGTGCCTGCACCTCGCGCACGATGTTGAAACCTGCAGCCGAGACAATATCGGTCAGATACGGAAAGATCGCGCTGGCGGGATACCGTCCCGTCCTTGCCGCAAGTTCGAGTGTGGTCGGGGTCACGTCCGGGTCATCCGGGGTCAGCAACAGAAATCGCTCACTGATGGGGACGAGCGATGCGGTGTCCTCGGCAAACGCAATCAGGTTCGATACCTCGCGAGCGGGCCGGGTGTGCACGATCGCGCTGAAAGGCGAGTTCATCCAGTGTGCGGGGAGTCAAAGAACGCGCCGAATCCGCGCGTGCCATCGTCGTGGGTGCGCTTAGCCGGCAAGATTCAAGTACCTTCGAGGCTTGTTCAAGAAATGCCATGTTCTCCCCGGTCAATGTTTCGAGTACCGGTGTGCGGTCAAACTGACAACGCGGGTCGACGAGGGGCAGGTAAGCCCGCCACTTCAGGAGCCTGGCGACATGCCAGACAGGGCACGGCTGAGGGCCGGTTACCTCACCGTGGATTCCACATGGAAACGCGTCCATCACGAGCAGGTCCGGTGCTCGCTCGGCGATAAGCGACGTCACGCGCCGTTGCCGCGACGCTGAACGCAGGTCGATGAAGTCGACCTTCGGACCCAGACTCGGGCGAGCCAACGAGGCGAAACGGGAATCGCCGATCAGCGTCACGGCCTCGCCCGCGAAATGATCGTGAATGAATGCGTTCGCCCGGGCGAGATGGCCAAGGTCGGCCCCACGCGCGTAGTAGATGATGGGTAGAACACTGGACAACGTGTCAAGACATGTCAGGGGACGCATAAAATAATCTGGATAGCGTGCCTTGATCAAACGGGCGCAAGACGTGAGTCGTATCGACGACTCGGCGACTGACCGCGAGGGGTGCGGGGCGAGGGGTGAGGGGCCAGCGTCGATCTGGTGTTCGTGGATCAGTCCGCGATTCAGGGCACCTGCTAAAGTCGTCTCTTTTGCAGTGAATGCAAGCCATGCGGGTTGAGTTAGCCGGACACGCCGGGACCCGGACGAACCTCGTGTCGTTGGCGGTAGTGTGGTGAGCCCCCTGCTTCGGCGCCCGCCCCGCGCTGTCGTCTTCTATGCTCTGGCGACCGCCTTTTCGCTGCTCGGTGACCAGGCGCTCTATGCGCTGCTGCCCATCTACTTTGAAGAGATCGGTCTCGCACCGATTCACGTCGGGATCCTCCTCTCTGCGAATCGCTGGGTTCGTCTGATCACCAATCACGTCGCCGAGCGTGCGAGCGCCTGGCTGCCGTCACGGCTGCTGATTCTGTCCGCCCTGGCAGCGGGCGCGCTCATGACCGTCGTTTACGCCTTTGCCGAGAACTTTCTGATACTGCTGGCGGCCCGCCTGATGTGGGGGCTGGCGTGGTCGTTCATCCGACATATCAGCGTGATGGCAGTCGCGTCGGTGGCAGGCGACAATCTTGGGCAAATGATGGGTTATTACAATGGCCTTTCACGCATGGGCAGCATTGTGGGCATCGTCGCTGGCGGGTTTCTGTTCGACCAACTGGGGTACACAAACACCTTTGTCGTCTTCTTCCTCGTATCCACGCTTGCCCTGCCGCTTGCTGCGTCCGCGGGCGCAGGCCGGGCGGGTGACGCGGGGGAGAGAGCGCCGGGCCAGGGCCCGGGCGGAGGCAACGGCGCCCTGCTGGTGTGCGGGTTTTCGGTGGGTGCGGTGGGTCCGGGTCTCGTGATGTCGACGCTTGGTTTCATACTCGCCAGCCGGTATGGCAACGCGGTAAGCGTGTTCGGTGTCCTGGTTGGCATCGCATCGCTGAACGGCTTGCTGCTGGGATCGCGCTGGCTGCTTGAGACGATCGGCGCGCCCGCACTCGGGGCTGCGGTGGACCGGGTCGGCGCGGGGGTCGGTGTACCCGCTGCCTTTGCCGCTGGCATTGTCGGCTTATTGTGTCTGTGGACGTTTCCGTCCCTCGGCGCATTGACGCTCGGTGTGATGGGCTTTTTCCTCTGCGGGACCACGTTGCAAACGGTCCTGGCGGGGGAGGCAAGTGCACGCGGTTCCCGGGTTTATGCGCGTTTCGCGAGCGCTTCAGACGCGGGGTCTGCGTGTGGGCCGCTTATCGGCTGGAGCGTGATTACACTCGTAAGTGATGCCAGTGTGGTCTTCATCTTCGGCGCGGTGATCTTCGTGGCGGGTCTGATCGCGGCCCGTAAGGCGTTTTAGTTGCCTGCAAAACCAGGAAACACGGGGGGATTGTCCGAGTAATTTGTACTGAAGACAAAGAGCAACCGGATGGTATGGTGCGCGCATGTCATCGCAATTCGCCAAAAAAAACTTGGCGATTCGCCGAAAAAATACGCGACGATTCGCCCGAAAAAACGCGGCCGCGGCCACCGAAAACGATCCTGAGAGTTTAACCCGTCCTATGAGTGAAGCCAGAAACATGCCCGAGGGTCTGCCGGACCCGATGACAATGCCAATCGAAGAGATGGACGTTGCCCTTCCCGCGCTCTATCAATACGACGCCTGGCGCCCTTACTTCAAGCGGCTGCGCGAGGAAGACCCCGTTCACTACACGGCCGACAGCATGTTCGGGCCGTACTGGTCGATTACCCGGTGGGATGACGTCATGTATGTCGACAAGACACACGACATCTACTCGTCGGCAGATGGCATCACATTGCAGGACCAGCCGGTCGATTTCATCGCCCCCAACTTTATTGCGATGGACCGGCCCACTCACGATGTGCAGCGCGAAGCGGTGACCGGAGTTGTCGCTCCGACCAATCTTGCTCTGCTCGCACCGATCATCCGTGAGCGCGCGGGTCAGATTCTCGATGAACTGCCGGACAATGAGACCTTCAACTGGGTGGACAAGGTGTCGGTCGAACTGACGACACAGATGCTCGCGACCCTGTTTGACTTCCCATTTGAAGACCGTCACAAGCTGACCTACTGGTCTGACAAGGCGACGTCCGGAGAGCTTTCCGGGGGCACGACCCCTGAGGCGGAGCGTCGCGCGGCGATGAATGAGATGCTCGAATGGTTCACCAGTTTGTGGCACGAGCGGACCGGCGACAATGCGGGCAACGATCTCGTATCAATGCTGGCGAACAATCCCGAGACGAAGGACATGCTGACGCGGCCCATGGAATACATGGGCAATCTCATTCTGCTTATTGTTGGCGGCAACGACACCACCCGAAACTCGATTTCAGGTGGCGTGATCGGCCTCAATCAGTTCCCGGACGAGTACCAGAAGCTGCGCGATGACCTGTCGCTCATTCCGGGTATGGTCTCGGAAATCATCCGTTGGCAAACACCTCTCACGTACATGCGTCGAACGGCGCTGCGCGACGACGTGGTCGGTGGCAAGCAGATTCGTGCGGGCGACAAGGTTGCCATGTGGTACCTCTCTGCCAACCGGGATGAGACGGTGATTGAGAACCCGGACGCGCTGATTGTTGATCGGAAAACGCCGAGGCATCACATGTCGTTTGGTTATGGCATTCACCGTTGCATGGGCAACCGACTGGCCGAGATGCAATTGAAGATCGTGTGGGAGGAGATTACGAAGCGGTTCCACACGGTTGAGCAGGTGGGTCAGGAGATCCGGGTACAGTCGAGCTTTATTCGTGGCATCGCAGACCTGCCGGTGCGTGTGCATCGGCACTGAGCTAGTTCCTGTCCCTGAACTCGGGGATGTCTACACCTCAGCCGTCGACGCCATACGCCGCTCGCCACAGTTCGGCGCGATGTCGTAGTGGATCGGCGAGGATGTTGCGACGGGATCGGCCGATCTCTTCCGTGGTCAACGGTTTGAAGTCTCGTGGCAGCGTCTGCGCGTTGAACGTTGTGAGCACCCAATTGACGATGCCCGCGAGGCGCGCGTCGCTAACAGGTGCCTGGGCTGCGCCCGGAACGCGCACCAGGTAGTCACGGCCGCCGCCAAGGTCGACGATTCTGCCCAATTCATCGACGAGCGTGGGTACCTCTGGCGGATTGCCGCTGCCATCCGCCAGATGGCAGCCGCCGCAGTGGAGCAGGTAGTCCGCGCGCGGGTCTGCCAAGCAAACCAGCGGCGTGAGCAACAACAACATACACAAAAGGCGCCGCACAGGTTAACCGGTCGAGGCTTTGCCCATCACCACGGCAACGGTGCAATGGTAGGCATGGCTCTCGGTGCCGAAGCACCAGAGGATATCGTTGCTTTTGCTGGGAAAGTATACGGGCTTGTCGCGCTCGGTATTGTGACACCCGCATCGGGCGCACACCGCCTTGCCGCAGCAGTCGTTGTAGGAGATCAGGTAGTCCTGATCGTCCACCGGATTCTTGCAGGTGCCGACCCACGTGACGGGCGATGCCTCGGCGCCCGGCGGGCAACTGGACATGGTGCCACCGCAGCAGGAGCAGAGGGTTCCACCAAGGGCGCAGTAGCGCCAGTAGTCACAGGACCGTGGATCGCCGATTTCTTGCAGGCCTTCCGCGCCGAAGGCACGGGCGACAGGCAGGAGCGGTAACACACTCGCGCCTGCGACCAACGTGCCGAGTTTCGCAAGGAAGCTGCGACGGCCGTGGTCGCGCGCAAGCTGCCGGCAGCCAGAAACGACACGCTGGTCCATTCGGTCGAGCAATGTGGTCAGGACGTTCATCTAGGCTTTCTCCTCAAATCCTTCGACGCTAAAACCGTCCTGGGAGACGTATTCCTGGATGGTTTTGTGTTCTGAGTGCGTTGCCTCGACCAGGCTGTCGAGATGCTCGCGCGTGTTGACGAGTCCCTTGCTGGCGAGCACACCGGCTTCATCAATGATGGCGGCGAACGGCAGCTTGCTGACGCCGAAGGTGATTCCGAGCGGTTGCGAGATCACATAGGGGTAGTCGTCAATCCCCATCTCGCTCGCATATTTGCGATGCTGCTCTTCGGTGTCGCCGTCGCTCGCGAAGACGAGCCGCAGGTTTTCGGTGGCGGCGAGGCGACGCGCGGTAGGCACCAGTTCCCGGCAAACCGGGCACGTTGGAGAGACCCACATCAGCAACGTCGGCAACGCCGTCGGGCCGCCGATCACGAGCGCATTTCGATCGAGGTCTGTGACGGGAATGCTCTCCACGGTCTCACCGACTCTGGGTCCGCTGGTTGGCATGAGTGCACCGGCCGGGGCAACGCGCTCGTTCAGCACGCCTACCTGGCGGGCAAGGGCGAACACCGCGGCGCTGAGGACCAGTACCAGGGCCCACAGCAACACGTTCGACACGATCAGCGTTTCAACCATGCGCGATCTCCCCGCGTGGTGCCGCGTTCGCCGCGAGTTGCAAGAGTCCGGCATAAAGCAGAGCGGCGGTCAGCACGGCCGGGACGAGTAACAGATAATCAAACCAGGCGAGCGAGCGGGCTGTGGGGGCCAGTCCGACCAGGGCAACTGCCGCAAGCGCGCCGTTGCGCGCGACCAGCCACCAGGAAATGGCGTCGGCCGCGAAGCTGCAGCCACAGTCGATCCAGACACGGCCGCGTGCGAGATTGATGGCCATCGCAATGGCATAGGTGACAAACAGGCAGGACGCGAGGAAGAAAGCCAGGGGCGCGCCGAACAGCAGTCCGCCAGCGACGGCGAACTCAGCGAGTGTGAGCACGCGAGCAACAGGTGTCACAAGGAGCGGTGGCAGGAGCTGATAGCCCGCCAGGACCTGGTGAAACGCTTGTGGTGCCTGCACCTTGCTCCACGCGGCGATACCGAGTAGGAGCGCGAGCGCCCAGGCGACAGCCGTGGTGGCGAGCGGGTCAATCATTGCCGAAACCGATGATCATGTTGGGTCCACCGACGCCTTCGATGGTGCGTTCAAGGCGAGTGGTCGCGACGTCGTAGACATGCAGTTTGTTGTCGTTGTCGGCAACCGTGAGTAGGGGTTTGTCGTTGCGTGAGACAAGCAGATCGGCGGACTTTCCCGGTAGTTCGATGCGGCCAATGCGCCGCTTGCCCGCGCCGCTCAGGATCCAGACCTCTGTGCCTGGATCTTCGTGCGTATCCTTTTTGCCTTTATGCATGAGGGTGAAGAGCAGGTCGAGTCCGGGATGATAGTCAATGATCTGCCCGCCGCCGATGCGCCACGTTTCTTCGCGGTCCTTGGCGCTGGTGATCGACCAGGGCTCCGAGATAAAGATGTCATCGCCAGCAGCCGTTGCGGTGAAGACCTTGCCCTCGAATGACACGAGCAACCAGCCGTCATCCGTGCGGACTGGTTTGTCGTAGACAGGATCTGTGTCGACGTCGAAGAACGTCTTGCTGCGGATGCGCGCGAGTTCTTTGCCGGCGCGGTCCAGTCGAACGAGTTGCAGGGTGCCATCGCCGCAGATCATCAGAAAAGCGCGCTTGTCGACCGGCATGACGAGAGCACAACCGGCGGTAGAGATCTCGCCAACAAAGGTGCGCTTCTTCACGTCGACGATCGATACCGACTGCGCCGGTGTCATATTGAATACGGCGAGGTGCCGCTTGTCATTCAATAGCCCAACGTACTGGCGGAATGGTAATGCGGCGATCTTGTTGGGAACCGGTATCTCGTGACGGGCGGTCAGTGACTTCATGTCGTAGATGGTGACGAAGTCGCTGCGCTCGCCGCGATGGCGTCTTGAGTAGTAGGTTTCGGGAACGTAGAACTCGCGCGCGCGGACGTTGGCTTCGATGGCGGGCGTCCATTCTGACACTGACAGAAGGCCCTGCATGTCGCCGGTTGCGACGTCGAAAATATAGGCCGGCCCGAAGACATTCTTGGCCATCACCCACGTGGGTCCGGGTGCGCCCATCGTCGTCTTGCCGATGGTCTCGGGCTTGATCTCGGCGACGGCTGTGGTGAGTTGAAGAGAAAGGAGTGCAAGCGCCGCCATCCGTACGGTCAAGCGTGCGATCAAGCGGATGGCGGCCCCGGAACCGGGCAAACTGCAGAATGCTCTCATCGACCAACCTCCAGAAGAAAGACCCCGGTAGTCTATCAGCAATTCCTGTCCCTCCTTGCGTTGTGGGACAGGAACCCCTGGCAGGTCAGGGGGAGGCTTGCGCCAGTTCCTTTCGCGCCGCCGCTTCGATGCGCGTGCCATCGAAGAACGCGGGATTGCAGCCGGCATAGAGTTGTACTGAAAACGAGTATGCGAAGCTGCGAAAGTCAGTCTCGTCAAAGAGTTCGTCTTCCAACTGTTCATAGGCCTCTGCGGCGGCGTGGTCCATGTTGGTCACGTCCCAATGGCCAAGATCAAAGCTCATGATGGCGCGCACCTGCTCGCGCAGGGGATTGGCTTTGCGGTTAAATGCCGCAAATGCCAGCGGATCGTCGGACTCGCAGCCGAAGTAGAAGTTGGGGATGAAACGGTCACGCACATCCTGCTCTGTCTCGACATGCATCAGGGCGAAGTCATCCCGAACATCCAGCGGCACGTCGCCCTTGCCAATGCCGAGCGCCGACTCCAACTGATCGAGTTTCCCAAGCGTCGCCTCATCACCGTACTCGGTGAACAACTTGCGGGCCATCGAGGCATCGACGTTGGCGGGATTGAGGTTTTCGAGACTCTGGAGGTTGCGTTTCTTCCAACGACTGAAGATGTCCTGGTAAAGGCGAGTGCCGGTCACCGCGCCACCTTCAAGGAGGGCGACCCGGAGGCCTGGAAAACGGTGTGTGACACCGCCCATGAGCAATGCCTAGGCCAGCACCTCACCGGCTGCTGCGAAGTGACCCATGTGATTGTGCATGTAGTTGGAGATGGAACTGCGATCATGGAAGCCCATGCCGCCCGAGTGTGCGGCGAGGGGGAAGCCGAGATCGATGCAACGTTGCCAGAACGGGTCGTAATCGTGGGCGCTGTCGATCGCAAAGCTGTCCAACCAGAACACTTCGCCAGCGAGTTCCGGGTATTCGCGCTCGACCCGGGGCACGGGTCGTTTGATGAAAGACGGAATCATGGCGACCTTGAGACCGAGCGAGTGGGCGTGTTCGAGTTCACGAATGCCTTCTTCGGGCGTGTGTAGCGGAATGATGGCAGCGACCGTCATGCGGTCGCTGTATTCGCTGTAGGCGGCGGCCGCGTATTCGTTGTACGCGTGGCAGGCGAGTCGCCGATACTCATCGTTAGGGATGCTGTGAAAACCCAGTCCGCTGGTTGGATAGAGAACCGCAAAGTCGAGTCCGAAGTCGTCCATGCGCTGTGATAGAGCTTCGGCAGCATGGCGGTACAGCGGTCAAACGTGTTCTTTGTTGGCAGGGCCCACCAGGGTGCGCGGATCGCGCGGTTATCCTTGCGCTCGTCCCAGTTCATTTGATACCAGCCCGGGCCAGTGCGGCCGCCGCGTTGATTGGCGCGAAAATCGGTTACCGCGTCCTCGCCGCCAGCATCGCGGATGTAGTCCATCAGAACGGGCGAGAACTCAATGATATGGGAATCGCCGTCGATGAGCGGATGGTTGAGGTTGGCGCGGATCTCTGCAGAGCGGGTTGCCATATAATGGCCTCCGGATCGGGGTGGCTGGGAGTTTGACCACATTAGTCGCAATCCCGTGTGCCGGGCAAGCGCCGTTGGTGGTGCTGCGCCTTGTGCCGAAGGCTGGTGAGATGTGCCGAAGGCTCGTGGGTTCCCGTGATCGATTTCTGTACTGGCACGCGCAAAGCAGTCATTCTTCGCGCGAGCACTGTTAAGGGAAGAGTCAAATGGGCCTGTACGCGAAGTATGTGCTGCCGAAACTGATCGACAAGGCCTGTGGTCAGGCGCCAATGGCCGAACTGCGTTCGCAATATGTGCCACATGCCTCGGGGCGCGTGCTCGAGATAGGGTTGGGATCCGGCCACAACCTGCCGTACTACACGGCTGCGGCAACTTCAGTGACTGCAATTGACCCCGCGACGGAGGTCACTGAACTGGCGGCCAAACGGATAAGCGATGCCGCAATGAACGTAGAACTCATCAGCACCTCTGCAGAGTCCATTCCCTTCGACGACGGCACCTTTGACACGGTCGTGTCCACCTGGACCCTGTGTTCGATTCCCGATGTCGAGCGGGCACTTGCCGAGTTGCGCCGGGTCATTCGTCCCGAGGGCAAGTTTCTATACATCGAACACGGGCTAAGTCCGGATGCGAGCGTGCAGCGCTGGCAGCGCCGTATTGAACCCGTCTGGAAGCGGATCGGTGGCGGCTGCCATCTGACGCGAGATGCGCGGACGTTGATAGCCGAGGCGGGTTTTACAGTGAATGAGGGCGAGTCGAGTTACTCGCCCGGACCGCGTTGGGCGGCGTACACCTATCGCGGGGTTGCGCGGCCTGGTTAGTTTCTGTCCCGACGTTGCAGCTACGCAGAGCCTTTGCGAGAGGGTGTCTTTGCCCGATGAGTGAGCCGCCATCTGCCGCAAATTGCACGGCGTTCTTTGGATTGCTGGCTCGCTGCGTTTACCAGGATGGGGTGGCGGAAAGCAGGTCAAAAGTCGTGTGAGAGAAAGTAGAAAGAAGACGTTTCGCTAGTACTTGACGAACCCTTAAGCAGCGGATCGCATCGAGTTTCCGGCTGTGACGTTCGCCTGTGACATTCGCTTTGTGACGGGGTTCTCAATAGCTGGCGAAACAATCGGCTGATGATAAAGTGACATCTTCATGAATTCTTGGGTAACCGTTATGCCAACATTTGAACCGCCGGGCCCGGGTTCATGGGAACTTGAGCGCGCACACTTCTCGCGCGCGGCTACCAGTTTTACCGGCGAAATCCTGGCGAGCGGGCTAACCAGGGGAGTGACGATTGGTTGCGAGCAGTACGGCCTGCCGCTGAAATGTCTCCGGGCGGCGATGGTCAACAATTTCTTTTACGCCCAGCAGGTGCCGATTCTGGGAGACGGCACAGGGGACGTTCCCGCCAAGTGGCTGTTCATGATTATGACGCGGGTGCACCCGGAAATGCGCCGGCGCGTTGCAAGCGCGAAACGGGCTTTGGAGCAGAAACTGTGGCGGCGGGATCTCGAACTCTGGGACGCGATGAAGATCGACTCGATCGAACGTAACAGCACGTTGTATGGCGTCGACATGAAAGCCTTGAGTGATGTGGAAATGGACACTCACCTGCGGGCCTGTGCGGTGAATGCTGAAGATATGGTCTACCGCCACCATCGCTTCACGATAGCTTCCATTTTCCCGATGGGAATCTATCTGCATGTCGCGACCGTCCTTGGTGGTCTCAGTGTGCAACAAGCACTGTCGTATCTGCGCGGGTCCACGCCCATTTCGCTGGGAACAGCCCAGGAGGAGTTGCAGGAATTAGCCCGGGCACTCAAGGACCATGGCGTGAGTGCCGACGAGGTCTCGGGCATCGAGCCTTTGCAACTCGTTGATACCCTCGAGGAGCGGCATGTTGATATCGTCAGCGCGTTAACGGCCTATACGAATATCGTTGGTGCGATGCTCGTGGGCGGCTACTGCATCTCGGAGAAAACGCTGATCGAGAGCCCGATACTGCTGCGGGCGCGCATCGCCGATGCCATGGGCGAGCAGCGAGCGCCGGTCGATCCGGCGGCGGCACTTGAACAAGGCCTTGCCGCAGTGGACCCCACAGTTCGGGGCGACTTTGAGGCGTGGTTCAATGAGGTTGTGTTCGTCAATCGCATGCGTGACGAGCGCGGCGTCTACAACGACATGTGGGGATCGGGGATCGCGCGACTGGCGTTTCTGGAAGTCGGCGATCGCCTGGTCACGCGTGGTGTATTGCCAGACCGGGAACTGGCAGTGGATAGCGCGGTTGACGAATTGCTGGGTTTGTTGGCCGGGAACGCCGCCGCCATTAGCGTTGATGAACTGGTCGCCCGACGTGACTGGCGCTTGACCCAGAGTATTGATGAGATACCGCAGTCGTTGGGTCCGGAGCCGGCACCGCCGCCGCCGATAGAGTGGTTGCCCAAATCATACAGGCTGTCGGTTTCGGCCATGCCGATGGTGTTTGGGAACTTGAATGACGACCCGGATCAGATCGTTCCGCAGGACAGTATCCGTGGCGTTTCGGCGAGCGGCGGCGTGTATGAGGGAACGGCGCGTGTGGTGAAGGACACGTCCGAGTTTGGGCGTCTGCAGCAGGGGGATGTCCTCGTCACACGCAATACATCGGCGGCGTTTAACGTTGTTTTGCCGTTGATTGGTGCGGTGGTGACTGATCGCGGCGGGGCATTGAGTCATGCGGCGATCGTAGCGCGCGAATATGGCATCCCTGGTGTCGTTAGTGCGCGGGTGGCGACCGAGCGGATAGCGGATGGCAGCCGCGTTAGAGTCGATGGCGACACCGGTGAAGTTACCGTGCTGGGGTGAGACAATATGTCGCAACACGCTGCCACCGTCGATCCAGGCAGCCTGTCCATCGAGTTCTTCGACTACTCTCTCGCTACAGTGCCTCTTGTGTTTGTGGACGTGTTCACTTTTGTTGTAGATGGTACGGGTACGGAGTTGGACCCGTTCGACATCTTTCTGGACTTCTACGTTGACCCGTTTAGCCCCTTTCTCGACTTTGAAGGGGCAGGCTTCACGATCTCTTTCGACGTTGGTCATTCCAGCGTTACGCCGGAGCCGTCGATACTCCTGGTCCTGTGGTTAGGTCTGGGCCTGCTGGGGATCCGCCGCAAGACATAGCGCATGCGTTCGCATCGCTGGGCGTATAGGCCCGGCGTCGCTTGTCATCCAACAGAGCGTCGAGGTCCCCTCCCTGGTCCGCTCGATACCGTATGGGCGGCCGTACGCGCTGGAGCCGATGCCGTCGGGTATTTCCGCGAGCACGGCGACAGCGTCATTGCGGACGTCGCGCTGCAAGAGCAGATGAGCGGGCGACGTGGGGCCATTCACAACCCTTCCTCCGAGATCCCTGGTACCGCGTTCCGCTCGGCATCGCGTATGCTGGGCACGGGTAAATGATCACGGAGAACGGCCAGGAAACCATGACAGACAACCAGAACATCATCCTGTTTGACGACGACGGCAACTACCTCAAGGTTGACGGCGGCGTATCTGCGCAGGTGCATGACGATGGCATCTGGTCTGCAGCGGGTAGCGACCTTTGTTCCGCGTCAGCGGCGAGTGTGCTGCACACCGATGCGGCCAACATCCGAATCGGCGAGCGGGTCGGGGTAAAGGTGAAAGGTGAGTACAAGCCGTTCACGGTTCAACTCGGGCCGACCCGCCTGCCATCTGCCCATCTCAGCGAATTGCATGACAGTGGCTTCACGGTGCTCGAGGGGCTGCTCGATGCCGGGGCGGTCGCCCGCCTCAAAGCCGATGCGATTGTCCAATTGCAGGAGCAGAATCCGGACGCCGCCCGCTCGGACGGGCGTCTTGGCATTCGCCACGGACTCGCCTGGAGTACGGACGTCGCCCGCGCGGTCACCAATCCCGTTGCCCTCGGTCTGCTGCGAACCTACCTGGCGATCGATGACATCCACTATTGTCACCCGCCGAGCGTAACGACCATGCGCCCCACCGTTGATCTGCTAGGGTCCTTTCCGCCGGACGGCTGGCACAGCGACTATCCTTACCACCCGGGCATATTCCCGGATGAGCAGTGGCCAGGGGACAGGGTCTATGGCGTTCAATTCAACATCTGCGTCGACGAGTTTCGCGCCGACAATGCGGCTACGCAGTACGCGCCGGGTTCGCACAAGCTTTGCCAATGGCCGCCGGCAGAGTGGAATGAGGGCGGCACCCGGATGGGCGAGGGCGTGCACGAAAACGTCAAGCAAATGCTCGCACCGGCGGGATCGGCGCTGGTCTATGACGCGCGCACCTGGCATCGGGCGTGCGATGAGCTAAACGTCAGCGGCGGAGATCGCGTCGCAATCCTGAATGCGGTCGCACCTGCATGGGTGCTGTCGATGGGCGGCAAGCGGGACGGCGCTGCGGCGTACCTTGCGTCTGACATGCCGGCGAAGCTGAATGATCGGGAGCGCCTCGAACTTGACCGCTTGTGCAACGCCGCTCGCATGCAGCCGCCTGCGGGCGTGCCTCAATTGCAGCGACGCATGGCCGTCGGATTTTCGGATAGATAAATACGCGTGTCGGGTAATTTTACATATTTGCTCGGCGGGATCGATAACCTGGTGCCGCTGTGGCTCAACTTATTGTTTTTACGAGTATTTTAATTTGGCGTGGATCTTGCTGCATAAGACCCAAAGATCTGGAAGTCGGAGGACGCCATGCAGCGTCAGACAGTGTCATCGAAAGCAGTGCGACCAGAGGCCGAGGCGAATGTCAGAGGATCGCGAGTAGTCCTGCAGGAAATCATCATTGCCGTGTGCGTCGCCGTGGTCCTCGTAGCGGCAGCGCCAGCGGGGGCTGCGCCGATCTCCATTGTGGCACCGATGTGATTGACGTCTCGCTCGAGATCGACATCGAGCTGGTTGGTTTCGGACTTGGGGGCGGGTTGTCAGCCTCCGAAGAAGGCGTAAAGGAGATCAAAACTCGACGGTGAACTGATCGTCGAACGCGATCCGGAAGACGGCGGAACAATCGACATCGAGATCATCGGCCTCTCGCTGACTGGTTCGCATGCCGACCTCGGCACGGTAAATCCGACGCTGGCGGGTCCTTCGATCGGCATGATCGACGCCATCGTGCTCGGACCCGGGGATGAACTGTCGTTGGGGACCAGTTTCTTCGACGTCTTTTTCGAGATCGAACTTGAAGACCTGGATCTCGGTCCGCAGTCACTGGTCAACGGTGCGCCTGTCACGATCTTGAATTCGTCGCTAACAGGGCCGTTACCGCTCGCGATGATCGGCAATGAGTGGCTGTTTACGGGTGACAATCTGATCACCGAGCCCGGGATGGCCTGGCTGGAGATCACTGGCAGACTCAGCCGTTTTCTGTTGACGGCTGAAGGCACGGCAGTGCCGGCTCCGGCGCTGCCTCTCCTTGGCAGCCTGGGACTCCTACTGGCGGTCGCCGGACGTTAGCGTCGCCGCCGGTCTTGGTAGGCCATTCGCCCGTTCCAGTGACCCTTCCAGAATCCTGGGGCAGAATCCTGGGCTGGTTTTTGTCTCAGACTCAGCAGTGTGTGAATCCGCTAATCGCCAGCGCCCCACATCGATCGCATCTTCGCGCCCGCGTCGATGCGCACCTGCAGACGGGTTGGCACTGCCTCGGCGTCCTTCTCGGGGAAATGACAGGTCTCAAAGGTGCGGAGCACCTCATCTGTCAGGAACCGACTGCGCGCGCCATACAGATGTTTACCACCGTATTGCCGTTGCTGGGTGATATAAAAGCGCAGCGGCGACATGAGGTGCAGGTCATTTCTGGCGCGTGTCATGGCGACGTACAGCAGGCGCCGCTCCTCGTCGATCATGAGTGGATCATCTGCGGCGAACTCGTTCGGAAAGTTGCCGTCGGTGACGTTCAGCAGAAACACGCGGTCCCATTCCTGGCCCTTGGCCGAGTGCACCGTTGACAGGATCAGGTAGTCCTCGTCGAGGTGTGCATTGCCGGCCTCATCGCTGCTCGCTGCGGGTGGGTCGAGCGTGAGTTCGGTCAGAAAGCGCTCGCGGGTCGTGTACTGACTCGCGAGCGCCTCCAGTTGCTCGATGTCCGCCGCGCGAACATGTGCGTTGCCGTGCAGTCGCTCGATGTGCGGTTCGTACCAGGTGCGCAGACGGGTCATCTGTCCCGCCCACGTTTCAGAGCCCGCGAGGCTCTGATAAAGATCAATGAATGCGGTCCAGTCTTCCTGCGCGGCGGCCGGTGGCACAAAGTTCGTGAGCGCGCCGCGTTTGTCGTCGGCTGCCGTGAGCAGGTTGATGGCGTCGCCGGCGGTAGCGGGTCCGACGCCGGGTAGCAGTTGCAGCGTGCGGAAGCCGGCGACGCGATTGCGTGGGTTGTCCGCGAATCTGAGGAGCGCGAGCACGTCTTTCACGTGGGCAGCTTCCAGAAACTTGAGGCCACCGTATTTGACATACGGGATGTTGCGCCGGGTCAACTCCACCTCGAGTACGTCGCTGTCGTGCGCCCGACGCATTAACACGGCCTGCTCGCGGAGCGCCGTGCCTTCTTCGCGCGCCGCGAGAATCTGTGCGACGACATACTCTGATTGGCCTATGTCATCCTCGACCATCACGTAGCGCGGGCGCTGTTTCGACGCGCGTGAAGAGTGCAGGTCCTTTTGATACTGGCTCTCGCTGTCAGCCATCAGGCGATTGGCGGCATCCAGGATGGGCTGCACAGACCGGTAGTTTTGCTCCAGCTTGACCACGTTCGCATTCGGCGTGAAACGCTCGGGGAACTTCAGAATGTTGTCGACGTTGGCCGCGCGAAACGAATAGATGGATTGGGCGTCGTCGCCCACAACGCATAGCCCGGCGCCGTCCGGCTTCATGGCGAGCAGGATCTCTGCCTGCAGGGTATTGGTGTCCTGGTACTCATCGACCAGCACATGATCGAAGCGCCCACCAATGTCGGCGGCGAGCAGGGGTTCCTGCATCAGTGTGTGCCAATACAGCAGCAGGTCGTCGTAATCGAGCAACTGCTGATCCTGCTTTGCGCGGACGTACGCGGCAAAGAGGCTCGTCAGTTCGGTCTCCCATTCCATACACCAGGGATACGCAGTCTCGAGCGTTTCTTGCAGGGTGCCCTGTGTGTTCACGCAGCGGGAATAGATGCCAAGGCAGGTGTCCTTTCTTGGAAATCGCCGCGCCTTCTTCGCGAGTCCCTGCTCCTGACGCAGCACGTCGATCAGATCGCCGGAGTCGCCCCGGTCGATGACCGAGAATGTGGGATCAAGACCCAACGATTCTGCGTAGTCGCGCAGGATGCGGTTGCCAACTGAGTGGAAGGTGCCGGACCAGGTCAGGCGCGAGGCGGGATTGATGCTGGATCGACGCCCGCGTTTGGCGTTGTCGGCGGCCATCGCATCTGCCGTGATTCGTTCAGCGCGTCGGGTCATCTCAAGTGCTGCGCGGCGACTGAAGGTCATGAGGGCAATGCGGTCAGGGTGCACGCCGCCGAGCAGCAGGTTGGCAACCCGGTGCGCCAGTGTGCTGGTCTTGCCTGTGCCTGCCCCGGCGATGATTAGCAGGGGCTGCGGCGCGGTCTTCTCGTCAGCGCGCGCAGCGATGCCGAAGCTGGCGGCGAGTTGCTGCGCGGGGTTGAGTGCCTCTGACGAAGCTGAGATGACGGGGGCGTCCGTCATGCCTGTGGGGTCATGGCTAAGGGGTAATAGCTGTGGGGTCATGGATGTAGGTTGCCTGTACGGATAGACAAACTGTAAGTTTATACAGTATCGGAGATGGATAGCCAGAACTGGCTTGGACGTGACGGCAGCAAAGTGGGCCGTACGCGGCACTGTGAGATGTGGCTAAACACCGTTGCACTCAAATGCTGATTCTTGCACTGTGGCGCGCAGTTGTTACAAACGTGGCAGTACAGCTTGCAGTTGTCGCCCCAGCGCATACGTCGATTCACGATCTGGTTGCCCGCCCTGGTGCTGGCGGCTTTGGTCGCCGTGGACGCGGCCGCAGCGCAAGCGAGCCATGGGTACTCCTACTTCGGCACGCTCAAGTACCCGAGCGACATGACGCACTTTGCGTATGCCAATCCGCAAGCCCCGAGGGGCGGGCGCATGCGGATGGGGTCAATCGGCACGTTTAACAACACCAACGGCTTTGCGGCAAGGGCATCACGCCCCTCTTCGTGGCCTTTGGTGGCGGTCTTATGTGGGACTCGCTGCTGCGCAAGTCAGAGGATGAACTTGCGTCGTACTACGGCCTGCTGGCGGAGAGCGTCGCGGTTGCAGACGACCTGTCCTGGGTCGAATACGCTCTTCGCACTGACGCCCGCTGGCATGACGGCGTGCCCGTGACCGTTGACGATGTGCTGTGGACCTTCCAGACGATCAAGAACGACGCCTCGGTTGGCTGGCGCAGCAATTACCGTGACATTGTCGACTGCCAACAGACCGGCGCGCGTTCTTTTCGCTTCATCTTCCGCGAAGACACGGAGAAGACGCCACATCTGGTGATTCAAACCGGACAGTTCGCGCCACAGGCGCGGCACTATTGGCAGGGCCGTGACGTGGGCGCTACCACGCTCGACTGGCCCCTTGGCAATGGGGCGTATCGCCTGGGGGCGATGGACGCGGGCAATCGGGTGGTGTTGCAGCGGGTCCCTGACTACTGGGGTGAGGCGCTTGCCGTCAACAGTGGCCACAACAATTTCGATCGCATTGAGGTGACGTACTTCTTTGACAAGAGTGTGATGTTGCAAGCGCTGCGGGCGGGTGTGCTCGACTTCTATCGGGACCAGAACGAGTACGACTTCGCGACCGCCTATGACTTCCCCGGTTACCACAAGGGTCTCTTCAAGAAAGAGACCTACATCATGGGCTTCTCCTACGGCATGCATTGGGGGCTCGCGTTTAATACGCGCCGGCAACCGTTCAATGACATCCGGGTGCGCGAAGCGCTCACGCTCGCGTACAACTTTGAGTGGGCCAATCGGGTGTACTGGCACGGCGGCATGGACCGCAATAATTCGTTTTTCGTACGTTCAGGGATGCAGGCGCGCGGACTGCCGGGACTGGCAGAGCTTGGGATTCTGGACGAGTTTGGTGACCGTATTGCGGACCGCGCTCGCACACATCCCATTGAACTGCCGCGCAATGCAGCAGTCGGGCGAAATCGCGAAAGTCTGCTGCGCGCGGATGCGCTTCTGCGTGACGCCGGTTGGATTGTGCGGGACCACAAACGTGTCAACGGCAAGACTGGTGAAGCGATGGGCATGGAGTTTCTGGTCGGCTACGTCGATCACGAGCGCATGCTCACACCCTATGTCGACAACCTTAAACGCCTGGGGATCGAAGCCCGGTTGCGGCTTCTGGAGAGCAATCTGATGACCAACCGCCTGCGCACCTACGACTTCGAGGCGACCATGCGCAAGGTCTACACGTTTCCGCTGCCTTATCCCGCACGGATGCGCACGCAGTTCACCTCCCGCTATGCAGACGTCCCGAATATGCAGAACTACGCGGGCATTCAGGACCCGGTCGTGGACGCGCTGGTCGAGCGGATAGCGACGGCGCACGATGAGGCGCAGATGAACGTGCTCGGTCAGGCACTCGACCGGGTCCTGCACTGGGGCTTCTATCTGATTCCCGACGGCCATCCTGTGGGTCGACACCTGGTCTACTGGGACCGGTTCGGTCATCCCGGGCTCGGCGCAGCGCACATGTATTGGACCGGACACCCAACCCTCTGGTGGTTCGACCGCGAGGCGAGCGCACGGGTTGATGCTGGTTTGCAGTCGACGGTCGGGGACTGATCTGTGACCAGGCACGAAGCGTCACGGGCATTCGGGTGCGCTAACGCGCGTGCACAGCCTACGGGTGAGGTGACGCCTTGAGTTCGACAGGCACGTATATCGTGCGACGGGTACTCCTGATCGTGCCGACCTTGGTCGGCATCCTGCTCGTCAACTTTGCCATCATCCAGGCGGCCCCCGGCGGACCGGTCGATCAGGCGATTGCCCGCATCCAGGGCGAGGGCGTCGCCGCCACAGCAACTGTTGGCGGTGGCAGTGCGGGCGCCAGCGATCCTGCGGGGACCAGCAGCTATGATTTTGCCCGCGGTCTTGACCCGGACCTGATAGCAGAACTCGAGCGCCAATTCGGTTTCGACAAGCCCGCACACGAACGCTTCCTGAAGATGCTGGGCGACTACCTGCGTTTCGACTTTGGTATGAGCTTCTACCAGGACGTGGCGGTGGTGGATCTCGTGCTCGCACGGTTGCCGGTGTCGCTCTCGCTCGGCATGGCTACTCTGCTCATCGTCTATCTGACATCACTGCCGCTCGGCATCCGCAAGGCGGTGCGGGATGGCACGCCGTTTGACGTGTGGACCAGTGTCGCGATCCTGGTGGGTTATGCGATCCCGGCGTTCATTCTCGCCATGCTGCTCATCGTGGTTTTTTGTGGCGGCGAGTTCTTCGACTGGTTTCCGCTGCGCGGGTTGATATCAGATAATTATGAAGACCTCGGCGTCTTCGAGCGCATCAAGGACCGGGTGTGGCATTTGACGCTACCGGTTGCGGCGATGGTGGCGGGGAGTTTCGCGACACTGACGATGCTGACCAAGAACTCGTTCATGGATGAAATTGGCCGGCAGTACGTGATCACCGCGCGGGCCAAGGGACTGACCGAGCGCCGTCTGTTGTACGGACACATCTTCCGGAACGCCATGCTCATCGTCATTGCCGGCTTTCCTGCGGCACTGCTTGGGGTCCTTTTTACCGGTGGTGTACTGATCGAGGTGATCTTTTCGTTGAAGGGGATCGGCTTGCTGGGATTCGAAGCGATCCTGACGCGCGATTACCCCATCGTTTTTGGCACGCTGTACGTCTTCACGCTCCTGGGTCTTGTCGCGCAACTGATAACCGACATCACCTACACCTTGGTGGATCCGCGAATCGACTTCGACTCAAGGGATGTTTGAGGTTGGCAAGCGCGATGCGAGTAGCAAGATTTAGTCCGCTGACCCGCCGGCGCTGGGCAGCATTCAGGTCGAATCGACGCGGCTTCTGGTTGCTTGTCATTTTTCTCATTCTCTTTGGCGCGACTTTGTGCGCGGAGATGATTGCCAACGACAAGCCACTCGTTGTTCGCTACAACGGCTCGTTTTACTTCCCGACTTTTCAGACCTACGCCGAGACAGAATTTGGTGGCAGCTTCACGGTCGAGGCGGACTATCGCGAACGCGAGGTACAGCAACTGGTGGCCGACAAGGGCGGTTGGATGATCTGGCCCGTCATTCGCTACCGACATGACACCATCGATTACCATTTGCCGGGCACGGCACCCTATCCGCCCTCGGTGGAGCACTGGTTGGGTACCGACAATTACGGCAGGGATGTGCTGGCCGGTCTCGTCTACGGCGTGCGCCTGTCGTTTTTGTTTGGGCTCGTCCTGACGGTGTTGAGTTCGGCGATCGGCGTCTGCGCCGGCGGCTTGCAGGGGTATTTCGGTGGATTGTTCGATCTGGTTGCGCAGCGCTTTGTCGAGATCTGGGCAGGCCTGCCGATGCTGTTCATTCTGATCATCCTCGCCAGCATCGTTGAGTCCAATGTCTTCTGGCTGCTGGGCATTCTTATCGCATTTAGCTGGATGTCGCTCGTCGGCGTGGTGCGAGCCGAGTTTCTGCGGGCGCGGAATTTCCAGTATGTGGTGGCAGCGCGTGCGCTTGGGGCCGGTAACCTGCGCATTATGGTGCGGCAGGTGCTGCCCAATGCGATGGTCGCAACGCTGACGTTTCTGCCCTTTATCCTGACGGGTTCGATAACCGTGCTGACGTCCCTTGATTTCCTGGGCTTCGGCTTGCCCGCGGAATCGCCGTCGCTCGGTCGACTGCTGGCGCAGGGACGCACGAACATTCATGCGCCGTGGCTCGGACTGACAACTTTCTTTACGCTGGCGTTCATGTTGATTCTGTTGATCTTTATCGGGGAGTCGGCGCGGGATGCATTTGATCCACGCAAAGAGTTCTGACAACTTGATCGTCGCAGGCTGCGACGCGTAGCCCTGCCAGAGCGGCGATCCGGAAACGACATGGAGACAGCAAATGCCTAACAAATGGCCCTTTCTGGGTGGCGGCAACACGCGGGTTGCGAGCGCTGCAGGCGCATACGTAACGTTCGACGATGGCTCTCGCGTCCTCGATGCCGCAGGTGGTGCGATCGTTGCCAACATCGGCTACGGCAACGATCGGGTTGCGGACGCGATCGGGGAAGCATCGCGACGAACAAGCTACGTGCTGCCCCCCTGGCTGACACCGGAACGCGAGGCGTTGATTGAGGAACTGAGCGAGCACTGGCTGGACCCGCGCCTCAATCACTTTCACTTCACGAGCGGGGGCAGTGAGGGGGTGGAGTCTGCCATCAAGTTGGCGGTGCAGTTTCATGCGGCGCGCGGCGAACCAGACCGATCCCGCATTCTGACGCGCGACATCTCTTACCACGGGACGACGATTGTGACCGCTGGGCTTTCGGGCCATCCCGCGCGGAAACGGGGCATTGAGCGCCTCATTCCCGAACCGACGTACATCAAGGCGCCTTATCCGCTTCGCCAGGAAGGCACGCCAGAAGATGCGACACGGGAGTGCCTGGCATCGCTGGAGGCAGTAATAGATCGCGTTGGCGCAGGCAACATTGCCGCGCTGGTCGCAGAACCGGTGACTGGTACCAGCGGTGGCGCAATCGTTCCGCCGCCCGGGTATTGGGACGGCGTGCAGTCGACGCTCAGGCGCCACGGCATCCTCCTGATTGTCGACGAGGTGATGACGGGGTTCGGCAGGCTTGGCGCGCGAATGGGCAGCGAACTGTACGGCATCGAACCCGACATCTTTGTGGGCGGGAAGGGACTCGCCGGGGGCTATGCGCCGATGTGCGGCGTCTTCGGTACAGGCGCGGTCGCCGATGCGATTGCAGACGGCGGGCTGGATGTCATGTTCCACACGTTCGGTGCGCTGCCGGCGTCCTGTGCCGCTGGCACGACCGTGCTGCAGATCCTGCGCGAGGACGATCTCGTCGCGAGGGCGACGTCAGTCGGGGCCCGCCTGAAAGCCGATCTGCAGTCAGCGCTTGGGCAGCACCCACTGGTCGCGGAGGTGCGCGGCGAAGGTTTGCTGCTGGCGGTGGAGATCGTGCGCGATCGGGAGACCCTTGAGCGATTCCCGGCCGATCTCGGCATCACCAATAAGCTGGTCGGAGCGGCGATGGGCAAGGGCGTCTTTTTCTACCCCGGCGGCACCGGCGAGGTGCGCGATCTCATCTGCATGGGTCCGGCTTTCATCATCGGCGATGAAGAGACAGACCAGATGGTGAGCGTGCTCGAAACGGTCCTGAACGACCTTCACGCCGGGCTGTAGCGACTGGCGATTGTCAGGGGCTGGACCTGCCTTGCGACGCTGGTGCGAACCGCCGCGCAACACGACATCCAGGGGGACACGGCCGGGTTCGCGGATGTTTCGGGTGTCGTGCAGTTGAATCTTGCGCGCCGCCGCCAGCGGCCGGCTGATCTGTAGTCGACCGTGGTGGTGCCAGAGATGACCGCAATGTCTGCCCATTCGCGGTCGGATAAGAATGCGGTCAAGACGGTTTGGCGTGCTTCGCAGGAACGGTGATCACATGCCTCCCGTGTCTTGATCCCTGCAGCATCTCACGGCGCGGAATTACCGCGCTGTCGCGCAGGGATCTCTCTCCCAGAGAACCATCGCCCAGAGAACCATCGCGCTGGGAACTATCTCTCAGGGAACTATCTCTCAGGGAACGATGGTCTTCGATCCCGCCACAGGCGAGGAGGAGATCGTGATAACGACATCCCGGTAACGACTCTCGCGATCACGATTTCCTGAAACTGCGAGGCATCAATGCTCCATCACGGCACCA
>Ga0114999_10001989_pt1 | contig 27561 bp, 25 predicted proteins | sample ArcticOcean_MG_C_3_FD_89820 | JGI IMG/M metagenome (GOLD analysis project Ga0114999, IMG submission 89820) | Marine microbial communities from western Arctic Ocean - ArcticOcean_MG_CB8_126 | ecosystem: Environmental > Aquatic > Marine > Oceanic | place: Arctic Ocean: Canada Basin | collected...
ATGATCGCCGCGCCGCGCACTGGCTCAATCTCGCGGCGGCACAGGGAGATGCCTCGGCAGCTCATCTCCTCGCCAACACGTATGTCGAGACCTGCCTATCGGAATAGGACCGGGCCATGAGCTACGTCCTCGCAATCGATCAAGGCACGACGTCCAGCCGGGCAATTCTCTTCGATAAAAACCACCGGGCGGCGGCCATTGAGCAGGAGGAATTCGCTCAGCATCTGCCTCACTCCGGGTGGGTCGAACATGATCCTGCAGATCTTTGGTCGACCACCGTCGTGACATGTCTCGACGGCCATCGCAGGGCTCGGCATCGCCGCGAAGGACATCGCGGCCATCGGCATCACCAACCAGCGCGAGACCACAATTGTATGGGACCGCCGCAGTGGCGAGCCGGTGTGCAATGCGATCGTTTGGCAGGACCGCCGGACGGCTGAGCATTGCCAGCGTTTGAAGGCCGAAGGTCACGAACCCATGATCTCGGAAAAGACCGGCCTGTTACTCGATCCCTATTTCTCGGGCACGAAGATCGCCTGGATTCTCGACAATATCGAGGGCGCGCGCGCCAGGGCCGGGAAGGGCGATCTGCTGTTCGGAACGGTGGACTGCTATCTGATTTGGCGAATGACGGGGGGCGCCGTACACGCTACTGACGCGACCAACGCTGCCCGTACGCTGCTCTACAACATCCATGAGGGTTGCTGGGATGACGATCTCTGCCGTCTCATGGGTGTACCGACAGATATGTTGCCCGAGGTTCGGGATAGCGCCGCTGACTTCGGCTCGACGCAGTCCGATCTCTTCGGTTCTCCGATCCCGATATTGGGCGTCGCGGGGGACCAGCAAGCAGCCACGCTGGGACAGGCCTGCTTTCGCCCTGGAATGATGAAGTCCACTTACGGCACCGGGGCCTTCGCGCTGCTTAACACTGGCGACAGGCCGGTGGCTTCCAAAAACCGCTTGTTGACGACGATCGCCTATCAACTGGACGGCAAAGCGACTTACGCGCTCGAAGGTTCCATTTTCATCGCGGGCGCCGTGGTGGGACTCAGAGTGCCGCGGTGCGATATACGGCCTCACACGTGCAACCGGACCTGCGGAACTTGCGCGCGCCGCTTTGGAAAGCGTCGGATATCAGACCCGCGATCTTTGGGAGGCGATGCAGGGTGACTGGGCAACAGAATCGAAGGATGTCGTTCTCAGGGTCGATGGCGGGATGACCGCCAGCGACTGGACCATGCAGTTTATTGCCGACATCCTCGGCGCACCGGTGGACCGTCCTCGGATGACGGAAACCACGGCGCTGGGCGCCGCCTGGCGGGCAGGCCACGAGGCGGGTGTGTGGCCAAACGCTGAGAAATTTGCCAACAGCTGGGCACTCGAGACCCGGTTCATGCCAGGCATGGAACGGGCCGATGCAGACAAGCGGTGTGAGGGATGGAAGCAAGCCGTCAAACGCACGCTTGTCGAATGACTGCGCTTTCGTGCCGGGGCCCGCTGCCTGAAGTCAGCGCGATGCCAGCTTTCACTGATCTGTTTGGAGCGTCGTGATGGCCAACGGAGACTCCGGTCCCGGACGTTTCCTGCATCGACCTTTGTACCCCGATGGCCGGACCGTTACCGCCGTCGAAGACGGCGTTCCGTGCGAAGAGCCGGCGCGTCCCTTCGTTCTGGCCGCGACCATACTCGCCTCGGCCATGGCCTTCATCGACCGCACTGTCGTCACGATCGCGCTGCCCGCGCTCCAAAGCGATTTCGGGGCGAGCTTTTCGAGCCTGCAATGGGTGGTGAATGCCTACGCGCTGTTCATGGGCGGGTTGATCCTGATCGGCGGTGCTGCCGGGGATCGGTTCGGCCGCAAGCGCATGTTCATTTTAGGGATAGTCGTTTTCGCGCTGGCGTCTTTCACCTGTGCCCAGGCGCCGTCCATAGACGCCTTGATAGCGGCCCGCGCGGCGCAGGGGATGGGTGCGGCTCTCTTGGTGCCACAGAGCCTAGCCATCATTGCTGCCTCATTTCCCAGGGATATGCGGGGGCGGGCCATTGGCATCTGGGCCGGTGCCGCGGCCATCACCACGGCGATGGGGCCACCGCTGGGCGGCTTTCTCATCGATGTGCTCGACTGGCGCGCCGTGTTCTGGATCAACCTGCCGCTGTCGGTCGTTGCCGTCTGGCTGACGCTCCGTTACGTCCCGGAAAGCCGGGATTCGAGCGCGTCAGGCCCCTTGGACTGGCGCGGCGGTATCCTCGCCATTCTGGCCCTTGGCGCCCTGACAGTTGCCCTTACGCTGCTGCCTGACTCGCAAGGCCTGACGGCCCCGATTGCCATACTGCTGGTGGGCGGGCTGATCGGCGTCGCCCTATTCGTGCGCACCGAGGCACGCGCCTTGAATCCCTTAATGCCGCTGGTCCTGTTCCGCAGCCGCGCCTTCAGTGCCGCCAACGTCATGACGCTGTTCCTATACGGGGCGTTTGGCGGCATCCTATTCCTGCTTCCCTTCGATCTCATCGAACGGCGGGGAATGTCCGCCGCCGAGGTTGGTGCGACGCTGCTTCCCCTCGGGTTGGTTATCGGCGTGGTCTCCCGTTTTGCCGGTCGGGTAGCGGACCGCCACGGCCCGCGGATCTTGCTGGTTCTGGGCTCCCTCCTCGTGACTGCCGCCGCCCTTGGTCTTGCCGCCCGGCTCGACGGATTCTTGCTGGGGGTCTTGGCACCGGTACTCCTGCTCGCCTTGGGCATGGCCCTGGTGGTCGCACCTCTGACCACGGCGGTGATGAACACGGCCCCCGCCTCTCGCGTCGGCGCTGCCTCCGGCGTCAGCAATGCTGCCAGCCGCCTCGCCGGTCTGTTCGCCGTGGCCGTGCTCGGCTCAGTCGCCAGCCTTGTGTTTTTCGCCGACGTGAACGCCGCGGGACTCGAAGCCGGAGGATTGCGCTTTGGGGTGCTGCCCGGCGTTACCGATGCGAACCGCGCCGTACTCGAATCCGCGTTCCTGTCCGCATATTCGCTGGCGCTCACGGTCGCGGCCGTTTGGAGCGCGCTCGCGGCGCTGACGGCATTCGTGTTTTTGCGGTCAGTGGCCACCGAATAGATTTAGTTCCATGAGAGGGGTTGAAATGACGAATTTAAGATGTATATACATTTATAATGATCAGCGTGATCATGGAAATCTTGAAGACGAGCGCATGACTCATCACACACCGCAAAAGTTCCAACCTATCCGGGGCGCCTAAAATTTGACCATAAACATGCATATACAATTATCAACGACCACTCATCCAGGAAAGGAGAAGAGAATGACCACCCAAACGGTATCGGCGATTGAAACGAGGAACGCCACAAGCTTCGGGAAACTGTGGACTTGGTTGAAAGCGATTGATGACGGGGTCAACTACGACCCGCAACAACAGCTTTACGAATCCCACAAACGTCTCAACCAACAGGTCGAGCGGCTCCAGGCCAGAGTACAGGACTTGGAAAAGCGCGAAGGGCCGGGGGTATGACGATGCTGACCTCGATTCAGCCTGAAATCCAGCGTCAGTCCGGGAGTTTGTCCATTGAAGTTCCGGAGACCACCGCTGTCGTAGCTGCAACGGATGAGCAGCTCTCGGAATAGAACACCGCCACGAACGAAATTTCCCCGGTGTCGGCGGAAGCGTGGTTTGCCCTCGGAAACCGGGTCCCGTACGACCGTCGCGCGATGAAGATCCTGAATCCGGGTGAAACAACGGACTCTCCGGAAGTCGTCCACGTATTTCGGCGTATCGTGAAAGACGTGGCCTTGGATGAAAACGCGGTTTGGACGTCCTTCCTGCCCGGCTGGCCTGATGGTTCGTTTGGCTGGGCGAAAGTCGACCAACACCTGAATGCGGAGAGCCGTGGGCGAAGGCTGTTCGTTGAATATGTAGGACACGGCGATTCCGACAAGCCTGATGATTACCCCTACGGACCGCACTTTTAAGTACCTTGGAAACCCCGCTTGCGCCGGTTTTCGCTTTCATATTGTTTACGGAAATTCCAAACACCGCGACATTTCTTGGCGGTTCAGTCGTGCTCTTTGCGGTGCTTTTCTCGTTAAGAAACGCGACTTAATTACCTAGTTCACTGCAGTGGAAGAAGCGACGCATTTATTTGGCCAACGGTTTTCCCTGGCAGGTCCATTTGAATGGCTTTGCCATGGTTCTATTGAACCCGGATTTCCCATATGTGGACGGCCCCTCCGCGCAAGAAATTTTGGAGTGATTTGATCAAATCGCCTGCGTCCATATGTCCGGCCTCACATGGGGCGAACTTTGTCGAGGTTGTTTTTGGGTCTCGTGAACAGCTCATCTGAACCAGGGGATTGGCGACCCCGGAGGGATTCGAACCCCCGGCCTACAGATTAGGAATCTGTCGCTCTATCCGACTGAGCTACGGGGTCGCTGATGCCGTTCTAGGTCGATGCCGTGCGGTGGTCAACTCACGACGGTGATGCCGCAAATACCCCAACCCTCCTTCAAACCAATGACGATATGGCGATGTCCGCCAGTCGTTGGAAGCGCAGCATGCTTTTGGTGAACGACAGCAGCCCCGCCGTCAGGCAGACGAATGAAATATCGTGCTCTGGGTCGACCCAGCAAACGGTGGAGCCCGCGCCGGTTGCGCCGAACGTGGTCGGGCTCGCCAGGGAGCCGAAGGGAGTCGGAATGTCGCCCGTGCCGCGCAGAAAGAAGCCGAGGCCGAGGTTGGCGGGACAGAGCGGCCAGCCGTGCAGCTCGCGCGCCACTGTCCACAGATCACTAGGCCGGTCGCCGGTGTGATCCTGCGTCGCGAACGCGATGGTCGCTGGCGAGAGAATGCGGCCCTTGCCGAGTGATCCGCCCTGGCGCAGCGCTTCGACGAACGCGAACACGTCGGCCGCCGTTGCCACGACGCCGGCGGATGGAATCTCGGTCTCCGCCGCCGGATCGAGAATCTGACGCCCCATCTCTTCCAGCTTGTCGGGGTCGAGCGTCCCAGTCGCACGATCTCGCACGACCACGGGCACGGCGCGCGCGACGAGGTCCGCGCGCATGCCCAGCGCGCTTTCTTTCATGTCCAGCGGGTCGAACAGGTCGCGCGCCAGAATATCGCGAAAGCGGATGTTGCCACCGTCGCAGCGCCGCACCACCTCGGCCAGGACCGCGTGGGCGAGCCCCGAACTGTAGCTCACACGTTCACCGGGTGGCGCATTGAGGGTGGAGCGGCAGGCGGCATCGACCATCACCGAGAGGTCGCCCTGGGTGTCCGCCGGGACGGGGAACAGCCCGCCGTTCATGCCGCCGGTATGCGAAAGCAGTTGGCCGATGGTGACCTGGCCCTTGTCCTCGGCGGCGAATTCCGGCACCAGATCGGCGACCGGCGTACGCAGCGTGTAGGCGCCCTTCTCAATACCTTGCAGCACTGTCACTGAGGTCATCGCCTTGGCGATGGAGTAGATGGCAAAGACATCGTCCTCGCGCATGGCCCGGCCAGAGTCCCGGTCCGCATACCCCACTGCTTCGCAGCATTCGACCCGGCCACCGCGGGCCACCATCACCACGGCCCCGTCGTAGAAGCCACGTTCGACGTCGCCGTGAATCGATTCGACCAGCTGACGCATGGGGAGACCTCCTGCCGCTCTTGCGGCGTGTGTCCGCGGGCTACACCTTTGCCATCACCTCTTCGGCGAACAGCTTGAGTGAGGCCTTGGCCTCGTCGAGCGGCATGTTGCCGTAGGAGAAATCGATCGAGGGATAGATCTCACCGCCGCAGGTATCGGTGAAATAGGCGATACGGTCACGGATTCTTTCCGGTGAACCGATGAACGACTGTTCCACCAATACGTCATAGGGGAACTTCTCGACCGCGCCGATGAACTTCTCGTAGCCGGGATATTGCGCGGACGGTTGATCGCGCCACCGCTCCAGCGGTTCCAGGAACATGTTAATGTAATGGCGCGCGTAGGGCTCCGCCCGTTCCTCGGCCTCCTGGTCGGTCGCGGCGCAATAAGTGCGGAAATTTATATTCACCGAAGCTGTCGCGGGATCGTGGCCGGCCTCCTGCCGGAAGCCCCGGTACTGGCTGACCATCTCGCCGAGTTCCGCCGGGCGCAGGTAGAACGGCGTGATCATGAGGTTCATGCCCTGCTTGCCCGCGTATTCGAACGAGTCGGGCGTGCGGAAAGCAGCGACGTAAAAGGGCGGGTGCGGCTGTTGTACGGGTCTGGGATAGGAGAGGATATCCTCGAACTTGTGGAACTGCCCCTCGAAGGTCACCTTTTCCTCGGTCAGCAGGCGGCGGATGGCGTCGATGCCCTCTTCGTAAAGCGCGCGCGAATCGTCCATCGAGACACCGAAGGCATCGAATTCGTGCGGCAGAAAGGCGCGCGCGAAGCCGACGTCGAGGCGCCCGCCACTGATCGAATCGAGCAGTGCGATCTTTGCAGCGAGTTGCAGGGGGTTGCTGAAAGCCGGAATCACGGCGCCCGTCATCAGACGCATCTCCGGCTGGCGCTGGGACACGGCCGCCAGGAACTGTAGCGGGTCCGGGCTGTAGCCGCCGTAGGGCGAGAAGTAATGCTCGATGATCTTGGCGTGGACGAATCCCAGTTCAGCCGCGAAATCCACCAACTCGAACGTCTCGGCGAAATACTGTTGTGCGCTCTTCACAGCCGGTGTGACATCGGGAAAAAACGTGACCCCAAACCGCATACGATCCTCCTGCAAAATATTGTGCGGCCGCCTCCACGCGCCGCATTAATCACTACCCTGTTGGCCGCCGGGGGACAAGAAGAAGGCCGGACATTTGCGGCAACCATCCACCAGCGCCAAGGGATGCAGCATCCATTCGGCCCAAGCCGAAAGCGCGGTCCCTCAGTGATCTCGGTGTCCTCGGTGGTCAAAAACAATCCGCAATGAAGCGCGACGGTGCCTACAGCAGCGAATCCTCGAACGGGAATGTGGACAACGCCTCGATCCCGGTTTCGGTCACCAGAACCTGCTGCTCGAGTTTGGCGCCTTCGCCACCGCCGTCCGCGCCGATGTAGCTTTCCAGACAAAGGGTCATGCCCGGTTCGATAATGCCGTCATAGCCGTGATCGGCAATTTCTTCCGGATAGGCGATGTGCGGATATTCATCACACAAGCCGACACCGTGCCCGATCACCGAGTAGCGGTTGGCCTGGAATTCTTCTGGGAGGGCGAAACTCTTCTCGGCGAATTCCCGGAAAGTCATGCCGGGCTTCAGGATGTCGGTGTTGAACGCCAGATGTTCGCGGGCCAGGGCGTAGAGGCGGCGTTGTTTGTCGCTGCCCTTGCCGTCACCACACAGGAAGGTACGTGAGATATCGGCACAATAGCCGAACGGCCCGATCAAATCGGTATCGAAGGACACCAGGTCTCCGGCCTCGATCACCCGGAAGCCCGACTCCTGGAACCACGGGTTGGTCTTGGGCCCCGAGGTCAACAGCCGGGTTTCGATCCATTCACCGCCGCGCGCGATGTTGACCTGATGCAGGATCGACCACAGCGCGTTCTCGGTCATGCCCGGGGCGAGTCGCGTCCGCATCCCGTGCATCGCTGCCTCGCACACGGTGATCGAGGCGCGCATGCACTGGATCTCGCCTTCCGACTTGATTTGACGTGCACGCTCCATGAGTTCGGTGCCATCGCGCACCTCGATGCCGAGTGCCTGCAGGGCCGCGACCGCGACAGGATTGGCCCGATCGAGCCCGAGGCGCCGGTTGCCGCCGCCGCACCGTCTCAACAGATCATCGATCTCCTGCGCCCAACGGTCGCTTCGTTCCGCGAGCCTAGGGCCGCAGGCGAAGTAATAGATGCCGGTGCCGGGACGGACCTCATCCACGGTGTTGAGCCCCAGAGATCGATGCTCGCAGTTGTGGAAATCGAACAGCACGACCGGGCCATCCGCGGGAACGAACGCGTAGCGGGCGGCGTTGTGGGTGATCCAGAGCTGCATGTTCGTGGAGTCGGTGGCGTAGCGGACGCTCAGTGGATCGGTGAGGAGCACCCCCACCATATCACGTTCGACCAACTCCGCGCGCACTCGGGCCAGTCGGTAGGCGCGCACCGCATCCATATCGATGGACTGATACTCCGGCGGATCGCGGTCGGAGGCCGCCGGGAATCCTGCATCAACGATGTGTTCATTGAAATCGCCTACTCAAATCAAATCCGACTCCCTTTTATACTAATTCCTCCCCCCTCGCAGAGGGGAGGCAGGAGGGAGGTGTCTTGCATTTTTAACCCCAATCACCCTGACTCCAAATTGACCAAAGTGATATTCTTAATGCGCCCGAGCGAAAAGCTTACCGATCCAGAAAGGAATGCCGGTCCATGAGCGTCGATGTCCGCGGCCTACCCATAACTGTTGCCAACGATGAGGCCCTCGCCGTCTACGAGCGCGCGATCGCCGGTTATCTGGCGCAGAAGCGCGACACCATGGATGAATTGGACGCGGCGCTGGCGGCCGATCCCGAATTCGTCCTCGCGCATTGCCTCAAGGCCTACCTTCTGAGGATGGCCTACGATCCGGCCTTCCTGCCCGCCGCTCGCGACTCCGTCGCTGCCGCGAAGAAAGTGTCCGCGGGCGCGACCGACCGGGAGCAACGCCACGTTTCCGCAGCAGAACTTCTGCTCGATGAAGATATCGTCGAGGCTTTGGCGATCCTTGATGGAGTTGCCATCGACCACCCGACCGATTTGGTGACGTTGAAGCTGACGCAGTTCACTCACTTCTGGCGGGGCGATGCCGCCAACATGCGCGATGTGATCGGCCGTGCCCTTTATGCCTGGGAGCCGGGCATGCCGGGTTACGGCTTTGTCCTCGGATTGCTGTCCTTCGGCTTCGAGGAAAACGGTGAATACGGGTCGGCGGAGCGCGTGGGGCGCGAGGCCGTGGATCTGAATCCCGAGGATTCGTGGGCGGTTCACGCGGTTGCACACACCATCGAGATGGAAGGTCGGCACTCCGACGGTATCGACTGGCTGAGGCAGACGGAACCTGGCTGGCTGGAAAACAACAACTTCCGCTTCCACCTGTGGTGGCATCGCTCGCTCTACCATTTGGAACGCGGCGAATATGATGAGGTCTTCGATCTCTATGATACCGGGATTCGTGGCGAAAAGACCGACTTCGCAACGGATATCGCCAACGGATCGGCGTTACTCTGGCGCCTTTATTTGCGCGGCGTCGATGTTGGCGACCGTTGGGAGGAGTTGGGTGAGCGCGCGGAGGCGCATGCGCGCGATGCCGTGAATACCTTTTTCAACGCCAACTACATGATGGCGCTTCTTGCCACCGGACGCCGCGGAGCTGCTGACACGCTGCTTGCGGCCACGCGCGACGACACCGCTCGGCACGATCCGCACGCCTCGCGCGCCGTCGATGCCGGCGTGGCCATCTCCGAGGGACTGCGGGCCTTCCATGACGGCGATTACGGTCGTGCCGTCGATCTCATGCTGCCCGTCCGATACGACCACTACCTGTTCGGCGGCAGCCATGCCCAACGCGACGTCTTCGACCAAACCCTCGTCCTGTCCACCATCCGCTCCGGCCGCGATGCCCTGACGCGAGCCCTCATCGCCGAGCGCGAAACCCGCCATGGCCAAGTCCCGGATGCGTGGAAGGCCGAAGCCGCATTGGCCGCGCATTAACCGATGGAAGTGATCACGGTCGACATCGATAAGATTTACGTTCCCGTAAAGCGGCGGCAGACGCTCGTCGATGAGACGGTGTCGGCGCTGGCCGAGAACATTCTCGAAGAAGGATTGAAAACCCCTGTCCTGGTCCGCGCGGATGGAGATCGTTTCATACTCGTCGAAGGTCTTCACCGGCTCGAGGCCTGCCGGTCACTAGGCGAGGAAACCATCGACGCCTACGAGGTCAACGCCCGCCTGCGTTAGAGCAGATTGCGACCTGGTTTTTGCAGGGATGTTCGAGCACTTCCGTTCGTAAGGAAGTATTAAGAATGTCCCGTTATGAATCACCCTACACGCCGGCACCGCTCTGCGGGCCTGCGCGGGCGTCCTTCTATACCGGCCGGTCGATGTACAGCCACGGGTCGGTGTGGAACTTCGTCCCGTTGTCGATACGCGAACAGTTGCTTGGCGATCTGCTGCGGGATCACGGCTTGTCCGTCGCCCTCGACGGCAAGATCCATCACCGCCCGGACGAACTGGCCATGGCCCGATTCGGCATCGGCCTCGACACCGTTCTAGGTCACAATCTGATGAACGGCGGCTTCGAGATCATCGATCGCTATGAGGGTCACGCCAATCCGGGACCGAAGCACCCGTACGTCGCTTACCTGCGCGAACAGGGTTACGACAGTGACGATCCGTGGGAGGACTTCGTGATCTCAGGAGAGGGGCCGGACGGTGAGCTGCTCAGTGGCTGGTATGCGCGGAACTGCCACTTGCCCGCCCGCGTCAGCGAGGAGCACTCGGAGACCGCCTATACGACCGACGTCGGGATCAAGTTCATCCGTGAGCAGGGCGACAATCCCTGGTTTCTGCACCTCAGTTACATCAAGCCCCACTGGCCCTACATCGCGCCGGCGCCCTACCACGACATGTACGGCGTTGAGGACTGCCTTCCGGTCGTCCGCAGTGCAGAGGAACTCAAGAACGCCCATCCGGTCTTCAAGGCCTTCACCGATCACGTGGACAGCCGCACCTTTCACCGTGATGACGTGCTCGACATCGTGCGCCCAGTCTACATGGGGTTGGTCAAACAGCTCGACGACCATCTCGGTCGAGTGTTCCAGGCGCTGGAGGAGGCCGGCCGCATAGATGACACACTGATCCTCTTCACGTCGGACCACCACGACTATCTGGGCGATCACTGGCTCGATGAGAAGGAGCTCTATCACGAGCCGTCGACGCGTATTCCGCTGATCGTTTACGACCCTGATGCGGCCGCAGATGCCACCCGGGGCACGACGGACAGTCGGCTGGTGGAAGGGATCGATTTCGTGCCGACATTCCTCGAGGAAGTCGGGGCGCCGGTGCCGGACTATCTGCTCGAAGGTCGCTCACTGGTGCCCTCGATCCGCGGGGAGTCCGGTGGCGCCTGGCGCGATATCGCCGTCTCCGAGATGGACTACACCTTCCGCGACGCACGTGTGGTGTTGAGCCAGGATCCCCGCAAGTGTCGGGGCTACATGGCGCGTGGTGAGCGCTTCAAATACATCCTTTGGGAGGGATTTCCGCCGCAACTCTTCGACCTTCAGGAGGATCCCGCTGAGCTGCACGATCTCGGGACCGACACCGATTACGCGACCGAGCGCGCCGAATTGCATGAACATCTGTTCACCTGGATGCGCAACCGCAAGCTCACCGTCACGCTGCCCAGAGAAGACATCGTGCTGGTACGCGAAACGATCCTGCCACGTGCCGGAATCCACATCGGCGAATGGTGATCGCATTTGGGGTCGGACCTCAGGTCCGACCCCAGGTCCCTTTTTAGGCAGATGGTTCTGGCTTAGCGGCCCCTGCCGCGCGTTCCTGCCATGCGCATTTCGGGGACCAGCCAGAATAGCGCGATGCCGACGAAGATTGCCGCGAACGACAGGATAAAGATGGCGCCGTAGCTACCCGTGGCATCGTGGAGCGTCCCGGCGATCCAGCTTCCGGCTGCTGCACCAACGCCCTGTCCGGTCAGGATCGAACCGTAGATCGACGCCATGCCCCGGCCCCGAAAGAGCTGGGCGGAAAGGGTGGCAATGATGGGGCTGCGCACGCCCAGCGATAGTCCGAAGCACATCACGAACACCAGGATGGCCGCTGCCGCCGGCACCTCTGGCAGCACGACCAGCGCCAGTACGCCCGTCATGGTCAGGACATAGCTCGTCGTGGCGATGATGTGACGCCCCCAGCGGTCGGCGGCGATCCCTGTGACGATCATGCCGACGATGGACAGCGCACCGGCGGCTCCGAAAGCCGTCGCCGCGTCAAAGGGATCGATCCCGTTCTCCACCATGTACGTGACCGATTGGAGACTGATCGAGTAAACGCCCACGGAGGTGACGAAGAACACGCCCCACAAGGCCCAGAAGGCGCGGTGTGAAACCGCCTCGCGCAAACCCGGCCCGCCGCTGCCGCCGCTCGCCCGAATGGGGCCCGCCGCGATGCGCCGCCACGGCAGGACAACGACGGCGAGAGCGAGAACCACGAGAGTACCGCCGATCACCTCCAATGCCCCCCGCCAATCGAGAGATCCGATCAGCAGCTGCGACACCGGTGCCAGGCACAAGGTGCCAAAGCCCAATCCGGTTGAGGCGATGGACATGGCCGCGGCCATGTTGCGCTCGAACCAGCGGCTGATCAGGGCCTGGGCGGGTACCATGCCGATGGCCGCGGCGCCGAGACCTCCGCATACGCCAACGGCGATCTGGAATTGCCACAGCGATCCCAGTCGTGAAGCGGCGAAGTAACCGCCGCCCAGGAGCAACAGGCCTGCCGTGTAGATGATGCGCGGTCCGAAGCGGTCGTGAGCCCATCCCGTGAGGATGCCGCCGAGACCCATGACCATCATCAGGATTGAATAGATAGACGAGACCTCGCCCCGCCCCCAGTCCATACCCTGCTGGACGGGTGACAGGAATACGGGCCAGGTTTCGACCACGCCGCGGCTCAGCATGTTGAGGACGAACACCAGCGCCAGCACGGCGATGGCGAAGCTGGCGGGTCGGGTGTTGTGATTCTCCGGGCTCATGGAGGGCACATGTTAGTGGCCCGACCTGCCGATGTCAGAAATGGTGCCCAGACTCGATGCTACAGAGCCGGTGCCAGGCACGATGTGTCGGAATGAGACGCGTAGTTGCCGTTAGCCTGCTTGTGAAGAGGTTTCCAGTGCCTGGACCCGGGCCACGACATGATCGCGGCGTTGATCCCGATCCGGAATGTCCAAGCTGTCGAGCACAATGTCCGTGACCTGGGCACCGATATCATCGAGCAGCGTCCGGTCATCTGCTCCGGCTTGGACAGGAATGCGCAGTACGCAATCCGACGAACACGTCGGGATCGATCCCGCGCCGGAATCCAGAAGCGGCGCATTGGCTGATGAACGAGCTGATCGGCGCCGAGCAGCAGGAGGAATGGTACAGTTCCTCAGGGATCGTGCCGGTGAACAAGGCCACCCTGACCAAGGTCGCTTCCAGTCCGGTGCTCGGCAAGGACGGCAATCCAGCCCTCATGCTGGATCCGAATGAACTCGCCAACGCCTATTACGTCGACTACTCGCACTACGACGCAAAAGCGTGGAACGAGGAATTCAACAAAATTTTCTTCGAATAAGCACGCGAAGCCAGATACGTCTGGTGTGACCCGGGAGGCCTAAGTCTCCCGGGTTTTTCTTTGTGTGCCAGGCATGGCGCTTTTGCGGGGCCCCGCCTAGCCTAAAACCGAGTCACCATTGCCGTACCCGGTCCGCAGACTCTAAGCTCTGGTGAAGCCGTTTCCCGAATCTGCCTCTTTTCGCATGCTCGATCGTAGTTCTCAGTGGCTGGCCCGCCATGCCACCAGGCTCATGGTGTTGTCCATCGTTGTCGGCATCACCATTCCGCCCATGGCAGCGTTGCTTCGCCCGTATCTGACCGAGATCGTCTGGGCGATCCTGTTCTTGGCGATGCTGCAGTTCGATTGGGACGCGGTTTGGGGATATTTGCGCCGGCCATTCCTGATGATGCTCGCGGTCGGGTGGTTGGTGCTGGCGACGCCGGTGCTCCTGTCCCCGATCGTCGCGTCGTTCGGATTGCCGGGCGGCATCGCTGCGGCGCTTATCCTCTCTGCGGCATCAGCCCCGATCATGTCGACGCCCGCGATCTGCATGATCATTGGGCTCGACGCGGCGTTGAGCCTCGTGGTTCTCCTGCTGACCACCCTCGTCGTGCCTTTCACGTTTCCGGTCATCGCAATCGAACTGCTTGATCTGGAGATCGGCCTGACCACACGCGAGCTCATGTGGCGGCTAGGCGTACTCATCGGTAGCGCCATGGCGCTGACAGTGGTTGTTCAGCGGTTCCTCGGCAGCGCGCGGTTGGCTGCGGCGACCGCTTCGCTCGATTCTTGCAAGCTGATCGTGCTGTTGGCTATGGCCGTGGCGCTAATGGATGGAATCGGCGCCCTGATCATCGAGCGGCCCGTCTATGTCCTGCTCGTGGTGGCGCTTTCCTTTGTCGCCAACGCCGGCATGCAGATTTTCGCGGTCGTACCGTTTCTCGCAATGGGCAAGCGCCCGGCGCTGACCGTCGCGTTCTCCGCCGGCAATCGGAACATGGCTATCATCCTCGCCGTGATTCCCGCCGGAATCATGCCCGATCTTGAGCTCTATCTCGTGCTCGCGCAGGTTCCCATGTACGTACTGCCGTCCCTTCTCGTACCGCTCTACAAGCGGGTCTTCGCAATCAAATGATCGAGCCAGGCATGGAGCCTGGATCGGGCATTCGGCGGGGGAATCCCAATAATCGTTGTGCTAAACTGGCATCATTGTCGGGCGGGCCGCGGGCGCCGAAACCAGGTGGTGCGGATATGAGCGAATCGGAAGAAGTTTCCTACGACGATATGCGCCGCCAGATGATCGAGACCATCTCGCTGCATGCGTTGGTCGCCAGTGAAGCCACCGGCAGACATGAGTTCGATGATCTCGTCATGGGGGCGATGGCCGATGTTCCGCGTCATGAATTCGTGCCCGTCGAAATGCGCGATACCGCCTATGTCGATTCACCACTCCCCATTGGCCATGGCAAGACCATTTCGCAACCCTTCATGTGCGCCTTGATGACCGATCTGCTTGAACTTGAGTCCGACGACAAGGTTCTCGAGGTGGGAACCGGACTTGGCTACGGTGCCGCGGTTCTGGCGGAGATCGCGGGAGAGGTTTATTCGGTCGAGATCCTCAGCGAACTCGCGGGTGATGCTCAACTCCGCCTGCGCGCACAGAATTTCGATGTCACAACACGGATCGGTGATGGCAGCTACGGCTGGGCCGATCGGGCACCGTTCGACAAAATGATCGTGACCGCCGCGCCGGAACGCATCCCGCAGGCCTTGCTCGAACAATTGCGACCGGGCGGCCGCATGGTCATCCCCACTGGTGTCGAGGACTCCCAAATACTCACCTTGGTCGAGAAGGACAACGACGAGAGCATTGGGATCACCGAGATCATGCCCGTTGTCTTCGCCCCGCTGGTGCTCAGCCACTAGAGCAGATCGGGTTTAATCTGCTCCGTCATTGCGCTGTTTGATTCGCTGAATCGCGACGCCCTCACGTGTTACGGCGGCACGCATGTGAAGACGCCCAACTTTCAGCGATTGGCGAACCACGCCGTGGTGTTCGACAGTCACTACGGCGACTCGCTGCCCTGCTCAATATTTTTTGCATTGATCCCCATACCGTGCCTGACGTGATGGAGCGGCTGCTCGCCGGAATCCGGTCCGAAATGCAATCCCACGATGCCCCGCTGGAAGCCTTCGTCCGCCTTGATCTCCCCGGTTGGCGAAAATCCAGGCCCGGATTCCGGAAAATTTGTAAAAACTATCTGGGCCGCTGAAATATTTCGCGAACACTGCGCCCTTTCAACAGCGGAACAATTTGTTTGGAATCAATGAATTGGACTAAGTCTGTGGATAACACGAGGATAATAGTTGAATAATAAACATAAATATCCCCAATAAATTTATGTCGCGATTACTTTTTCAATTGCAGTAATCCCGAAGATGTCTAAAACACAAAGTGGATCGTGAAGCCCTCGGGTGGCGTGATCCGGAGCCGCAAAGCCCTCGGGCGGCGTGGTTCAGGAACACAAGACCTCTGGGCGGTACGATCTCAGACCACAAAGCCTTCGGGTCGCGTGATCTGGAAGAGGCGTCAGGAGCACTCTTCGGAGTGCGTGCAAAGACCCCGCGTCTGAGCACTTGGCGCCTCTTCTTATTTTTGCGGCTTCAATGTTCTGATGTAGATCGACAGCGGCTGGATTGGGCCGCTTTTTTTGTGCGAACTCTCAAGAGATCCTTAAGCAGATCATTAAACCGTCGGCCGGACGCCTTCCAGAAAGAGAAAGGCCCGGCACGACCCCATCTCGGAGCCGGTGCCGGGCCTTCCAGCGTCAGAAGATGCACCCGCGTCTATGCACTTGATCGGGTCCATCGCTACCAACCCGGGCGGTCACTGTCAACTATATATTGCATTCACACGCCCAAAATTGGACATATTTTGTGTATTGGGAAGGTTATGCCAAGCGCGATTCCTCGTTCGCATAGCGAGTCTGCGCAGCCTCGAAGACAGTGTGCGAATTGCGCGGACTTCACCTTCCGCTGCGACCGGATCCGCCGCTGGAATCACAGGTGTCCGGCCTCATCCTGACGAGCCGGTTGCGGCAAGGCGTGAGACCCCTGACGCTGCCTTTCTGTCAGGTGTCGGCAAATGGGAACGCAGGTCGCTGATTCGCTTACGCAGGTTTAAGCGGTCTTGCGCTCCTGCGTGGTTTTACGCAGCCGTTTGACGAGAAGCTTCAGCATGGCTCGGGTGAGTGGGTCCGATGCTTCAAGCCGCTCCTCGAAATCGTGACGCAACACGCGAACGCACACGGTCGGACTGCGGGCGATGGCGGATGCCGAGCGTGGCTCGTTGTCGACCAGCGCCATCTCCCCGAAAAACTCCCCCGGTTCCAGCGTATCGACAATGATGTCCTGCGTACCGTTGTTGAGCACGATATCCACGGAGCCCGACTGGATCAGGAACGCGCATGCCGGGGATTCGCCCTTATCGAATATGACGTCTCCCGCATCGAAAGTGTTTCTGTCTAAGGTCTCTGACATCAGGCTCTCCCCTCAAAGTGCCTGCGCCCGTACTGGGCTGGGTTTCTACCTATGTGCCCATGGGTATCATTCCCCGAACCACGCATCCTTAGCTGTGGATAACTCACTATATACCTATCAATTCTGATAAGTCGTTTTGACCACGACTCTTTTACGAGATGTTATCGAGAAAAATTTCGATTTCCGCGACCTTCGACCGGCCGAATTTTTTAACCAAGCCGTGGCGCCTGTCATTGTCGTCGATGGCAGTCTTCAGGTGCTTGAATAAGGCGCCAGTCAAATTCCCGAAATGAGCTTCGGAAAACCCCGGCCCTTTCGTCCCTGGATGCGATTGGCGTTCCTTGTTGAGGATGTCGACGAACCAGCTTTTCCTGCGCTCGAAGTTTGAGAACGTCCGCGACAATGACGCCAGGATCTAGATCAGAATCTCGTTGATCTCGGACTCGTCGAAATACGTCGCCCAATCGAAATCATCGCCGGCCCCGGCCTGTAGACGTTCCACGATCTCGTTGCAGCGGCCGCGATAGCGGTCGAGAAGGTCCGCCCCCAGAGCCAGGGCATGAAAGAACCCGGGCAGAATGTCATATGACAGACCGCCTTGAGATGGCCGCGGTCCGCCTTTTTCGACGAAAAGTTCAACGAACTGTTCGACCAGCAATCGGCTCAAATGGTCTTTGCGCTGATCGCGATGAAGCTGATTGAGCCGGGCCAGGTTGCAGCCCGAGAACGACTACGAGAGGGCAGGTTCCGTCAACTCGCCAAGTTTCTGGAATTCGCCGGCCAGGTTGCGAAGAATGTGCGCATCAATCCGGCCGCCGTGCTGCACGGTCTGACGCTCGACGTAAGTCAGAAACAGCTCAAGATAGGATTCAGAGATATACCGGCAGCGCTGGATGCCCCAGCCGGCTGGTTTTTCCACGTCAAACGTCATGGTCGCGCCTCTCTCCCCTTGGAGCGCGCCCAACGCCAACCCGTGGTCAACTTATGCCCGTTACTCGTGGCGTGGCCGATTAACCAATCCCATGGCAGCCGGTCACTACACTTCAAAACTTAAGCACTCGTCCGGGGAGTTCAACACATTTTTTGCGGGTGCTCGATTTGGCACACCTTTTCATTTCGTGCCTGGCGCGATGTTCCCATTCGGAGATGGCAATGCCTTGATCTGAGCGTTCGCAGCCGCGACTACGGGGTGACGGTATGTTCGAGGGCTTTGAAACCGGTCATGTCACGGCTTGGTTTCACAGGTTTCTGATGCGACGGCCGGAACCGTTTCCAGAGACCATGATCGGTGCCAACGTCGAGTTCTATATGCGGCATCTCATGGAATCGTGGAGCACCGTCCCTGATTCGTTTACCGGTGAAGCCTTCGTCGAATACCTGCGCTGCTTCGCGCAAGAGGAGACCATTCACGCGTCCTGCGAAGATTACCGCGCCATCACGCTCGATCTGAAGCACCACGCCGCGGATCGTGACACCCATCCAGGCTTGGTCGACGAACGTCGTGGGCCCGTTGACGGCATGGCGCGCGCGGTCTGAGGACGCCCGCGGCCGGCCCCTCGATTTGCGGCCACTTCCTGCCTGAAGAAAGGCCTGAAGAGACGCTTCAGGAGATCCTGTCGTTTCTCACAGAGGACTAGCGTCCAAAGATTTCCTCCGTCCTCGATGGGGGAGCTCAGGACAAGGGTATATTTCTTTTGCCTGATAAATTCCGAATCAAGGCAGCAAAACAGTCGAACCGGTGGTTGCCCTTGCCTCCAGCGCCCGGTGGGCGTCTGCTGCCTCGGCCAACGCAAACGTCTGGTTCACTTCGATCTTCACCACGCCCGACTGGATGACGTCGATCAATGCGCCAGCCGCTTCCTGGAGGTCGCTTGGTGTCGTGATGTAGTTGAAGACACCGGCGCGTGTCAGGAAGGCCGACCCCGCCCACTGCAGGCGTGAGATGTCGAAAGGCGGAATGGGCCCCGAGGCGCTACCGAAGACCGCCAACGTGCCGAGCGGCCGGACGCACTTGAGCGAACCGTCGAAGGTATCTTTGCCGACCGAGTCATAGACAACCGGCACGCCTTTGCCGTCCGTGATCTCCTTGACCCGGGCGGCGAAATCCTCGCGGGTGTAGACGATGGGATGATCGCAGCCGTGGGCGCGGACAAGTTCCGCCTTTTCGTCCGAGCCGACCGTCCCGATGACCGTGGCGCCCAGATGCTTGGCCCACTGGCAGGCGATCAACCCGACCCCACCCGCTGCGGCATGGATCAGGATGGAATCGCCCGGTTTGACCTCATAGGTTCGCCGCAACAGCATGTGGACTGTAAGACCTTTGAGCATCATCGCCGCTGCCGTGCGGTCATCGATGCTGTCAGGGAGTTTGACCAACCTGTCAGCGCGGAAGTTCCGAACCTCGGCATAGGCTCCGGGTGGCGGAAGCCCATAGGCAACCCGATCGCCGACGGCAACGGTATCCACTTGGTCGCCAACCGCTTCGACGACGCCGGCGCCCTCCACGCCCGGGACGAACGGCATCGTACTGCCGCCACCGAGGTTGGCGAAGGCGTCGACCGGATAGAGGCCGGATCGGAAATAGCAGTCGATGAAGTTCAGCCCAATGGCGGCGTTGCGCACTTGCGCTTCATTCGGTCCCGGCGGATCGAGGTCTATGTCTTCGTATTGCAGAACGTCCGGTCCGCCCGTCTCATGAAATCGAACGACTTTTACCATCTGCCTTGTTCTCCCGTCCTCTTCAGTAGGGCTTCCATCCTTGGCTTCGCCCCATCTCCGTACGGTATCATAGCACTCTGATGTTAGAAGGCCTGCCCCCCGCCCCGCATGACCTGCTTCTGGATGGTCTTACCCGTCTTGCGGAAGAAGATGCCCTGGCAGTGCCATATCTCACGGACAATGAATGCGTGGAGCTGGTGAAGAGTTGTGAGCGGTTGGCGTTCCGCGACGCACGTCCCGTGCTCGGCAAACCGGGGGATGAGGTTTATCAGGATCTCGAACTCACCACCGAAATTCCTCAAGGTAGTCCCTTGCTGGCAATGGCCAAACGATTGGAGGCAGATCTACAGGAAGCTCTCGATCGGTTGGCGCCGGCATCCCTCGATTATCTGTTCGTGATCAATGATTTCATCGTCCAGCGCTATTCACCGGGGCAACAAGGCATAACCCCACACCGCGACCACATTCGTTATCGGGGTCTGGTGGCGATCGTCGTGCTCAGCGGGGCCGGCAAGTTCTGGGTCTGTGATGACCGAGAGGGTGGTAACGCGCGCACGATTCCGGAAACCTCTGGCTCGCTGCTGTTGATGCGGGCGCCTGATTTCGCGGGGCGCACCGATCGACCCTTCCACGCTCTCTCCAATATTACGGAGACGCGTTATAGCTTCGGCATGCGCCACGACGTGTCGCTCTAGCTTGGTAGCAGCGATACAGCGTATCGGTGGTGGAGTCAGACGCCAACTCCAACACCGGTCCTTATGCCGAGATCAGCGTTGCGTGTTGTTCCTCTCGTGAGATGGCGTCGAGTGCCGATTTGAGATCGTCGTCACCATCGGCCAGCGGTGCCAGCCAGCGGCCCTCGAACGAAATCTCCAACGGGTCTGTGCCGAAGGGATAGGGCGACAGCTCATAAACGCCATTTCCGGCCGGGCGCAGCGTGACCGTGACGTCTTCGTCCGCCGTCACCGGAGTATTGGGAAATTCCGCTTCCCCACGTGCCACCGCGTTCACGCGGTTGAAATAGAGTGCCAGCGTGTCGAAGAACTGGAGCTGCTTGTAGTTCTGGAACAGGTGCTTCTGTTCGATCCAGGCGGCCGTCTCGGGGTCCCGAGCGAGTTCTTCCTTGAGCTGTTCCTGACGCACCAATTCACCGTCCAGGAAGGGCTTGAGCGTCGCCTGGGCCGTGTCGCCCATGTCCAGGATGACCACCTTGTCCGACAGGCCGTAGCGCCCGTTGTAGAGGCCCCACGTGTGCATGCTCGACAGCAGGCCGCAGTAGGGATGGCGTTTGGTGTTGAAATCGGGGGACTGCTTGCTCGTGGGGGCGATGAGGTCGAGCGGTGTCTCGACCAGGTTGTAGGGCAGGCGCGTCGCTGGATCGAGCGGCGCCTCGCCATCGAGATCCACCCAGCCATGATCGTGATGGTCGACCAGATAAATCACTTCGTCACGCGGCTCGACGCCTTGGAACCGTTCGTTTCCGAAGGCACGCGCAAATTGCCCCGCCAGCGCCGTGTGTTCGGACATGGTGATAACGAAGTGGGGTTCGCCTTCCGGCGCGCTTTGTACCATCATCGGATTCGGCCTCCCGCCCGTGATCGTTGTTGAGTGAATCTAGCACAAGTTTCCCCACATCAGACTCCCTGGCCGTAGCGATGCCTGGACGGCAGCCGAGTGCATTGCCTAGACTGATTTCTCGACACGCCTCTTTGGATCTTGAACCTCAGATGGAGGCCATGGGATGCCGTCGCGTAACCGCGAGACCTGGGAGCGCCCGCCGGACCTGCCGGGAACCCATTTTATCGATGCCATCGCCTATACCGATCCCGAGATTTTCGCGGCGGAGAAGGCACAGATCATGGAGCGGACGTGGCGCTTTGGTTGCCACGAGAGCGAACTCCCCACGGTCTTCGATTTCCGGACCATCGACCATGCCGCTGTGCCGCTGGTGATGATCCGTGGCGAAGACGACAGGATCCGGACCTTCTACAACGTCTGCTCGCATCGCGGCGCCAAACTGTTCAACGATCTCTCCGGGAATGCCAAAACCAAGACCTGTTTCTTCCATCACTGGACCTACGACTGGAAGGGTGATTGCGTAAGCCGTCCCCGTCCCAAGGCCTTTGAAGATGCTCATCTAAGCGCCGAAGATTGCGGCTTGCGCGAAGTGCGAACGGAATCCCAGCACGGCCTCGTATTCTTCAACCTGGACGATGACGCCATGTCCTTTGCCGACTACGTCGGCGATGCCCTGTCGTCGTTTGAGCAGACCCTGACCGAGGAGCCCGTCGAGGTGTTCCACTACCACCAGGCAGTGGTTCAGGCGAACTGGAAGCAGTGGATCGAGTCCAACATGGATCACTACCATGAATGGATGCACGTCATGCTGCGGCGAACCAACGTGCTCACTGAAGAGACCCTGTTCAAGCGGCACGTGGAGCTCTACCCGAACGGCCACATCATGTTCGAGGGTATGCGCATCGACTATGAGGACAAGGCCACGATCGTGCCCCGGGAAGAGTCGAAGGCCCTGCCGGGGTTGGCGGCAAGCCACTACCACTCGACCCCGATTTTTCCCAACACGGTGCTAATGACCCGGGGCACGGTGATGCGTATCGACACCACGACACCGTTGACGCCCGACACATCGCTTGTCGAATTTCGCGGACTCGGCTTGAAGAACGACAGCGAGGAAGACCGTATGGTCAGGATTCGCCAGCACAATGAGTTCTGGGGACCCTTCAGCCACAATCTGCCGGAAGACCTGTTCGCCGCCGAGCAATGCGCGACCGGATATCGCACCGGCGGCGCCGCCTACGGCATTATCTGCCGCGAGGAGAATCTTTCGGCCCAGGACGACGGCGGCATGCGCCATTTCTATGCCGAGTGGAGCAAATGGATGGGCCGGCTGGCGAGCAACCCGAAATACATCGCCGCCTGAGGACGCAAACCTTGGGCGCCAGCAACGAAGATATCCGCGATTTCTTGAACAAGGCCACCGACGCGCTTGACCGTGAGGCGTGGGAGGATTTTTTGTCGATGTGCGCACCGGAATTCGAATACCGCATCACGGCGTTCTCGTACGAACTCAACAAGGACATGGTTTGGCTGGTCCATGACATGGACGGCCTGAAATATTTGTTTGAGGTCTTGCCGGAGCAACTCGGCCGCAAAGGGACACGCCTTTTGCGCCAAGTTTCCGTCACCGACATTGCGCCCGGAAGCGCCAATGGCCATATGGATGTTACTAGCAAAGTCATCGTCATCCGGACCTCACCGGAGGGCGTCTCCGACTTGTTCGTAGCTGGCCGCTATATCGACATCATCGATGTTGGTGGGAATACGCTCAAACTGATCAAACGCGAAACCCGTTTGGAGACGCGTGACCTCGGTCCCGGCTCCCACGTGCCTATCTGAAGGGCGGCGAATTGAAACCAGCACCCTTTGAATATTTTGCCCCTGAGACCGCGGAAGAGGCCGTTGCTTTGATGGCGGAGCATGGCATTGATGCTCGTCCTCTCGCGGGGGGACAGAGCCTGGTGCCATTGATCAACATGCGTATGGCCCAACCCGCCGTTCTCGTCGATTTGAACCGGTGTTCGGAACTCGCCTATCTGCGCGAGGAAGATGGGGTATTGGCCTGCGGTCCCATGATCCGGCAACGCGAATTGGAACTGTCGCCGCTCGTGCGCCGGCACTGTCCATTGATTGCCGAGGCGATGCCACACATGGGCCATGCCACGATCCGCAATCGGGGGACGGCCGGGGGAAGTTTGAGTCATGCGGACCCCTCCGCGGAATTGCCGGGTGTCGCCCTGGCGATGGATGCTGAAATGGTTGCAGAAGGACCGAACGGTCGTCGCAATATCCCAGTAGCTGAATTCTTCTTCGCCGAACTCACGACGGCGCTCGCGGCGGATGAAGTGCTTCGCGAGATCCGGTTTCCCAAGGCGAATAGCCATACTGTTGCGGCGTTTGCCGAGGTCGGCAGCCACTTTGGTGGCCTCGCGATCGTCGGCGTCGCGGTGCAGGTCGAACGTGATACCGCCGGCCGTTGTACCAAGGTCGTGCTCGCGGCTACGGGCGCGGGAGAACGGCCCACACGCCTACCATCCGCGGAATCCATCCTGACCGGCGAGGCGCTGGAGGAGCGGACCATCATGGCGGCAGCGGAAGCCGCGGCTTCCGACGTTGATCCCCTGGAAGATCTTCATGCATCGGCACATTGGCGCCGCCGTGCAGCGGTTGCCATGGTGGCGCAGGCATTGCGGCAGATTGCGGCGGGAGTTCACAGCCGATGAGCACCGCACGCCGGGAGGTCCGGGTCACGGTCAATGGTCGCGCATATTCGCGCTCGGTTGAGCCGAGGATGCTGCTGGCTGATTTCGTGCGCCACGAATGTGGTCTGACGGGTACGCATGTAGGGTGTGCGCACGGCGTCTGCGGGGCCTGTACCGTGGTGTTGGACGGCGTTTCTGCGCGGAGTTGTCTGACCTTCGCCATACAAGCGGATGGCAAAGAGATCACGACCGTCGAAGGTCTGGCGGAAGGTGACAGTTTGAACGCGCTGCAGCAGGCGTTTCACGAGAACCATGCTCTGCAGTGCGGCTATTGCACGCCAGGATTTCTGATGTCCTTGACGGAATTCTTGCGTGAGACACCGGATCCTGATGAGGCGCAAATCCGCGAACGCCTCTCAGGAAATCTCTGCCGCTGTACGGGCTATGCCAATATCGTGCGCGCGGTGCAGGCGGCGGCCCAGCGTCTACGAGAGGAAGGCCGGACATGAGCACGCACGATGAGGGCAGCGACACATGGGTCGGCAAGGCGGTCCTGCGTAAGGAAGACCAGCGTCTGTTACGGGGCTTCGGAACGTATGTTGACGATGTTCCGGAACCGCGCGGCACGCTGCACCTTTCGATGCTACGCAGTCCCTACGCCCATGCCCGAGTTCTGTCGGTAGACACATCCGAGGCCGAATCGCTGGACGGTGTCGTGGCCGTTGTTACGGGGGCAGATGTGGCCGACCTGATCCCTCCGTTTGCGGCAGACTATGAAAGGCCCGGTTTCAAGATTTCGCACCGGCCGGCCCTGGCGACCGACACGGTTCGATTTGTCGGCGACGGCGTGGCGTTGGTCCTCGCCGAGAACGCTTACGTTGCCGAGGATGCCATTGGTCTCATCTACGTGGAATATGAGCCGCTGCCGGCCGTCGCGGACGTGGAAGAAGCACTGCAGCCCGACGCACCCCGAATTCACGAGGACTTGGAAGACAATATCCTCCTGACGGGAGGCAACAAGACCGACGGCTTTGACGCCGTTTTCCAGTCAGCCGATCACGTTTTCCGCGAGCGTTTTCGAATCAACCGCGTGGCCGGGGTGGCGATGGAACCGCGGGGCTGCCTTGCAATCTATGACAAGGCCGAGGATGCGGTCACGTTGTGGACGGGGACTCAGGTGCCGCACATGCTCCGCGTCGGAATCGCCCGATATCTGGGTTGGTCGGAGAGTCAGGTCCGGGTGGTCGCACCCGATGTTGGTGGCGGTTTCGGGCCCAAGATGTACCTCTATCCCGAAGAGCTTTTGGCCGTCGCGCTGGCGCGCCAATACCGCTCACCCGTCAAATGGATTGAGGACCGGCTCGAGGACTTTCTGACCACTTATCACGCACGGGATCACGTCTACGACGTCGAGGTCGCATTCAATGACGACGGCACCGTGCAGGCGGTGAATGTCGATGTGCTGGTGAACTCGGGTGCCTACTCGAATTATCCCATGGGGGTGGGGCTTGAGCCCTTCCAGGGGCCGTTGAACATGCCGGGCCCCTACCGCTTCCGCCAATTTGCCTTCACTTGTAAGGGCATTGCCACCAACACCTGTTCCACCGGCGCCTTTCGGGGCGTATCTGCGCCCTGCGTGACCATGGCCATGGAAGGGATGATGGACCGTATGGCGCGGCACCTTGGGTTGGATCGTGTCGAGATTCGCCGCCGTAATATCATCCATTCCGACGAATTTCCGTACCTGAACGTGAACAACCAGCGTTACGACACCGGAAGCTATGTCGAATGTTTGGATCGGGCACTCGAAATGGTCGACTACGAGGGTTATCTCGCGGCGCAGACGCCAGAGCGGATAATTGACGGTAAGTATCGTGGCATCGGCATCGCCGTTGTCACCGAGCTCACCGGGCAGGGTGCCGCCCGTTACAAGGCGCGGAACCTCTCCGATCTTCCGGGGTTTGATGGGGCGCATCTTGCAATCGAGCCCAACGGGCAGGTGATCGCTTCTACCAGTTTCTCCAGCCAAGGGCAGGGTCATGAGACCGTATTCGCCCAGGTTATCGCCGATGAACTCGGAGTCTCCGTCGACGACATCACGGTCCGCGGCGGCGATACCCAAAACTCACCCTTCGGCACGGGCACCTTTGCGAGCCGTGGCGCTGTCCTTGGAGGCGGTGCGGTAATTCGGGCCTCGGGTGACCTGCGGGAGAAAATCAAGAAGTTCGCGGCACACCTGCTCGAAGCCAGCCCCGACGACATCGTGCTGGAAGGCGGTCACGCCCACGTCCAGGGTGTTCGGGAAATGCGTGTCAGTTTCTACGAGATCGCACGGGCCGCGTATGGGTTAACCGACTCGATGCAGCTTCCGGAAGGAGAAGATTTCGGGCTGGAGGCGTTGGCGACGTACGACCCGCCGGCCTCGTCCATCGCCAATGCCTGTCACATTGCCTGCGTGGCCGTTGATGCGGCGACCGGGATCGTCGAAGTGGAACGCTATATCGTGGTCCACGACTGCGGCCGCGTCATCAATCCCCTTCTGGTCGAAAGCCAGGTTCAAGGTGGGGTCGCCCAAGGTCTCGGGCAGGCCCTGTTCGAAGAGGTGCTCTACGACGCCGAAGGACAGCTCCTCTCCGCGACACTCATGGACTACATGGTCCCCACCGCCTGCGACGTGCCCACCCTGGAATTCGAGCACATCGAATCTCCCTCAAGCGACACCCTTGGTGGTTTCAAGGGGGCTGGAGAAGGCGGAGTCATCGGTTCATTGCCAGCCATTGCCTGCGCCGTCGGCGATGCCCTGGTGCCGGTCGGCGCCAACATAAACCGGCTCCCATTACGGCCGGATACGGTTCTCAGCCTGATTGAAGGCGCCGACGGCTAACCGTCTTCGTTGTGCGACTTCTCCGCTGCCGGTGATGGTCGTCCAGGTGTTCCTGCATCTGTTGTGGATCCGCTAGGCTGAATCCTCGGTGCCGGACGGCGGTTCACGGCTTTGCGGACAGCCTGTCGCTGGACGGGCTTCCGTTGCACCTGGCGAGCCGGTAGTTGGCGTTTGGGTTGGCTTGTATCGTCGTCTTTAACAGGCTGCGGTGACGTAGCTGCCTGAGGGCGTGGGATTGCCTTCGGGCGTGGGGCTGCAGTTCGGACGATACGCCGTGGCAGGACCCGACCGGTCGGATTCTTGGTGCTGGCTGCTACCGAAGATGTGCGTTCCGGTGCGGGCGACGGCGTCACAGGTGGTGTGGCCGGCGCCGTCGTTCGACGCGTGGCTTGCCGTGTGATGATGCGGCGTGCGGGCCCGGACCGTTGAGTCTCCGCCGCAGGCTTGAGTCTTGGCTGCGGCCGCCGCCGCGCTTTGGAAGTCTGCAGCTTGAGTGTTGGCTGGGCGGGTGCTGTCGCCTGCTTGGCGCGACCGCGGCGGAAAACGGGCCGCGACGCCACGGGTTTGCCCTCAGGGGCGGGTGTCGTCCCAGTTTCAACAGGAGCCGCCTCCGGACCAAATTGTGGCTCTATGCTCTCCGTTGATTCCCCGAGTTCGGCGCCCGTCGGCTGGACGTCCAGGAAGTCCGGAATCGGCGTCTCCGCGGCAGTCTCAGCGAACTCAGGATCGATATGCACTTCAGCCGGCATTTGCGCGGGCAGCGACGCTTGCTCCGCGACCGGTTCAGGTCCGGGCATCGGTGCCTGCGGTGGCGTTACCGCGGCGGCAGATGGGAGG
>Ga0114999_10001993_pt1 | contig 27535 bp, 27 predicted proteins | sample ArcticOcean_MG_C_3_FD_89820 | JGI IMG/M metagenome (GOLD analysis project Ga0114999, IMG submission 89820) | Marine microbial communities from western Arctic Ocean - ArcticOcean_MG_CB8_126 | ecosystem: Environmental > Aquatic > Marine > Oceanic | place: Arctic Ocean: Canada Basin | collected...
ACAGTGACGATGTTGACGTTGGCACTTTAGACTCCCCCGAAGCTGGAGCTACTTTAGGCAGTGACGCTCGTGGTGTTACTCTAGACACCCCCGAAGCTGGTGACGTTGGCATTTTAGGTGCCGTTGACGTCTGAGTCATAACCCATCCATCTTCCAGTTTATTAAAATCAAACATTTTGCTAACTAGATCTTTTACACCCAACATTTTAGCAACAAATAATCCAAATGTATTTGAAAAGGGGGTCCTCCACGACGGAAACATATTTAAAAACAATAACAATAACCCAAATATTAATACCCAGGGAATTAATGTAATACTTAATGATGTTGCCCATTGGCTTTCACCACAAATAGCTTGTAACAGTTTATTATTAAGAAAAAATTGTCCGATAATAGTTAACAAAAAATAAGCCATAGTCGCGGTCATTGTATTTGCGCCACCACCACCACCCTCTGATGCATATCTATAAACAAAATATCCTGATGTTATAATTAAGAAAAATATTAAGGAAAATCCGGGACTAGGTAATTCCGTTGTAGTGTCATCCGCCATTATAGATAATGTGTATAAATTATTTTTGAATAATAACTTCAACTATTAAATGGAAGATGCTAAACCATTATTAGTTGAACCAGGCATGCGCTATTTTTTAGGTAAATCTCTAAAAAATTGTCGCACATTTAAGGATCAACATATTTGTTTTTTTTTTAATATAGGAATGGTGGGGGTATTTATTCTAATATTATCGTTAATACTTTTGTTTAAATACAGGGGGAAACTAACAGTTCAAGAAAAAGCAGCTAAAAATGTAAAAAAACATGAATACATAATTTCAAAACTACAACAGTTGTCGACCTATAAACAACAACAAAGAAGAGCAAGTGGGGACCTAATTACAGATTTGCCATCCTGGAACGACCACCCAGAAGCCGTTCTATTAAACAAGCAGCGAAGTAATTTAGCAGGAAATTTAAATATATAATAAATATAACAATAATATGAATAAAGTAGCTGTTGACCGTGCTATAAATAATTATTATAGGCTGAAACATGATTATGAATCCCCATTTAATAAGAAGAAAGAAGCGATTATTAGGAATAAAGCCTTATCAAAAGGACAAAAACGTGACCGATTTAATAGAATTAGACGTAAATGCATTAATTGTAATCGTGCAGGAGGAACCATTTTTTCAAATAAAGACAAGATCTTGAAAGCAGTCTGTGGAAATACACAACATCCATGCAATTTAAATATCGAAATCGTGAAAGGCTCTTATATGCAAGTGTCCGATATGAAAGATATTATTTTTAATGATTTAGAAAATAATAAGACCGAAATTATAAAAACAAAATTAAATTACCTTTTTGGGTATATTACAGAAGAAGAGGTAACAGAACAGTTTGAAATCGCAAAAATAGATTATACGGTGGATAAACAAATATATACCTCCCTTGAAAAAAGGGTGAATGATACTTTAAATAAAAATAAGGAGGAAATTACAGAAATAAATACGAATATGTACCTCTACATAGATGAATTTAGACAAATAATTAAAAATTATTTTGAGGATAATAATGGTGCATATTTGAGGGACGCAAATGAGGTATATATATCTAGAATTAAACCTGCCACCGAACGTTTGAGAGATATTAAATATAAACAAATGGGGGTTGAATATGATGAAGAAGACGACGAGTATAAATTAATTCAGATGGCAACAACACTTGAGGATACAGAAATGATCTTGGGTGATGATGATGAATATACAAAAGTAATATCAGATATATAATGGCAATGATAGTGAATATACAAAAGTAATATAGTGATTATATATATGATATTTAGATTTATTAATTTTCCAATTTTAATATTAAGTTTTCTTATTGGTGTTGTTTTTAATTATGTTAATGAACCTGACCAAACTGTTGTTTATGTATATCCAACCCCCGACAATACGAATAGAATTGAATACACAGATAAGGTAAATAACTGTTTTAAATTTAAACCACGCAGGGTCACGTGTCCCAAAGATGCAGGTAAAATTCGAACAATTCCTATTCAATAGAGTATTTTTAATATTGATAGTTTATATATGTTTAAAAATTTTCAAAAATTGATGTATACCAAACTAGGGGAGTATGTAATTTCTGTTATATTAGGGTTTGGATTTGCATCACTATTTAGGAGTGTTTGTAAAGATAGAGACTGTCTGGATTTTAAAGGACCCTCTTTAGAAAAAATTCAGAAATATGCTTATCGTTTTAATGAGTCATGTTATAAATTTAATGAGGAAGCGATTCGTTGTGGACATTTGGAAACCACTGTTCCTTTTGCGTAAAACAAAATAATATATTAAAGCAAATTAATATATCATGTCAGGAACTACCAGTTTGGCAGAATTGCCCACCTCTTCTAATTTACCCGTTCAACAAACACAAAATATTCAGATGGATATCAACACTAAGATAGAAAACAATGTCAATGATAGAACCGAAGACCCCACAATAAAACAAAAGGAATATAACTCTATAATTTCTGGCATTCAACAAGCAAGTGCTTCGGGGGTAACTGGTTTACCTGTAAGAGATATTCCACAGACTCAAACAGCCCTTACTCAGGATGTACAAATACAACCCAACTATGTTCCAAATGGGGGCGTGACCGATTATATTGGTTCGGTTTCCAATAATGATGAAATAATTCGTCGCCAGCAGCAACATTCTAATAAAAACGAAAGCGTGTCCTATTTATATGAGGAATTACAAACTCCAATTTTAATTTCCTTATTGTATTTTATTTTTCAATTGCCTATTTTAAAAAATACACTTTTTAGATTTGTCCCTGCACTCTTTAATAAGGATGGTAATCCGAAACTTACAGGATATGTTGCACAAAGTATTATTTTTGGGGGATTATTTTACACCATTAATCAGGTTTTAACTTATGTTGGCGATTATCAATAATATTATTATAAAGAGTATCTTTATAGGTGACGTTTACATTTTATTGATTCTTTAATAGATGCAGGAGTCCATATTGGTTTAACATGTAAAATATCTCAAAAATTGTTCATTGTAATATATTTCGATAATCTTATAATATTCATATATATATATATTATGTCACACTTTTCAAAAAAATTGGAAGAAAAAGAGCTAGCCATATTAAGATCAGCTGTGGATGCAGCTGAATATAAAACGGGTAAAAAAAAATCGTCTTCTGAAGATATAAAAAAAATAATAGAGCTTTTAGAAGCTTTTTTAATAAGAAAACGATTGGTGTGTTATGGTGGAACCGCAATAAATAATATTCTACCAATAGAAGACCAATTTTATGATAAAGATATAGAAATTCCTGATTATGATTTTTTCTCTTCTGATGCGTTAGATGATGCCATAGAATTGGCTGACATTTATTATAAAAATGGATATGAGGAGGTAGTTGCACAAGCAGGCACACACGTCGGAACATTCAAAGTGTTTGTTAATTTTATTCCGGTTGCCGATATTACGCAAGTAGACCAACCTCTTTTTAATACAGTCAAAAAAAACGCATTAACTGTGAGTGGAATATTATATTCTCCACCCAATTATTTGCGAATGCTTATGTATTTAGAATTATCGCGCCCTGATGGTGATGTTGGTCGTTGGGAAAAAGTACTAAAACGACTTACTCTATTAAACAAACATTATCCATTACATGGAAATACATGTAAGCATTTAAACTTTATGAGGGATTTTGACCATCCTAACCAGGATAAATCCAGGTTATATGATTTGGTGAAACAATCCTTCTTAGACCAAGGTGTCATCTTTTTTGGCGGATATGCCGCTTCCTTATATGGTTCCTATATGCCTAAAAAATATAGAAAACAAATGCAGTCTATACCCGATTTTGATGTTCTCTCAATAAATCCTGAAAATACGATTACTGTTATTAAAGAAAGATTGCGTGACGCGGGATTTAAGAAAATACAATCCATAAAAAAACCTGGGATTGGAGACATTGTAGCACCCCATTACGAATTACGGGTTGACAAAGAAACAATAGGATTTATATATGAACCGTTAGCATGCCATAGTTATAATATTATTCATTCTGGAAAAAATAAGATAAAAATAGCAACCATTGATACCATGCTTAGTTTCTATTTAGCATTCTTATATGCTAATCGTCCTTATTATGATAGCAATCGTATCTTATGTATGGCTGAATATTTGTTCCGGGTGCAAGCAAAAAATAGACTGGAACAAAAGGGTATACTAAAACGCTTTAGTATAAATTGTTATGGGGAACAACACACACTTGAGGACATGCGGGCTTTTAAAACAAAAAAATTTAAAGAATTAAAAAAAGATCGCAATAGTAAAGAATATCAGAAACACTTTTTACGTTATAATCCAAGCACTGTTGGAACGAAAACGAGAGCGAAAACTCAAAAGCAAACAGTAAAAAAAGCTTCAACTCAAAATGAAACGAAAAAAGCGAAAACAACGAAGAAAAAAGCGAAAACAACGAAGAAAAAAGCGAAAACAACGAAGAAAAAAGCGAAAACAAGGAAGAGGGATTTGCTCAATATTGAGGTCTAATCATCATCATCACAACCTAATTTACAGAGACTATATATAACTATAAGGAAACACCACTGCAAACAACCACTTATACATTGTCCATCGCAATAGTTATAACCACATAAACAACGCATTGTTGTGTCTACTAGAGTCATTATTATTTTGTATTATTAAAAATATTACAAAATATTTAACTTACATGGTTCACGCTAAACTGTATAGTCTTGTCCATAAAATGACAATTTACGCGGGGCGAAGTTATAACTATCAGGGATTTCTGTAGGTGCCTCTATATTGTTAGGTGTATATCGCAGATAGTCAGGTTTAACAACAAATGCTGTCCCTGCTTTATCAAATATATAACAATAATGTTCTATGTTACTATCAAAATTTGGGAAATTCATTGCTACCATTTGGCAGCCCAAACTCATTGCCATTCCTGAATTAATATTATTGTTATTTGAGCTTAAGTCGGGCATACAGAGTGTCATACATGTTTTATTATATTGCTTTATTTCTTCAACATTTGATGCATATTGGATGTCATGATTATTTTGTGCTCTCATAAATACTTCACCACTGCACATATTAGTAAATTCGTCTAATTCGGTATTTTCTAAAACAACATTTGAATCACTTTTGTTTACGATTATGATAACCTTTTCTAAAAAGTTACAAATAGGTTCGGCGCCTAAATTTTGTGAACCCTGCTCTCCCGCAAATTCATAACTGTATTCTTTATCTAATAATCGTCCACTTGGTTCTATTTTTTCTTTTATTATTTCTGCCATTTTGTTATAGGTTTCTTCAATATTTGTTTTCATTCGTAAATGTAAAATAAGTGGGTCATTAGAATTAGCACATCCTCCACTGCTAAAAGCATTATTCATGATAGTTGATAACACGCTTGAAAATTGCATTGAGTTGTATGTTTCTTTAATGGAACGGTCAAGCGTAGAGGATGTTGCTACAACCGGTTCATCATTAACAGTATATATTTCAAAATCCAAACATCTTGCTCCTTGTTTAATTACATTTTTAAGAGCACAGGCATCCACAAAATCATTCTTAAATTGTCCAGTTGCACAACAATTATATGCAGTTTTAATATAATAATCCCGTAAAGAATATTGTTCTACGCTATTAGAGTTTATAGAATGTAACTTGTTGCTGTTGTCTGCATATAAAGAAGCTATGGATGCACAATTTCTGTCCTTTAGTGTTGTTTTATTAATAAACCAAAACAAGGTCAACACAACAACTAATACAATAATAAATTTAGACATTATCCCCGATAATTTATCATTTGTGGATAAATCTGCACCTATTGCCATAAAATTTTTCATACCGTTTTTTAAACTTTCCACATTTTCCATGATAATATTATATAATATTAAAATATAAAATAATAATGTCATAATTTATAATATGGCTGGTGGTTTATTAAATTTAGTTTCATATGGATCACAAAATGTAATTTTAAATGGTAATCCTTCAAAAACTTTTTTTAAATGTTCGTATGCAAAATATACTAATTTTGGGTTACAAAAGTTTCGCATTGATTTTGATGGGCAAAGAAACCTGCGTTTAAGTCAGGATTCGGTTTTTGAATTCAAATTTCCACGTTATGCAGATTTATTAATGGATACCTATTTGGTAGTTACTTTACCCACTATATGGAGTCCTATTTATGATGAAGATAATCCTTATGAGTTTAAGTGGATAGACAATTTGGGAACACAACTAATAAAGGAAGTTTCGTTTACGGTTGGGGGGCAAATAATTCAAAAATTTTCTGGACAATATCTTTATAATTTGGTTGAAAGAGATTTTAAGAAAGATAAAAAGGAACTTTATCATAAAATGACAGGACATACAATTGAGCTAAACGATCCCTCTGGATTTAATGGGGGTTTATACCCAAATGTTGAAGCAGATGAGGATTATGGTTCTGCAGGACCCGAACCGTCTATTAGATCACGTAAGTTATATATTCCTATCAATATATGGTTTACATTAATGCATAAGATGGCATTTCCATTGGTGAGCTTACAATATAATGAACTGCGAATGGAACTAACATTGCGACCCATTACCGAACTTTTTGTAATTAGAGATGTCCTCAGCACAGATACACCCCAAAATTATATTAGGGCTAATCAAAATCTATCTGAGTATGGGTTTTATAGGTTTATTCAACCTCCGCCACGGGGTGATGATAAAACATATACCGACAAAAGAACAAACTGGGCTGCTGATATTCATCTTATGAGCACTTATTGTTTTTTATCTGACGAGGAGGTAAGGGTTTTTGCGGCTCAACCGCAAAAATACATGATTAAAGAAATATTTGAATATAGTTTTAATAATAAGGTGGGCTCAGGTCGCGTGGAAATTGATAGCATGGGTTTAGTCGCTAACTGGATGTGGTATTTTCAAAGAAATGATGCAAATTTACGTAATGAATGGAGTAATTATTCAAATTGGGCGTATACTGGTGTAAAACCACAGTTGCCTATAGATGCTTCTGGGATAGGAATTTCGGGACCCTATAATGTTGAAAATCAACAAGAAATATTATTACAATGGGGGATATTATTAAATGGTGATTATCGCGAAAATTTAATGGATGCTGGGATCTATAATTATATAGAAAAATATGTGCGAACTTCGGGAAATGCTAAAGACGGCATATATTGTTACAATTTTGGACTATCTACTGATCCTTTATCTTGTCAACCTACAGGTGGGATTAACATTACCAAGTTTAACACTATTGAATTAGAGTATGTCACACATCAGCCTCCATTAGATGAAAAAGCCCAAACGTTTATTATATGCGATCCAGTCGAGGGTGGTGATGGACTACCTATAGGCATAAATAAATCGATATGGCGACTTTATGAATATAATTATGATTTGGTAATTTTTGAAGAAAGATACAACATGTTGGTGTTCCAATCTGGTAACGCAGGTCTCATGTATGTGCGTTAGAAGCATGTATAGTCAACGCCTTGAGGACCACAATCTGTGTACAACCCCGTGGTTGTTTGTTCACATGGATATTGACGTGTGAATTGAGAGCCAGTGTCTTGTTCATAATATTCGTCAATTACAGCACTTGATGTCGACATATCAATATTTGTATCTGGGTGAGTCGGCATTGGAACTGGCGGAAGACTAGAAGAAGCAGCCGACGATTCCTGTGACTCATCCGTACCATCATAATTAACTGGTAGTTTAACCAACCCACATTGTGCACAACAAGAGTCATATTTACACGATTTAGAAGCATCGGGACATCCCCAGGGACATTTCCTATAATAATTTGTTCCATCTTTAAAAATTGTGGATGGACACGTTCCTGTAATTTTAGTTGGTTTAGTACATCCTGATGGACATACATCGTCCGAGCAAAAATAGTCATCTTTTTGTTTTTTAAAGGGTTCAACAACAGGAACAAACTTTTTTAGAGAGATAATTAAAAGTATGGATATAAATAATAATCCAATGGTGGTCCATTTAAATTTAGCCATTATGCAATAATAAGAGATAAATTTATTTACTAAATAAGTATTCACAAAATAAATTTATTAGAAATATATATATATATATGGCCGCAAAAGTTTATGAATCGCTTAATAAAAACAAAAACAAAAAAAAGCCCAAAATTAAAAAAACAATACGGGAAAATTTTTCCAGTCCAATTGAGATCGATAAAACAGTCAGCCTTGCGCTCTGGCAATCACAACAAGACACCGCCACAAATAACTGGGTCACTTTTACAAAGTGGGTCATTGGGGATTTTGTGACTACTCTTTTTATTACTTTAGTGGGAACAAATATGGTTTTTTTTACGATGTTGCCTACTAAATATCAAGATCAGTTATTTCCAACTGATAGAGATAAATGTCCCTATACAGGCAGTGGATGCCCGCCAAAATGTGGTGTTATTGTCTCACAATCAGGCGGCGCAGGCGGGGAAGGTGTGGTTCAACCGACTGCACAACAACATAAACAGGATTATACTAGTGACAAACCAATAACAGTTGTATTAGTAGATGACGAACCCCAACTGTTTACTAAGATTGAGGTGGAGAATACAGCTGCATTAAATAGTGCAGAACGGCTGGCAGAACAGAGGCGCAAAGATCGTTTTGATGACCCAGCAAGCAAACGTGCTGATGAACTTATGGGGAAAAATTCATCAGAGGAAGGTTCATCATCAGGTCACGGTTCATCGTCATCAGACCAAGGCTCGTCATCAGACCACGGTTCGTCATCATCAGGTCGTCGGTCATTTGGTCTGTCGTTCGGTCGATCAGGCAATAAATCATCAAGCAAGCGAGGTAGTTTTTTTAAAAGGCGCGGACAAAGTAGTTCAAAAAAACCCGGAACCAGTGGTTCCAAAAAACGTTCGTTTAAACAAAGGATGAAAGATCTAAAGGGTGCTCCAGGTAGAGCTCGGAAATCCATGTCAGCAAAGGTCACACATTTAAAGAGTGCTCCAGCTAGAGCCAGAGCCAGCCTTAAGAGAAAGAAAGATCGCGCTAAGACAAAAATCAAAAATATTAAGGCTGCTCCAGGTAAACGTGCAAAAGCTATATCAGAGAGCTATAATAGAAAGAAAGATCGCGCTAAGACAAAAATCCAAAATATAAAGGCTGCTCCAGGTAAACGTGCAAAAGCTATATCAGAGAGCTATAATAGAAAGAAAGATCGCGCGAAGGCAAAGGGAGCATCCATATCAGCGAGCTATAAGAGCAAGAAAGAACGCGCGAAGGCAAAGGGAGCATCCATATCAGCGAGCTATAAGAGCACGAAAGAACGCGTGAAGGCAACGGGAGCTAAAACAAAGGCATATATGCAAAGAAGTCCACAGAGTCCACAGAGTCCACAGAGTCCAGCAACTGGGGTTGAGATGACACAGAGTGGCGGGTTTGGGAGAGGACCACCCAAAATCAAAAAGAAGGTATTAATGGTGGATGACGTTCAAAACTCTTCGTTGACAAATTTAAAAAGGACCCTGGGCACAGCTTTAAGGGAAGCAGATGGTAAACTGAGAGAAGAAATATCAGAATCAGATGTTCTTTGGCAGGAACCACCACAAGATGGTGAACCGGGAAAATTAAAAGAGAGTTCTTTGTCTAGTAGCGGTTACGATTGGGCATGTGAAGGGGCACGCGAAGGAAATGTTAAATATTCTATTAAGGGAAGCAGTTTTGACGAGCTTTGGAGAGGAGTAGAGCGTTTTTACAACATGCCCGAAAATAGAGATGTTGACTTAAAAAAAATGCGAATTCAGAAGAAAGAATGGGCAGATGTTGCAGAATATTTAATAAAAGTTTTAAATATACCTGAATCGACTAAGATGAAAAACATTCACTTTAAAAGGTGGTCATCTATTCAGGAAGACCCCAGATTTAAACAATTAAGGAGTCAAATGAGCAACCAGCCCAGAGAAAGTAAAGAAAAGTTGTTGAATGAGAATTATCGTTTTATGATTACACCACCCTTTATAAAACACCATTTAACAAATGATAGTAGTCCATGCACCGATCGTAAGATGAAGATAGAAGATACTGTGCTCAATAATCCTATGGGAAAATCAATTGTTGATAAAGTTATAGAGTCAATTGAGGCAACTGTGCATCCCATTGGACAGATGATGCAAGACGGTATAATGGGGACTGCTAGACTCCCCATAAATATTGCAAAGGCGGCCGCTGAGGTAGCGACTGATCAAGTAAGGACGGTGGTGGAGGCGGCGAAGGACGGCGATGCCGCCAACACCGCCGCCAAGGCTGCACTCCTTGAAGCCCAGGCTAGCGAAGCTCGGGCGAACGCTACTCAGGCGCGGGTGAAGACTGCTGGCATTGCTCTTAGGGCGAAGAAAGAAGCTGCGGCGACTGATCCTGTAGCGACTCCTGTAGCGACTGATCCACAAGTGGGTGGAGGTTCATGTCCTCCTGGCTCACCTAATGCCGAATATGAATGTCGTGATTGGGCTTCCATGTTTTCAAAGCAAAATTCGGCGACATGTCGTGCAGTTGACAATTTTACCGAAGAATGGATGTGTTTTGCTTGGCCTTACACATGGATTTCTCCTCCCATTGCCAACGCTGCAGATGCTTCTAGAAAAAGCCAGGGGTTTACTGATACTATATTCTCAACGCAAAGATATAACAATAGATACACAAGTGACAGCATGAAAACCTTTTGTGGGAGTGCTTTTGCTGAATATTGGATATTTATCAGAGCAATATTCAAATGGTTTTTACGCTTATTCAAACGTGACGGAGCGGGGGTAAATCCTCTGGCTGCGGATATATTCCCGATTATTATTGGGTTTTTTATAATTGTCCCACTTATACTATCTGGATTTATACATTTTTTGGCATATGGTTATTCCACAATAAAGAACTTTATCAATCTATTTTTTGACATCGGTGCAGGATGGGTTATAAAGGGCAAGTTTTCGATATTATGGTTATTCATATTATTTTTTATGATGACTCCTCTTTGGATGGTTGTTGGAAGTATATATGGTATAGTAATATCTCCAGTGCGAATGATGTTTACATTAATTGCTGTGCCGTGGTTAATTAGTAGCAGAATGTGCAAAGACATTGTGAAGTGTAATATATCGACGTTTATGATGATATTTGGTGCATTGGTTGTGAAATCTGCCTATTTGTCCTTGACATCAGATTCGTTCTCCATGATGGCAATAACATATATTTTATTAGCTGGGTTTAGTTTATTTTCCAGTCGGGCGTCTGTTTAGCTTTTGATTAGAAACTTTTAGAAAAAGTTTAAAAGGCATATAAATATTATATTAATATTTATATATGGGAAAAAAAGGCAAGCGTTCAAAAAAAGCGAAAGAGTTACCATTTGTTAGTGTTTGTACACCTACATTTAATAGGAGACCATTTTGGGAGACAATTATAAAATGTTTTCAACAACAAGATTACCCGATGCATTTAATAGAATGGGTAATTATAGATGACGGGACCGATCCGATAGAGGATTTAGTAAAACATATTCCACAAGTCAAATATTTCAAATACGATAAAAAGATGACATTGGGTGTCAAGCGTAATTTAATGCACACAAAATCAATGGGTGATATATTTGTTTATATGGATGACGATGATTATTATCCACCCAATCGTATATCGCATGCGGTTGAAAAGCTGCAAAAAACACCCTCTGCGTTATGTGCTGGTAGTAGCATCATGAGTATATATTATTATGATTTAAATAAAATTTATCAACTTGGTCCCTATGGACCCAATCATGCTACAGCAAACACATTTGCCATGCGTAGAGAAATATTAAAAAAAACAAAATACAATGTAAATTCGTCATTGGCTGAAGAGAAAGAGTTTTTAAAAAATTATACTATTCCATTTGTCCAGTTAGATACAGATAAAACATGTTTATGTTTTTGTCATTCAGGTAACACATTTGATAAACATAGATTATTAGAACAAGATATGCCAAGGCATATGCGCAAAATAGATGAAAGACAGATAGAAGATTGGATCAAGGAACCTGTCCTTTTAAAATTTTTTAAAACTGAAGTGGAAGATTTATTGAAAAATTACGAACCGGGTGATAAAAAATATAAACCAGATGTTCTTAAGCAACAAATACAATTGGACAAGGCAATAGATGAAATGAGGAAGGAACAAATAGAAAATCGCCCTATAATGGCAGAACGGGATGGAAAACAAGTGGCACTAAACAAATCAGAAATAGTAGAAATATTACAGGGGCAACAACAACAGATAGCCTTTCTACAAAATCAATTACAAGAAGCACAAAAACGTATTAAGGAATTAGAATCAGTAGACGTATTAGAGACGTATGATGTCATAACAGAAGATGATACTGCTGCAATAGATAAAAACATTGTTGTATAAAACACCCTCAATATCTTAAAAAAGCATTAGATAGTTTATCAAAAAGTAATCTTACGAATTGTATAATTTGTATTATAGATGATAAAAGTAAAAACGATTCGTATGATATTGGTATATATGGGTTGAATTCGAATGGTAGAAGTGATATTGCAGAGGATTATTAATTAAATAAGTTATCTCTTATATTTTTACCATATCCTTGAGATGCCCATACCGAGGTTAGGTAGTGTTTAGTGTATATTTTATTAGATTTAAAATGAGGGTCAGTTAGTTTTGGATTATAATAATATTGATCTAATACATTTATATCATCTTTATTTTTATAATATACCGATGAAATTAAACTAGGACCAGTTGCAGCATTGGGGTGGGATATATGTGCAGTAGATTTGGACTCATCTAATACACGTAACCACCAATTATTTTTTATAGGACTAGCCATTAGAGAATTTTGTATATATTCATTATTTTTATATGGACTTTCTACTATATTTATTTTTTTTTGATTGAGTTTATTATAAAAATTTTTATTACAATAGTAATCCATGTCGGCATAAATACCACCATATTTATGTAAAATCATATATCTTGAAATATCTATTTTTTTAATTTTTTTATCGTAATTACTATATATTGGATAAAACCATGCATAATGTTTTCTTACTAAATTATCTAAATCAGAATCTGTCCATAAAATATATTGATATTCAGGTGATGGAAAATGTTTTTTCCAAGTATTTTGACAAATAAACCATGTCTTTGGCCATTTTGACTTATCTGCTGGAGCCATTTGATGAATTATTTTAGGTATATCATTATTTCCCGAAGATATGAAATATTCATTAACATTGCCATAGAAATAACATAATAACATTACAATAATAATACACGATAATACTAAGATACTAAATTGAGTATTCATATATTATATAGTATATTATATTTAATTTATATAAAGATTCATTTGAAATATTACAGGGACAACGGTTAGGCTTTCTACAAGAAGCACAAAACGTATAAGGAATTAGAATCAGTAGACATATTAGAGACGTATGATACTGCTGCAATAGATAAAACATTGTTGTATAAAAACACCCTAACTCAAATTTCTTTTAAAATTGAAACCAATTATTGAGAGTAAAGTAATACAATTCGAATCATGCCAAGCACTCAATACCCCACCACCGAAGAATACAACGTCGATACCATGTCTCAAAGTGACGACGGAGAAAAGGGACACAATTATAGTCAAATTTATTATCCTTCAAACGTTATCGGAGCATCCGTTCGCAATGCGGTTTCGGGCAGCGAGTATCCTTGTAAGCGAGGTGACGCAGCACAGTTGCAATATTTTCAAGTGATTGATGCGCGTGGACTCGTTGATAATAATGGTCGCAAGCGCCGTCTTGGAGTTGAAAATGACAATGGACGTGACCCAAATTATCTATACTATAATTCTCCAGAGGAATATATGCAACACTGTCGTGACCAATCAGGTATGAGGCGCATCATGACTATAACACCTGAGCATATTGAGGCGTGGGAGGACAAACAACGCCTCCTCTTCCCACGTGAACGAAATTTTGTTAATAATGGTGGAACTGTATTTCAGACTGGAGACCTTAATAGGAAGGAATTTGATAATTACACCGCTCAAAAGAAGCGTGTAAACATTGAGTCCATTGTGGCTGAACGAGAAAACCTAACAACACTAAACCGTGTTACACAATCTTATCACCAAAAGGGTTGTCCTTATAAACTTGGGTTTGGTGCACCATCCGATAATCACGGGACAGACATTCCATGCGTGTGTGCTGGAATGAATTAAAAGATGGTTAAATAGGAATCTATAAAACGATATATGCGATTAATATCAAGTTTGTTAATTTCATAGGATTCAAAATAAGAATAAATTTCCTCTTCTACATCATGTTTATTTCGTAAATCAATAAAAAAAGCTATCATATCTTTTTTATCTAGGAACAGCTGTTGACACAACATTTGTATAAATTGTGCATTATTATATTCTGTGCTATATTTGGTTAAAACTTTTGTAAAGCGCACCTCCTTAGGGTTAAATGGAATTGCTTTTTTTAGTGATGTATGGTAGATATGGTTACTATTAAAGGTTTTTAACAATGAGCTCATTTCATTAAATTGCCATATTTGTTTTTGAAACGTTATGCGATCAATATAATCAGAAAAGCAAATGTTGTTTAAAATTTGGTTATATATAGGCACCGATATTTCTTTTGGCAAGGTTTCTAGTGGGTCAATTATATTTTCGTGCCATAATAAGCCAACTATGGTGCGGTCAGTTTCGTTCATAATAACGATATGGTCATTTAAATCAGAAAGTTTATTTATAAGATTTTTTGTAATTATTTTTGTATCTTCATTATACGTCTTCGGTTTAAAAATATTTTGTATAATTTCATTTTTTAAAATACTAAAGTGATTTGTATAGATATCACAGATAGAAGACAATTTGCGTAAATCATTTTGAACAAAGGTAACAATATTTTCCATTAGTATTCCATTTATTTCGGGCATGAGTGTATTTATCAAGGAAGATATTTGTTGGTTAGTGGGTGATTTAATTTCAAAACAATGACAAACCTTCATTAGTTCTTTTATTTTTTTATCAACATGGTAATTACTTATGCAAAATACTGGATTGTAGGTGACATCTTCTAATTTCTGTTTTTTAGTTTTTTTTGGTCGTATTAATTTTATAAGCGAATTAATACCGCCTTTATCACCATTATTCATGCCATCTATTTCGTCCATTATAATAGCCATGTTTTGCACTTTTTTTTTGAATAAACTAATAATATTTTTATCAGACATATTGTGTTTAGTAATTGTGTCAATTATTGATTTATTGCGAATATCGCCCGCATCATATTTGATAACATCATATCCAATTTCGTCAAGTAATCTTTTTACAAAGATTGATTTGCCAACACCTGGTGCACCATAAATATAAAACCCTCGTCTTTTTGTATAATCGGTTTTATTTTTCTCAAAATCTAAAAGTATGTTCTTTATGTTATCGGCTAATGGTCTACGTTCTAATAAGTCATCCAATTTTAGTTTATCCATTATTATATCTTAATTATAATCTTTATATTTATTTTATAGGAGTCCAAGGGGACTTTTGAAGCTTTCTTCTGAATCTTCCTTAAAGTTAATTATGATTTATTGAGAGAAATTCATAATTAAATCGAGTGTTTCCAGAAAAGATTACTTTGTAATCTCTCAGTATATATAATTTGAAGTAGATTTGAAGAAGATAATAACTCCCCTAACTACAAATTTTGTATAGTTACACCACATCAACCATTATAATAAACTTACGAACTGCAAGCATTATTGTTGTTTGTGACGCCGTCCCATGTTAGGTCACACGCGTTAGCCCATTTACTTTTTTTGCAAAGACCATCGTCTCCTTCCCATCCAGAGAGAGTAAAGTTCATTGGACCTTTACATATTTGCCTGTCCTGTTTTCCTAAAGATTGTACATTAACGCATCCACCACCACTACTAACACCCAAATCTTGCCAATAGTCTGGACAGTCTCCAGTAACGGGCGGATATGCAGCATTATATGTCTTGTTGTATAAGGAAATCCCAATTATAATTAAACAAATTATTAAAAGGACTAATGCAATTACTACAGTTATTTCTTGAAAACTTGATGCCATTATAAATATATAAATATATATAAATATAGTTGAAAAGTTGAAGCCGCAGAAACTACGTTCCGCAGTATTATTTTTTCTAATTAAATAATATAATGAACTGTTCATCAACAAATGGAAGAGTTGATATATTAGACGGCAGTGTTAAAATGCCATTTAGCTTAAGCGATAGGATACCTCTAAATGATAATTCCAATTTTCAGGATGCTTTAACTGGAAATTGGAACGACACACCTTTATCATTGGCCTACTTTAGTGGAAATAATATTGTTATTTTACAAAATGCATTAAGGAAAGGAGTTTATGATATGTCAAAAGGTTCCTATACAATTGGTCCGCAAGATTCGGATGAGCTTAAAATTATAATGCGAGCAATCTTTTTAGTAAACAGTGTGAACTTGCCCACCAATATTTCAGACCAAATTACAGCCCTCAATAAAATAGTTCTTGATTATGCCATACCACAAGTATACGGATAAGTACAAGGTTATAATAAGTATAAACAAGATGCAAGTACCATGTACACACCTTTCCCACGTATTGGTTCCTATTCCAACACAAAGGATAAGACGTTAGAATTAAAACATTGGTTTTAAGGGTGGAATTCCTCCTTTTTAAAAGGTATGTAGGAGGGGTTTAAGAGGAACTACGTTCCCTTTATCTAAATATCATACCATAATTTAAACGGATGAACTATGATATACTCGTTTTCGAGTTTTCGCAACACCACCCTCTTATTATAATTTTTATAATCTTTATAAATTATACTATTTTTACGTTGAGCACAGCACTGAATAGCTTTATCTGTTATTATGGTTTTTCTTAAGTTAAACTTACTAATTAATGAAGCTATTAACAATTCGTGAAATATAAATCTATTATGATACTTCTGGAAATCCAGTATTTTACAGACCAAGGCATCAGATAATCTGATTATTTGATTTATACTGCTTTGCAGGTTATTTCCGCTGAAATAATAAGACTGCAACGATTTTATATTTTTGTTCCAATGAAACCAGTTTTTATTGTTTTTGTAGGACTTATGCCATCCAAAAAATAATGCATCTGTAGTATTTTTTGATAAACTGTTTACATATTCAATAAACTTATTTTTATTTAGGTAACAATCGTCTTCTATTATCCAATAGTATTTATCAGGGGAATGGTGTAGCTTTAAATAAAAAAATGCTTTATCCCAACTGGTAATTTTAATTTCCGAGTGCATTCCCCAAAACCCATTATTAATCATTGTGTTATTATCATAATAAATAACATTATGCTGAGTAAAATCAGGTTTAGTATCCGAAATAAAAACAATATTTTTGATACCTTTAAAAGAATATTTATTACATATGTTTTTTGTTACTTTTCTACAGATAATTATATATATATCGTCGCTTTCATAACATCCATCAATATTTGTTATCATGTTAGTAGATATATATATATATATAAGCTTTAAATCTAAAACTTTTTGCCATAGATTTTTCTAAAATCTAAAACTTTTTGCCATAGATTTTTCTAAAATCTAAAACTTTTGCCATAGATTTTTCTAAAATCTAAAACTTTTGCCATAGATTTTTCTAAAATCTAAAACTTTACCATAGATTTTTCTAAAATCTAAAACTTTACCGACAGTTTTTTAACTTGTTTTGCCTTTTTAGGACAATTAAAATACACCTTATATGCCTTTTCAAAGTCGCGCAATTCTCCAAGCCACATCGTTTCCACGGTCGTTCCCGTCAACATTTCTAACTCAGAAATTATTTTTTCTAAATTATGTATCATATGCTCAATGTTCTCACTCGTAAGAGACGACATTGGCATACTAATTAGATATTTATACGGCGTGGCATCTGTGTCAAGCTGATCATACTCTCGTGTTTCCAGTAAGGTAACAACCTCCTCCATTTTTTTATTACGTAAATCAATCTGTTCATTCAAGATTTCCGTAATAAATCTCGCCTTGTTTGCTGAGATGAGTTTCTCCTTGGCTAATTTTTGCAATAATGCTGCCTTCCGCTTCTCATAATATTGAAAACGTATAACATAATGATCATTTATTATCTCGTCGACATTCGTATATTTTTTAAGAGACTCATCCTTTGTAAACAAATGCATATTTGAGGTTGACATGGTCGTATACAGTTTCAGAGCTTTTTCTAAACCATTGCACCCATATTCCGTCCCCCTATTCACCAATTTATGAATCATATCCGGGTAAAACGTCACGGTAAAATCAACCGATGCTTCTGTGCTCGAATCAATATAATCCTTAATCACTGCCTTGCCCTTCGTCTTTTTCCCATTATCAATCTGTGCTTCTAAAAATACCTTATAATCTTCTGTCCAAGTCCCAACAGGAAGCTCCGTAACACGGACCAGTTTATCAGAAATTATTTCACAACATCCCCGCACCAAATATTTATGAGGTGCCACGGATTCAATCACACCCTTAAAACCTTCATAATAAGGATTTAATACTGCTTCACCCATATACCCACCCAGCTTCTTCTTCAAATGCCCTGTAATTTCTAATGGATTGTAGGATAAGATATCCGTGCTAAATCCTGTGCCAATCCCCTTACACCCATTCACCAAAATCATCGGCAAAATAGGAACATAATAAATCGGTTCCACTTCATCGCCATCATCGTCTAAATATTGGAGCACTGCATCGTCCGCCTCAGGATAAATCATCCGTGTCAGCTTTGATAAGTTTGTAAAGATATACCTTTCTGATGCCGAATCTTTACCACCTTGCAAGCGAGATCCGAATTGACCATTTGGTTCAAAGAGATTGATATTGTTGGATCCCACGAATTTTTGTGCCATTCCGATAATTGCACCATTTAAACTTGCCTCACCATGATGATACCCAGAATGCTCCGAGACATAGCCACTAAATTGAGCGACTTTTATTTCCTTGGTAAGTCGTTTCTTAATTCCGCTAAATAGAATTTTTCGCAAGCTCACCTTTAATCCATCAATTCCATTTGCAATAGAACGGTCATTATCGTATTTTGAGAAATGCTTTAATTCACGATCAATAAATTCAGACACATTAATACTGGTTTTATTCGTATCTAAATAGGAAGCCCGGTCATAGGTTCCCAACCACACCTTTCTGTCTGCTGACCGTTTTTTGTTAAAGACCATGTCTAGTGTAGTAATATTTTCTTCTTCTGCTTCATGTGAAAACATCACCACCTTTTGGTCTGCGAAATATTCCTTAAATTCCTTTGAAGTGCTGGTTCCTAATCCCTTAAAATATTTAATGGTCCAGGATTTACTGTCTATTGTCTCCTTCCATTGTTCATATTCACCCTCATTATAAAACACAATGGTCTTTTTACCCTTTTTCGCCTTGATAATAGGTGTGTTCATAAATCCAATGAAATTAGGAATATCTAACAGCGAGCTCCATTCTGAATCAAATAGATTAAGACCTAAACCCTTGATATGGCTGCCATCTAAATCCTGGTCTGTCATAAACAGTACCCTTCCATACCGGAGTTTTGCTTTCACCGATTCTGCAGTATATTCACGACCCACTGCCAATCCAAGAACCTGTTTAATTTCCGATATTTCTTTATTTCCCCCAATGCGAGCTGCAGTTTCTCCACGGGTATTAAACAGTTTGCCCTTCATTGGATAGACACCAATTGCATCACGGTCCGTTTTAGACAATCCAGAAATAATACCCGCTTTCGCTGAGTCTCCCTCACAAAGGATAATTGTGCATTCTTGTGAGCGTGCAGTGCCAGCCCAATTCGCGTCCACTAGCTTCGGAATTCCACGAATATTTTTTGTTTGAGAACCATCTGTTTTCTTTGCCTTGTTCGTATCCTTTACCTCCGTAAGGGCACAGGACGCATTCATTACGCCTAATTTTGCCAACTTATCAACAAAACCATTGCTGACTATGCAGGTGGAACCGAACTTATTGACTGGAGTGCTCATAAAATCCTTGGTTTGACTGTCAAATGTAGGATTTTCAATGTCACACCGAAGAAAGACCATGATTTGTTCCTTAATGGTAGATGGTTTAACCACCACCTTCTTTTTTGCTTTAATATAAGTAATCATCTTTTTCGTAATTTGATTTACAATATATTCCACGTGTTTTCCGCCTTTACCAGTAAGCAAACCATTAACAAAGGAAATTTGCGTAAATTCGCCCGCTGGTGCAAGACACACCGCATATTCCCAGCGCTCATTTCCCTCTTCATAGATGCGTTTTGTGACCCCCTTTGTGCCAATGTATTGGTCAATATAGCTCTGAAAAGATTTAACCGGGATTTTATTTCCATTAAATTTAACAGCCACATTTTTTCCAGTGAGTGCAGTAATGTCAACCACACGTCGCTTAAACAGGCTTATCAAATCATCACTATATCCTTCAATTCCAAGTCGTGCAATATCGGGTTTAAATGATATTTTGGTATATGGCTTAGCCTTACATTTAGTAATAGTAGGTGATTCTATAACATCCAGATTGTTTCTGAATGCTTGTTTATATTTCAGCCCACGCACATGATCGACAGTTTCTATTTCACCCCACGTAGACCAAATCAAGACAAGTTTTACACCAAACCCATTTTTGCCACCCACAATTTTGATAGTTTTTTTGTCATAATTGGTGGAGGTTCGTAGGTGTGCAAAAATCATTTCTGGAATCCAATGGTCATGAACAGGGTGTTTTGCTACATCAATGCCATTGCCATTATTATACATAGTGATAACTCCGTCATCAGCAATGGTGATGTTAATTTCGGTAACTGGAATGCATTTAGGTTTACCAGCTGCGATTGCTTGTGCCATTCTGACATAATGGTCGCGACAATTTACAATTCCTTCGTTAAATAAGTTATAAAGTCCAGGTATAATACATATATTTTTAGGAATAATTGCGAATGAGTCCTCTGTGGGTGTTGGATTATAAACGTAGGTGTCATAATCGGCAGCCTCAATAGACCCAATATAGGTATCAGCATTATCTAAAATGTGTTCCTTATCAGTTTTTTTCTGGTATTGTTGAGACAATTCTTGCGTCATTACTTGTGTTTTTGTTTTTAACTCTTTAAATATTTTCAATTTTATAATTTAAAATATTTTTAATAATTATATGTCAGGATATGGAATAGGATATATACCATATAGGATAAACACTGCAAATTGCAATACCTACCACAAAAAATGCCCCCAAAAATCAGTAGGATATTTTTATGATGTCAAGCATGATTCGCGGTCAACCAAAAAAATGAAGTGTTCCGATATTTTAAAACGTCTTAATTATGGACGCCAGGGATTAAAGTTTAAATACGTAAACAATACGCTGAATGCGTATAAGAGTTATGCAGGAGCACCTGGAGGATATGGAAGTGCGCCACAAAATTCCTTTTAGAAAGGAGAAATTTCATCCTACCCAAGTTTTATTTTTTTCTCACCTATTTTTATAATGACAAAAAGAGTTCAAAAAAAGAATGGTGTTTATACCGTTAATAGCAAGAGTTACCCGACTCTTATCGGGTCGCGTGCGCAAGTGTGGCATGCCACGGCTTACAAAACAGCAGGTGGTTTAACCAAAAAGAGCCTCATTATGAATAAAAACGGACGTATTGTTTCTGCGCTTAAACACAAAACTGCCAAAAAGGAAAAACGCTTACAGAAACATGGATGGACTGCCAAAAAGGGCAAGTTTGGTGCCGTTGAAATTGGTAAAAAGTCTACACGCAAGACTCGTCGTCACCGTCGGGGTCGTAAGTAATCATTCTATCCTCATCAATATTTAAATATTTAGGAGCAATTAAATCAAAGTAATATTTGCTCATAACAAATATATATTTTTCCTCTTTAGCAAATTTACAATAAAATCTGTAAAAATCATCGAGAGATGCAGGCATACTATGAGATGATAAAAACAGTATTAATGCGTTTTTAAAATCGGTTATTTTATTCCACTTTAGATTGCTGATTTTAAGAATATACTTATTCTTGTGTATAACAATATGTGGATAGTAATGCAATATCCACTCTATTAGCATATCATCTTTAATTACTATAGATGATTTGCCCAGATATTTTTTAAATAAGCATACCAATTCATCAGCTTCAAAGCCCAGAGATTTTGTGTCTTCAATCATTGTTGTGTCCCAAAAATGAATAAATTGAGCAACAATGGGAAGGTGTGTGCTGGTAAGATTTATAAAACTACTAATTTCGGGATTATAGGTCAATTTTGATTTAAGTAAATCTTTAAATGTTGCTTTTTTAACAACATTTGGAAGGCTATGTATTTTCAAATATTTTGTCCATAAGTAGAGCATATTGCTTGTATTAATGTGACTTTCTGTATCGCTTTTTTGCAGCATAGTATTTATAAAACTATTAATTATTTCGTCCTGGGTATTATTTTTTAAATATAACGTATGATTTACAAGCTCTATTTCATCTGAATCTTTTAAATAATCGTCGGCTGATCCATACCGGTGCGAATAATGGATGGCGACACAAAACAAATTCAGTATGTTTTTATAAAAGTATTCGGGAAACTCAAATGTATTATGAACATCGTTTACTAATAACAAACGACAATTATCATAATCGTGGTCATAATATTTGAATTTAATAGTATTGAAAATTTGGTTGGTCTCAAAATAATTATAACAATAATTAGACAAATCTTTTAAAATAGGACTAAATTTGATCGATATAATATAAACTAGATTGGATGTTTTTTTTAAGATAATATCCCCCAATACTGTTAAAAAATATTTAGCCGAATATTTATTTTTAAATAAAACAGGATATAAATATTGTAGAACATTTTGGATCGTTCCTGTTTCAGGTATATAATCAGCTGCCGTTTTATTTTTAATGATTTTTATAATATTTTTATTAATCTTGTGCTTCCATTGATGAAGCTCTTTGTCGCGACTAATCTGTGTCAATATTTCGTGGACAATATCGTCTTCGTTATATAAAACATAATTTTGTTTATTGTATAAAACAAAAAAATTTACATTTGGTAAATAGAAATAGTTATTTTTATTTAAAAACCGACATGTAAATTCATCCTTTATTTTTGTTAATTGTGTTTTTCTTTCGGTGCGTTCGTGAAGGTTCGTTATGTGTGTTTCAAGTGTTTTTTCTAACCCATTTTTTATTTCATTGCCTATTTTATTAACTATAATGGGGTCATTTTTATACTTTTCAAATAATAGTTCCAGAACATTTATTGTAGATTTTTTTATATTTTCATAAGAATCTGGAGGGTCCATTTTATAATTATAAATAATATGTTTTTATCTTTACACCCGTAAAAACATATATTTTAACCTTTTTTATCATTTAAATGACGATGCACCTTCCATACACCATAGTTCTCAATGGCTTGCTTACCATAATAACATGTATTCGCAAATATTAAAAATGACAATAGTAAATTAGAATATAATAGAAACGTGGTTTCCATAAAATAAGCATCCTTATATATTAGGTAACATCCTATAATGCCACCAGGCATTCTAACATATGAATTTAAATATGCGTTTATCTTTTTCTCAACTATTTTAGAACACAAATTATTTTTATGCAAGACTAATAACATATAATCAATCGCTCCAGGAAGCCCACAACAAAAGAAACAGTACATAGAAAATCCCTTTTTCGGATAATTTAAACACATCGGTGTACAAATAAAACAAGACCCAACATGATGGATCCAGTCATCATTGCGCAATTTGAAAAATAGGATGTGATATAAATGCAACATTAATGTCATACATGGAGCTATATAATAAGAAATTGCTTCTGATGAGCGCTCAGGACTATTTAAACAATCCAAAACGTCATTATATGTATAAAAAGCCACAATAATATTCGCTGCACAATGTAGCTGAAACCATACCGCTCGGCGATTAATTAATTTAGCCCACTGATGTATCATATATAACATAATAAAAGATACAGCATTATAAAACCCAAAATATCCTAGGCGTTCGTAATAGGTATCGTTGTAGTTCATATGTACATGTTATCTAGGGACCTGTTTAATTTATTTAATTATAACAATTAATTTGGTTTAAACATTTTGTAAAAGTAATCCATTTAAAGGTTCAAAAATACATGATACATATAACTAATGGATGATGGTAAAAAATACGTTTTAAATATAAAAACGGTGCAAATAGCGCCAATCAGAACATTAATGACGGCGTTAAAGGATATATTATTGGAAACAAATATAACATTTAAAAAGGACGGGGTCCGAATAATAAATATGGATAAATCCCACACAATCTTAGCTTATTTGTTTTTAAAAGCAGAGCAGTTTGAGCTCTATGAGTGTAAAAAGGACAAAATCTTAATTGGTGTAAACATGTTTCATCTTTTCAAGCTTATTAATACAATAGACAATGACGATACGCTTTCTATCTATATAGAGGAAGATGACTATATAGATGGAATAGTCCAACATTTGGGACTGAGATTTGAAAATGGTGACATTAAACAATATAAGACACAAAAATTACGTCTTATAGAACCAGATAACGAAGAATTAGAAATTCCCGACGTTACCTTTTCTTCAATTTTAAACATTCCTTCAGCTGATTTTCAAAAAATTGTGCGTGATTTATCTTGCATATCTGATAAATTGGAAATAAAGTCGGTTGGAAATGAGTTAATATTTAAATGCACTGGTCAGTTTGCATCAGCTGAAATAAGGCGGACAGAATCGGATGGTAGTATGGAATTTATTAAAAAACACGATGACACAGGAAAGGTAATTCAAGGCGAATTCTCCTTAAAAAATCTGGGATATTTTATTAAATGCACAAATCTATGTCCTTCTATCGAAATGTATCTAGAAAATGATTTGCCATTTGTTGTAAAATATGATGTTGCTTCACTCGGTGAGATTAAATTATGCTTAGCACCGCTTCCATCAAACAATTAGTTTAATTCATTATATGTTTTTTGAATAAACAGCCGTGTGATGTAAAACCCTTAATGGGTGTTATTATTCCCGGGTCTTTGGCCGAACAATTAGCTAACCATATTTTAATAACACAAAATTTCTTTTTAGGAGAAATACCAATTCCATTGATTAAACTACTATAGGAATCATTTTCTGTTAATGATTCACCCACCAGATGGTATGCTAGCGACTTCCAAGAATTTTCAACAGAGTTGTTTTGGATACGGTAAGAAAAACACCCACCATCTTTGTTTTTGGAATCTTCCCACATAGGTTTAATGTTGCTTCTCATCAAAAATAACATACAATTGATAACCATCTTTTCGGGTAAGGTTTCAATTAAACTTATGGACTGTTCTATTGTATTAAATGAAAAGATCTTTTTATAACTGTTTATAGACCAGTCTGTATCATGTGGTAAATGAACCCAAAGGGTCCAGTTATCATATAATTTGTGGGTAATACCTTCCTCCTTTTTAATGGGTGGGTCCATTATAATATAAATATTAATATTATATTTATATTGTTTTATAATTTTATCTTACTACAAATATGCTTTAACTAAATAAAACATTAGGTGGTCTTATCCTTACTTTCGGCTCTAGAAAATGTTTCATAAGAATTAACACCAATTTTAACAAAATCGGTGCTGGTTAGTGTAATTATACTTGCTTGATGATCAATAATTGTTATAGTATAATTGTCGTCTAATAATTGTATGCCGCTTACCCATTTAACAAAGGACGGTTTGAATAAAATATTACCACAAATGTAAAAATCATAGTTACATTTTATTTTTATCTTTTTCCCAAAATTATGCAATATTATGTCAATAAATTTTATGTTACTTATTTTATAATTATCATTAATGGCATTTTTAGTATAAATTTCTAACACCTGAATATAGGGAATAATGTCATTATCCTTTTCGATATGGAATATGTTAATAAGGAAATCATATGGGTTCAAGGGTTTTCTAACAGTAGTTAATATTTTTTTTATAAATTTGCCATTTTCTTTGCCGTCAAGAATAAATATTAAATCAAACTGACGATGCTTAAACATTTTTATAACAGGATTCTTTACTTTTATTTTTATTATAGTACAACATTGTATTGTATATTTTTCAATAACACCATAACCCTTTATTGATTTGTGTAATAGGTATTGTGTTATAACATTCTTTTGCTTTGGGTAATAAATATGTGTAACGGTACTTATAAATAAAACTCCCAGCAGCCCCTTAACTATTTCATATAAATACATTTATATAGAATAACAGTAAAATATTTAAATGTGTTATATATTAAATTAAACTCAATATAAAATAGGAGTTGGTGAAGACGAATGTGGTGAAGACGAATGTGGTGAAGACGAATGTGGTGAAGACGAATGTGGTGAAGACGAATGTGGTGAAGACGAATGTGGTTGTGGCTGGGGCTGGGGCTGTGGCTGTGGCTTCGGCTGTGGTTTCGGCTTAGGGGGTGGTTTTTGACCAGGGTATTCTACACTATAATCTAAAGAACCAGAGGCAGGGTCTAATCCAAAAACAAATAATAAAATAGCCGTTATTATTGTCATTGAAATAAAAGGTACAAAGACTATAAACCACGAAATAATTCCTAAACCTTGAGAACATAATATATTTAATAAAATCGTAAATATTATTGTAATAATAAACTTGAAAAAAGCAGTGTTGTATAAGTTTTTAAATAAATCAATCAATATTTGGACTGTTGAAAAAACCAAATATAAAAGAGCCGGAGCACATATTTTTTGCAGAGTCATATAATATATTCAAAGAAATAAACTAATAAAATGTAGGAACTTCATTTTCAAAGGTGCCTATGGAATCGCCAACATCACCATTCGTCAAGCAACTATAAATAGTTCCATTGTTTGGATCATTTGTATAATAGGTGATATTTGATATGGTAATTTCCTCCACTTCTTCGTCTTCTTCCTCCACTTCTTCGTCTTCTTCCTCCTCCTCTTCTTCCTCCACTTCTTCTTCCTCTACTTCTTCCTCCTCTTCTTCTTCCTCCTCTTCTTCTTCCTCCACTGCCTCAGCTTCCTCTACTGCCTCAGCTTCCTCTACTGCCTCAGCTTCCTCTACTGCCTCAGCTTCCTCTACTGCCTCAGCTTCCTCTACTGCCTCAGCGGTATAGAAAGCACACAACACTCGATCGGCATTACGCCCGAAAATGGGAGGTTGTTCGTCTTCATCGTTGTCTTCTGTCTCAACGGCATCGTTGTCTTCATCGTTGTCTTCTGTCTCAACGGCATCGTTGTCTTCATCGTTGTCTTCTGTCTCAACGGCATCGTTGTCTTCATCGTTGTCTTC
>Ga0114999_10001999_pt1 | contig 27510 bp, 23 predicted proteins | sample ArcticOcean_MG_C_3_FD_89820 | JGI IMG/M metagenome (GOLD analysis project Ga0114999, IMG submission 89820) | Marine microbial communities from western Arctic Ocean - ArcticOcean_MG_CB8_126 | ecosystem: Environmental > Aquatic > Marine > Oceanic | place: Arctic Ocean: Canada Basin | collected...
CAGTCCAATAAAGTTCGCTCAACAAATAGCAGAAACACAAGAGGCTACTGAACAAGGCTCTGGCTCCACTCGGCCTACGGCCTCCTTCCGCCAGAACCCTGACTTCCTCTACAACCTTAACCACATAATAATAACCTCCAGACTAACAAATCACATGGCCCAGTTTGGGTAACTCAATCACAGCGGTAACAAAAATAATGAAACTTAAACCTATGGTTTTCACAGAATTAAATAAAGGAGATGATGACACTTTATCTGTCCACTCGGTTTAATCCAACTCCAGTCTTGGGAAAAGATCCTTTGAAAGCAAAAACCCCACACAACAGGTTGAGGACAACAATCCCACTCAACAGACCAATAACTAAAATCAGGGTTGGGACTGCAGGCAGGGTTTGGAGGTTTGGCCAAATGGATACGCCTGAGGCGATTAAGCCTATTAGTAATCCCCAGATAACCAAACGGCTGTACTCGGAGTAGACCAATCGTCCAAGCAGCTTTGGAGAGATCCCCATCGCAGTCATAACGGAGAATTCTCCGAGCCGTTCTTGAATACTTCTGGCGACGACAATGGTCAGTCCTAGGCTACCCAATACAACACCCAGACTTCCGAGCACATTAAAGATGGCAATATAGGTGTTTTCGATTTCGTGAAACGATGCCAGGATGTCGCGAGACAATTCAACTTTCCCACCCAGGTCTGTGGAAGAGGTTTCGATACGATTACGCACCTCAGAAACATCTGCCTCCGGGAAAAGGTCGACAAGAAACATTGAATAACCCGGGTTGGAAGGAAACTCACGAAGCAGATGCCCTTCATCCACTAGGAGGTAACCTTGAAATATTGATTCCTTAATCGTTCCCACAATCTGCACCATAAAATCCTGCCCTTTTTCATTTTGATAAAGAAAAGAATCACCTACCTTTTTCTTCAAGGCCCACATCATAGTGGTTTCATCGACTATTGCAGGTACCGCACTGGATAAAGTCAGGCTTCCGAGTTTGTCCCAATTGTCGCCTTCAAGTGTTTCGTCGAGCTTGCTCAGTTGAAACGCACCCAATTCATTGAGCTTACCTACATCGATCCCAATCAATTGAGGCTGGGACGTGGTGTTGAGGTTAAAGCAATTTACATTGTCCCCAGCCCCTTTTCGAATCGGTACGATCTGGCCAATATCCGAAGTTACGTTCTCGAAGATTTCAAAGGTTTCACTCTCCCCATCCCGAGGAATGTTCAGGGCTGTGGTTGTTTCTGCCAAAAGAGCGAACCCGCCCGTCCCGCTTGAACGCTCCAACCAATTATCTCCAACATGCTTTCTAAATGAAGCGACGGACAACACCATAAACACCGCGGACGCAATCAGTCCGACAACGGTTAAGCTTCGTGAAACGCGTGATGAAATATTCAATTTCCCCAAATAGCTCGTATCCATTTCCTGGTTACTGTTGTGCGATGCGGACTTCAACAAGCGAAGGCGACAATAAGAAAGCCCTGCAATCAACAACGAAAAGCCCGCCATATAAAAGGCACCTTGAGCAGGCATGAGAGATCCCGAGACGGAGCCAAGTCCGAGAACTACGCCGGCGGCAACTAAAACTTGGGTTTTCCAAGGTCGTCCCGATGTGAGAGTGGTTTCCTCAACATTCGACTTCAGTCGAATGGATAACGACTGTTTGGCTTGTCTTCTAAGAGCCAACCAAAGAACAAATAGCGACATCACAAGAAAACTCACTACTCCGATGGAAAGTGTCATAGGATCCGCATGAAATACAAAGGTGGGGGCTGAGGTCTGTCCGGCCCATATAGTTTCAAGGAAAGCGAGAATGCGTTTAGTATACCAAGCCGAGAGTGGCAGGCCAACGATACATCCAGCGATTAAGATGAGAAATCCTTCACCTAATCTCCAACGCATCAATTGCTTACCTTTTATTCCAAGTGACCCCAACAAAGCCGCTTCTCTATTTCGTTGAAGCAAACAAAACTGAAACAACATAGCCACCAGACCCAATGCAGCGAGTATCAGGAAAAAACTCATGCCGACAAATAGACCCCCAAAGTCCACCGCCGAACTCGCTGAAGCTTGTGCATGAGACCTAAAGTTCTGCACGAATAATTGATTCATTTCAGGGCGTAAAACATCTAAGATATCAGGCTCCAAATCAACTTGCTTACCTACCGGAATCCTTAAGGCGGTAAAGTCTCCCCAACGAGTCGACCAGATATTCTTCCCAGCTTCTATTGGTAAAAACAACTTCGGTGTTCCTCGGTACTCCTCCCAGTAGTCCTCATCTTTGTCTCGGATACGATCCATCACCAAAGGAAGCCCCGCATCCCAATCACTGGGAACCTCGGCTTCACTAATGCCAGGAAAATTCGGCATCCAAGCGCGGTCTCCAGCCAGCCCTTCAATCGGGATGATCGAACGAACCGTAAAACTCGAGGATTCCTCAACCAACAGTCCGGATGTACCCGTTTGATAATAACTGAGTTCAACGGGATCACCTACGCGAGCGTTCAGGTCCTCCGCGACCCAACTATTTAATACGACCTCGTTGGGCGCCAAATCGTCAGGTAGAAATGAAACCGTTTTGGGATCGGCCGAAGCGCCAATGGAATAAGGTGTAGATTTCTCACCAATCGTTATGCCGTTCACCAAATAGGACGTAACCGGATGAACCGCTGGAATTCCATCAACGATCGCTTGACCAATTTGGCTATCGATAAATACACGCTCCGATTTTACCTCCCAAGTTTGAGCTGTCTCCAACCACTCGAGACTTATTTGGTAGTCGGCAAGGGTCGCCTTTTCTTTGAGGGCTGTTTCAATGTCATTCTCCGCCAACGAAGTATTAAGCAGCAAAAGATTTGCTCGCCCTTCAAATTCGAATACTTCCTGAAGCAACTGGATGGGCATAAACACAGACGGTTGCGGCACCTGGGTTGATTCCAAACTGAACCGCCCAAACGATGCATCATCGAGTATTCGTTCGACCTTACAGCGGATACTTTCAAGAGAATCGTCCGCACCGGCTACCGGCGCGTTGCCGGCAATAACGCCAGGCCTTTGAAATCGAATAATAAGTGTATCACCAACAGTCAGCCCTAAGCGCTCAGCGAGCACCGCGTTAATCGCCACATCCGATCCGCTAAGATTTAACTCAAAGGGTTCGGGAGCAAAATCCCAGAAGGAGGAGTTAACCCCTATCAATTGTACTTGGTTCGCCACATCCTTGCCCTTGCTCGCCACGCCTTTTGCAAAAAGTACGGCGGCGGCGTCATTATCCCCTCGAGACTCAAGATCATTTGCTAGTTTCTCTCGAAAAAATCGATCACCACCGGTTATCAAGTGAGTCGTCTGACCTATTCGATTTTCACCAATTTGTCTCAACGACTCTTTGACCGAACTGCCAGCAAACAATGCACCTAGCAACACCATTGCCCCCAAAACTGATCCCAGAAATACGCCCAGGTAGGCATAGCGAAAATGCCAAAGGCTTTGTAAAATGTACTTTCGTGTTTCCATTCTCAGGAGACCAGTTTTCCATCCGCCAACTGATAGGTCTTCTCCATCTTGGCAGCTAACCCGGGGTTGTGAGTCACCACCACCAGGGCAACTCCTTTGCCTTGATTTGATTCAATTAACAAATCCGCCACTTTTTCGCCCGTTGCAGGATCCAAGGAACCGGTCGGTTCATCAGCTAAAATAATTTTCGGCTCGTTGATCAGCGATCGAGCAATGGCAACCCGCAACTGTTCCCCACCAGAGAGCTGATAGGGTTTGTGAGTCATTCTCTCCTTCAAGCCAACATCCTCGAGTAGCACCTCGGCGCGAGCCTTCGTATCAGCGGCCGATTCTTCCCATCCACCTGCAAGGCGTGGGATCAATATATTTTCTAGAACGGAACATTGAGGAAGCAGGTAATGAAGCTGGAATATAAAGCCGATTGATCGATTACGGAAATTTGCCGTAGCGGCTTCGTCCAGCTCAGCAATATTTTGCCCTCCAATCTCTATGGTTCCAGTCGTTGGTGAATCAAGGACTCCGAGGATATTCAAAAGAGTCGTCTTTCCACTCCCAGAGGGTCCTACTATCGAAACCGCTTCACCGGAAGCTACTGTTAAATCCAGATTGTTTAATACGGAAACCGGCCCGGCCGGACTTTCATATATTTTGGAAACTCCTGATACGTTAATCATTGGTAGCTTAATCTAGGTGGTATTTAAGCGGTAGGGCAACTGCGTCCTCGCAGTGCCGCCTAAATATATTCCAAGGTCCGCGGGTCATTTCAATTACAAGGTACACAAATTCGGACTGCTCGGTGATCAGTCCCTACCTTTGCAAAAATATAGGTAGAGCGGGATCACCGAGCCCGCCGGGACAAATGGTAACATATTCGACATCCCGTAAGGGCAGCAGATCAGGGTGAAATAATATTCCATCGTTTCGCCTTCATCTCAAAAACAGGCAGAGATCCAGCATCAACTGTTTCCACACTGATCCGCATCTGCAGAGCGGTTCGAAATTGTTTTTGTAACTCTTCCGAAACCATTGTTGAGTCACCCTCTGTTTCGATCCGAATCGAGACTTGGGTCAGTGGCGAACGCTTGTCGATATCGACCTGATATTCCGTAATTCCTTCAACCGAACGAACGATGGCGTCCACAGCACTGGGGTAGAGATTAACTCCGCGCACAATCACCATATCGTCGACCCGACCTATGATTCCTCCTTCGAGGAGAAACAGTTCGGGAGGTTCGCCAGGGACAGATACCGGCTTTACCAAATCCCGTGTCCGATAACGAATCAAGGGACTCGCATAACGCCCCAAGGTAGTTAAAACAAGCTCCCCCGTTCCGCCTTCTGCAACGGGTTCATCCGTTTCGGGATCCAAGACTTCGCAGTAAAAATGGTCATGAACAAGCCGGACAATAGTTGGGTTATTTAAGTCGCCGTGCGAAACAGGTCCCACTTCGGTCATACCGTGATGGTCCAATAATTTTGCCGGAGCCCATCCTGTTTCGATTCGTTCACGAATCTCCGGGATACTACCACCGGGTTCACCACCGACGATAATACACTTCACTCCACTTTCACTTAAATCGATCCCCAGCTCCTTTGCTACATCCACCAACCTCAAAGCATAGGTAGGCGTGCAACAGAGATAGGTTGGCTTTTGTGTCATGATGAATCGCAGACGATCCGCGCTTCCCATTCCACCGGCTGGTATCGAGCGCATACCCAACTGGGTAGCCGAATCAAACGCCGCCCAGAATCCGATAAACGGACCGAAAGAAAATGCAAAGATGGCCGACTCACCCGCCTTTGCTTCAGCAGCCTGCCAGGTCGCCTTCCAACTTTCCAACACCCATTGCCAACTCTCGGGATCGTCCAGCCAAATCAAAGGTTTCCCACTCGTGCCACTGGTTTGATGGTACCGCGTGTACTGAGTTGATGGGTACGTTAGGAAAGTTCCGTAGGGTGGATGTGCTAGCTGGTCTTCTGCCAACTCCGATTTGGTTGTAAAGGGCATCTGCGTCCGGAAGCACTCCAAAGACTTAAAACCGCCTAACGCATCGGCCTCTTCCAACTTTTTTCGACAAAAAGCGTTTGTTCCGACAATGGCTTCAACCAATCTGTTGAGCTCTTCCAACCAATATTGTTTAGGGGATCCGTTCACACTAAGTAAAAATATATGCGCTAAATAAAGCTAGGGTGGTTTTGCCTAAACCGCCGATGGTCTGACGGCTCGCTCGGCGATCGAGCCCTACTCCATCGAACGCATTCTTGCATTGAATTTAGTTTATATCAGAGTCTAAGGCTGCCACTTCGGGAGCAGGAACCGAAGCCACTTTAGGAGCAGGATCAGGCTTGAACTTTACAACCATGAACCCGCCCGTCGCGGCTAACAGAATTCCAGCAACGAATTGCCAGGGCACAGCGGTTACACCCCCCTTGGGTGGATGCATAGAAATAGCTGTGATCGCGTTCACAATCGGGGCACCGGCGAAGATAATGGACATGACCGCCGCTGGTGAACCTTTGGCGCCAAAGGCTAACAAAACCGCAAAGGCACCGATAGCACCCAGGATTCCGGCAATCAAAGAGATCCAAAAACCTTTAGAGGTAAAAGTCAGATCACCACCACTCATTTTCAACAAAATGAAAGGGGCGAGGACTGCTACGATAAAGTATGCAATGCCCACAACCAGGAAGGCCTTGTAACGTCCGTTCACCGGATCGCCCATCGCCATTTGCCCGCTGTGCAGGAAGATTCCGTAAAGTCCCCAGGAGAACACGGTGATAAGTGCAAAATAAAACCAATTCATAAAAAGCAGATTGAAGGGGATTTCCTTACAGATAAAGAGAAATTCTTTTTATTCCTAAATCTCCAGTCGACTAACTTTCAGACGAATGAATCGCTCACTATCTTTCATGGCTGAAAATAAGTCGTATACCTCAACTGTTTCGGTACCATCGCCATTATCGAAACGGGAAAGCTCGAGGGTGACATCATCCCCGATTCCGTCTTCATTCGATCTCCAGTCTTCGAGGTTGTTAGAAACTTCGACCGTGTAGATCAAGTCGTTTGTGTCCACGGCGCGCTTATAGGTCAGAACCATAGGCTTGTCACCCAAATCGTCCAAAACGATCGTAATAGAAGGTGAATCTATATTGTCTGAGACATTCGGGTCCAGGAAGAGAGCGTATTCCATGAGATTACTAATCCATCTCCTTCTGCATCGGCAGAGTCGTTGGCATTTTCACCATTGGGATCTTCAGAAAATGAGCTATTGCGCCAATCGTCTACTGGCAGATCCTTGATAGTGACGGTTGCTCTGTCAGGTTCCCCCAAGTTAAAGTGTGCACTGGGTTGTAAAGTGACAGTAACCGTTTCGTCTCCCTCGATTTCATCATCAGGAAAAGGGGCTACACTAAATGTTTGAAAGTTTTCATTGGGGAGAATCAAAACACTTTCCTCCAGAGTTGCGTAGTCAAAGTTTGGTTCGGCACTTCCGCTCGTAAGATAATCCACTTTGATTGCAGCGGGAGAGTCCACCAGAGACCTCGTTGCCATGAATTCACCAGATTCCAAATTGAATTCCCGTGCTAAAGAAATACTCGCCTGTACCGACACATTGGTTGCCTGGGGCGCTGCAATAATTTCAACACAAGCTGAACCGTTGCGAAGGACAAGCCACGGAACCAATTCGGTCCGAATAATGATGGGCGTAGTGCCGCAAATATAATGGCGATGGTTACACCATTGGTGAAATGACCGGCCACACCGACTGCAAGACCTACTCCAAGTTTGGCGCCCAAAAGCGCAGGGATATCCCACCATTGTCCGGTGAAGAAGAATCCCACGATATCGAATAATACGGTCCCAATAAGACCTGCAAGTATAGCTTTGTACCAATTGATTTTTATTTTATTGTTAGTTTTTAATTCTATTTAAATTGAGCGACCGGTCGGTCTTTTTATGTCTGTAGTCGATATGAAATTGAATTCATTACAAAATGTTAGCTTAAGAGTTTTCTAACTTGTTCTCGTGCAGCTTGAGCGGGCGCAAACATCGCGAAAGTTCTGCATTTCGATGAGAGCACCTTCAAAGAGTATGTAGAGGGTTCTGGCTATTTGGGTGATTCGTCTTCGCTCTCATTAGAAAAATGAGTGGCTACCAATCCTCGGATAATAGCGAGTAAGTCTCGTTTGTGGTTTTCAATCTCCACTCGCAACGGGCTATCCCCTTCCGGTGTTTCTGTCAGTGTATTTACAAACGCACAACCCCTGTAGTTGCAAGACTGCATCCAATCCTCTAAAAAGTCAAAGGTAGCCAGAATACGATCGGATGGCGATCCACCCTTTTCGGCCATAAAATCTACCATCCAGCTATTCCACGTGTTGTGTCTAGCCTTCAACCAGGCAACCGCCAATTCTTCCTTCGATTTGAAGTGGGAGTAAAACGTGCCCTTTGCGATACCCGCCTGATCGATAATCTGCTTTACCCCAGTGCGATGGTAACCCTGCTCATAAAACAACCCGGAGGCAATTTCCAGGAACTCATCTCGTTTTGATTTAGCTGCTTCAACTTGTGGCATAATCCACACCCTACTATAACCGACCGGTCGGTCATTATGTTTTTTGAATTATTTCTACATTTTATTTTAGCAATGAGAGAATCAGCTTAATCCAGGTCTTTGACCAAGAGTCTACGAAATTGAAAGTAGTGTTCACCACCGTGACCGGCAAACCCCAGATGACCTTTCTTAAGCAGCTTACCGGGATGGGCTCTATCTGCCATATACTCATTCACTTCAGCTAGATCGCCATCGAGTATGACGGTTCCGTTCAGTTCGACCTTAATCGTTGAACCAATCACCATAACTTCCTCGTAATTCCATTCGCCGTAGGGTCTAAAATAGCCGCGGTGAGCTCCAATCATGCCATAAGCACTTCCATGTGTCTGACGAGGATCGATGTCTTTATAGCGTTGATTGTCATGATCCAAAATTTGGAGTTCAGCCATACCATCGTAGGCAGGGGCAGCTTCTCCTCCTGGGAACCGAATCGCCAGACCGTTGTTTCCTTCCGGTTCCATCGTAAACTCAAAACGAAAAGAAAAGTCTCCATATTCTTTTTCGGTATATAAATGTCCGCCGCTTCTCCAATGAATTGTATCACCTTTGACTTCCTTGCCTTTCTTATCTCCTAACCACCCATCAAGCGTCCTGGACTTTACCATGGATTTGAATCCCTGTTTCCTCTCCCCTGCTCTTAACCAGGTATTCGCGGTTTCTGCATCAATCTCCCGGACAAAAATGTTTCTCCATCGAATCTCACCCCCGTGGGTTTGTAAATGAATGGGTCCGGTAGCTGGCAGCGGTTTCTCCTTATCGTAATATCCATGCATAATGGCGCCATCCACAACGAGTTTTCTATTCAACCAAACCCAGGTACGGCTTCCGAGCTGACGAATCTTTACTTTGTTCCACTTACCAAACGGTTTATCAGCATTAACCAGTGGGAACTGACCCGGTTCTCCTTTTGGATTGTTAAAGAGAGCACCGGAGCCTTTGTCAGCGTCGCGTTCCCATTTTCCACCCTCTTTGGTGGTATCCCAAATCTGAACTTGAGGAGACCCTCGAAGATAAATGCCGCTATCGGTTTTTGCCACCGTCTTGTATTCGAGCAATAGTTCAATGTCTCCGTAATCCCGATCCGTGGTTGCGTAAGGACCATACCCATCGTTGACCAACTCACCATTCTTCACCGACCAGTGTTTATGAAAATCCACTTGCGATGCTTCAATGGCGGTCATTCGGTCCGGTGCCTTCCGGGTCTGATGCGGATTGTCACCGTGCCAACCAGCTAAGTTGCGCTCATTGAACAAGGCTTCGAAGCCCTTAGGCGGATCAGCTGCCTGCAGTGCAACGAGCACAGAACAAAGTGAAGAAACTAGAAACAGAAAACTAATACGTATAATCATTTTAGAACTCTTTATTTTTTGATCGCTATTTCAGGTAGGGCGACCTCGCCGAGGGCGCCGATTCAAAGACGGCTCGCTCGGCGATCGAGCCCTACCAATACTGAAGAGCCGAGGAAATTTTTGATTAAACAGTTTTAAAAGACCCGGTAATCACGGCTAATATATTGGTTCGCTTTCCTCTGGTTGGTAATCTTCATCGTCTTGGCATTCCATTTAAGAGTTTTTTCTGGGTATTTACTGGCGACGACACCGAGTTGAAGCGTTTCGGTGAGTGGACCTCCATAGGTGAAAGATGAACGCGTTTTACCATTACCCAAACAGGCATCCACCCATTCGCCATGATGGTCGATGGGATCAAACTCTGGTTTTGGAATACTACGAATCAACTCTTGCGGATAGGTACGCGGTCCACTCATGTGAGGCATCATTAAGTTCCCTTTCTCACCGATGTAGACACATCCCTGATTTGGCATGGTGTAGTTTTCAGGAAGATCAAAGCCGGGAATTTCGGGTGGGGCATAATCTCCATCATACCAAGTCCATTTAAGTCGTTTGGCGGTATATTTGGTAGAACCAAATACATACGCCACCCGATTGCTCTCCGGGTGAGCGAAGTTATTGGCTACACGGCAGGTGGCTTTGGCTGAAAGCGGATCGGTTAATTTGAGTGCACGGTAAGGTGTATCAAAAATGTGAACCCCCATATCTCCCAGAGTCCCTGTTCCAAAATCAAGTAACTTACGCCATTGCCCTGGATGATAATAGCCTTTGAGAAATCGCCTTTCATCGGCCACGCCCAACCATAAGTTCCAATCCAGAGTATCCGGAATCGGATTCTCCCCTAGGGGAAGTCGACCCTCATCTCGGCCCCATTTTTTACCTGACCAGACGTGGACTTCACTGACTTTTCCGATAAGTCCAGACCGGATGTACTCCACGGTCATTCGTTGGCCAATACTAGAGGCCACTTGAATTCCAAGTTGGGTCACTAAATTTTTCTCTTCCGACACTTCTCGAAGTCGACGATTTTCCACTACATTGTGTGCGAGTGGCTTTTCGCAGTAGACGTGCTTTCCGCGTTCCATAGCAGCAAGTGCTACCGATGAGTGCATGTGGTCGGGAGTAGCAACCAAAACGGCATCAATGTCTGAATCGAGCTTATCGAACATTTCCCGGTAATCGCTAAAGGTCTTGGCGCCTGGCGCTAACTCTGAAGCATTTCCCAGAAACGTGGAATCTACATCACAAAGACCCACCATCTCAATATTGGGCAAGCGGAGTAAAGATTCGAGATTGCCTTGACCACGATTCCAGACGCCAACTTGGGCAATTTGTAATCTGGAATTGGGAGATTCGGACCAAACGCTCGCTGGTAGAATGGATAAACCGGCAAAGGCCGAGCTGGTTTTTAGGAAGTCACGTCTGTTCATAGGATGCATAATAATATTTCAGGTAATAACTACTCAAAAAGAAATCAGATCCGATCTAATAGGGCAACACTGACTATCCTTCGAATTTAAAAAGCTGACCGATTCCTAGTGATCTAGGTCTTCTTTTAACAATTCGGGGAATTTCGCTTGAAACCGTTTCAAACGAGGAACGGAAACACCTCGAATGTATGGTTGATTAGGGTTCCTCTTTTCGTAGTCCTGATGATAAGCTTCGCCAAGCCAGAATTTCTGAAATGGATAAACTTCAGCGGCTGCCTTTTGACCACCTAAAGCCTTATTAACTACAGCAATCTTATCTTCTATGATTTTCTTCTGCTCGTCGTTTTGATAAAAGAGAATGGAACGATATTGAGAGCCCCGGTCAGGACCTTGTCCGTTTACCTGAGTGACATTTTGGGATCCAAAAAATACGTCTACAAGCGTGCTAAATGAAACGACATCTGCGTCATAAATAATTTCAACAGCTTCTGCATGGCCGGTTCTACCAGTATTACTTTCTTCATAGGTAGGGTTCTTTGTGTGACCTCCACTATATCCAGAAATAGATTCTTTTACCCCTTTCACACTTTCATAAACCGCTTCAACGCACCAAAAACAACCGCTCGCGAAATAGGCACGACTGAGTCCGTCTACGGGTTCAACCTGCACAGGGGGCAAGTTCATTTGACTGACGATTTGATCATTCGAGCCCTGATTGTCGATGGGTTGGCAACTCGCTTGTAAGGTAATAAATGCAATAGCAGCTGCGGTGAATATTAAGGTGTGGTCTCTATTAATTTTCATAGGTTTAAAAATTTGACGTTTGTTGGTGTCCAAAATTCCAATAACACTTAGGATATCACTGAACTTATTCGTTCTCTGAGATCATCTGGTATTGGAGCCTTACTTATCTTTCCCGTACTGGATTCAAGATATACATGAATAATCGTCAATTCCCCAGCCGCCACTATATCTGGCTTCGGTTCACTATCGTCGAATATCCAAAAACCATAACGCAGCGTTGTGTTTCCAACCTTCAGAATCCGAAGGGAAACATTCAGAACCTGCTCAAACTGTACTGGTTTCGTAAAGTCACAGCTTACACTTAGTCTTGGCCAACCGTGCTGATCCTCCCCTTCCGCTCGGTGAACCGATAGCCCAAGTGAACGCCAAAATGCGTGCTCGGTGTTTTCAACATACCGCAGGAAGCTCGTAAAGTGAGCAATACCGGCACAATCTGTATCGGCCCACTCAACTCGACGTTCGCTAGAAAAATGAAATGTTTCTGGTATTTCCATGTCAGGAAAGGTTCTCAGATTTATGGGATGAATTAAAGGCCCGGGTCAGCTCAAGAAATTGCCTGCTCATTTTGGGTGCGCTGAATAGAGATTCTATCTGTTGTCGGCCCTGGACCCGCATGGTTTGCGTTCGCTCAGGATCTTCAAGAAGCGAGGACCAAGCTTCCGCAAAACAAGCGGCATTATTTTCCGATACACAAAGACCACCACCGGTGACTTTAACAATCTCAGGAAATGAAGCCATATCCGGTTGCACCACCGGGACACCACAGGCAATGGCTTCCAGCAAATAAAGACCAAATGCCTCCGGGTAAGTAACAGGTACGGAAAAAAGCGAAAGTGTTTTTAGAAAGGAGACCTTTTCTTCTCGAGATATATTGGGAAACCACTCCACATCCTGTTCCAGACCGACCACAGCAATTCTCTTTTTAAGTTCTTTAATAAGCGGGACATCACCAGCGGTCATCGCTCCGGCAATTTTCAAGCGTGCGTTCGTATTTCCAAGCTTGGTTCGAAGGTGGATAAACCCATCCACCAGCACCGCCAAACCTTTTTCACGACACATCCTTGCAAGGTACCCAATCGTTGGGTACTCGGGAAGTGTTTCAGCGATTTCGTAACCTTCGAGCTTTATACCGTTATGCATGACGGATATTTCCCCCTCGGGGAATCCAAGACGTTTCTCCATATACCTGGAATAGAAATGACTCGGAGAAACCAATAGATCAGCCGATGATAGGCGTTCCCCCATCCGCGCCCAGCACTGACTGCGGTAAGGCTCCGGCAATCCATCCAGGAAGGAATCCTCACCCTGAAAAAATAAAACGATAGGCACATTCAATCGCTCTTTAATTTTATCCGCCAAGCCAGCTTGCAAAGCAGTGGATAAAACTACGACTTCGGGTTTTCCAATCTCCTCTAACCAAACCAACAATTTCTCAAATTCCTTGCCGAATCCACTCTCCTCCACATTCAACATATCCAGACACATTTCGCCGTGAGTCCTTGCAGAGGTCATATGACTATTTTTGGCTGCCCATCGAAGTAGACCCTTCGAATTGAACCAACGATCCATGAAAACAGGCAATATCCGAAAGAGAGACAATTTGGACTGCAAGAATACATTGATGCCGCCAAAAAAGACCGGTGTTTCCTTCAATCCTTCCAAAGGTTCCTCATCCAACATGAGAGGCAAATACATGGGAAGAATCACAACGTCTTCTCCTGCTTTGTGGAGTTCGATTGCCAAAGCGTTGTCACGCATACAGGCGCCGCAGTAGTAGCTGCCAGTGCCGGGTGTTAGAAAAGTAAGCTTCACGAGTAGGTTTCGCCAGGAACCCGTGACCTATATTATTGGGCCACTGGATTTAAATTTGCCCGACCATGAGATAAAGGTTCGGGCAATTTTGCAAAATCTTTCATCGCCTCGAGTAATTCCGAGTAGTCGCGACCCAATAGATCTCCAATGAGACAATCCGTTAGGGTGCCGCGCAAGTGCATGTTGGTCTTGATCAGATCGGCGAAGCTGAAGCGTTCGTCATAGAAAGCATATACCACTTGGCGCATGATCTCCATTGCCGAACAAAGCTGCTCTCCGTAGCTCTCAAAATTGCTCGCTACTATTGGTCCCTCTCTTTTTAAAGCCACATCCGCAGCATCTGCGGCCAATTCAGCCGATTTTAGAGCAAGAAAGACTCCGGAAGAAAACACTGGGTCCAAGAAGGCAAAAGCATCGCCTATAAGGACAAGCCCGTCGGTCGCACAGTGTTCCCCACGGTAGGAATATTCCCCGGTTACCCAATACGCTCCAAACTGTTCGCCCGGGGACAGATGATCTTCAATCCAGGGATTATTCTTTATCTCCCTTTCAAAAATCTCTTTCGGATCTCGAGAGTCCCGGTAAAGATAGTCCCGCTCAGCAACGATGCCAGAACTGACAATATCGTCAGCCATGGGGATATTCCAAAACCAGCCTTTGCCATCGAGGTAGGCCACGGTCGTCGACCCCTCGTCCAATCCAGGGTCTCGTTTGGCTCCTTTGAACAATGTCCAGATAGCGATCTTTTTAAGTTCCGGGTCTCGTTTTCTCGAACCCGTTTTACTAAGAAACAGAGCATCACGACCCGAACCATCCAATACAATTCGCGCATTAAATTCCAACGATTCTCCAGCTTTTGTTTCGGCCTTCACACCGGTTACTCCTCCGGATTCGTTGGTAAGGAATTCGGTTACGGCGGTTTCTTCCAACACGGAAGCTCCCTTCTCACGAGCATTGTCCAAAAGCATCAAATCAAAGTCCGCGCGCTTAACCTGCCAGGTGGTTGATGACGGATGATCCTTGTGCTGAAAGAAATAAAAGGGAGTAGATACCTTTCCTTTACGACCAACAAACTGAACACTATGCTTCTCGGTCCAGGCCATCTCCTTGATTTTGTCGATTACCCCGAGCCGTTCGAAGGTGAAGTAACAAAATGGCATCAGCGATTCACCAACATGGTACCGGGGAAACTTATCCTTTTCCAAAACAAGGACGTCCCAGCCTTTCTCAGCGAGCAAAGCCCCAGCAGTTGATCCTGCAGGGCCTCCTCCAATCACAATGGCGTCGTAGTCTTTTCGGTAGTTCATAACAAAAATATCAGCGGTTCAGATTGAGCAGGGCTAGATATTGTTCTCTTCTGGGAGAATTTTCATGATCCACGCCAAGGTCTGTCCATCGGTTCTAGAAAGTTGGTTGAACCTCCCGTAGAAGGTGTGTCCTTCCAAGTCTTTGAAAGGAGTATCCACTAAATATTCAGCAGAGATTGCAAAAAAGCAAACAGGAGCACTCTTAAAATCAATTTTGAACTGATGCAAAAGTCCTCCAAAGGGAGCCTGATCGGCCTCAATCACCTTACGATGTTCCTCATCAAAGCTGTCCAAGACTATGGTAATCACTCCATACTCAACAACCGTATCCGTATTCTTTGTACGGAGGAACACTTCTCGTAAATAGACATCGCCTCGCTCTATGCTTTGGATTTTATCGATGTAGATCTCACTTCCATAGTAACTCGCCAACGTGGTAGTCATGTCATCGTGATGATACATAAGCTTCCTTGCAGGATCAGGTAAACTATCCCCCGGCATCAAATTGAAGGACGAGGCTGGAATCGAACAATCTTCGGTAATATACCGACGAAGGGATTCCGGCATACCTTGAACAATCACTTCGTTCATCGGTGATTTTAGATTAAGGGAAAGGATTAGGAAAAGCTAAACGATTTTGTTCGTCCGGTGCTCTTGAAGGAAAAAGTCGTGCAGTAGATTGTCCACACAGAGTAGGCCGTCGCGATTGAGTAGTAGGACACCATTTTCTACTGAGAGTAGACCTTCCTCGGACAATCCCGCCAACTGCTCAGAATAGCGATCTGCCATATTCACGCCAAATTTCTTGGAAAAATAGTCGAGTTCCACATGCCCCAGTTTCATCTGGAGGATAAACTCACGAATCATGCGTTCTTCTTCGTTGGTCCGGAAGGCCCGTTTGAGCGGAAGCTTTCCGGCAGCGATAGCTTCAAGGTAAGGCTCGATCTCGGTCATGTTCTGGTAGTGCACACCAGTTGCATGCGAGAAGGATGCCACTCCCAAGCCAAGGAGATCTGCCCACTCCACAATTCGTCACGGTAGATAAATTTGCTTTTCTCGGGATTCTTAACGGCCGTGTAACCACTTGCGATCGTATAACCTGCGCTTTCTAGTGCGGCAAACGCTTCCTTCACCCAACGACGCTTGGTCTCCCAATCTGCGACCGGGGCGACAAGCTGGCCACTAGCTTGCATATCTTTATAGATACCCGTGTTATAGGGGATCTCCATTTGATAGACCGTCACACTATCCGGAGAAAGCTCGATGGTATGTTCAATATTCTTCTGCCAATTCTCTTCAGTCTCCTCGAGCATACCAGCGATCAAGTCGATATTGATCTGGTCGAAATTCTCAGCCTGGGCTCTTTCGTAAGCTCGAAATACTTCAGGTCCTCGGTGAGCGCGCCCGTTGATTTCCAGAATGTGGTCGTCGAAATTCTCAACTCCCAAGCTCAATCGAGTAACGCCAATATCTTTAACTGCAGTCAGCTTGCTTGGATTCAAGGTTCCTGGCTCACATTCAAATGCGACCTCTTCTGCTTCGTCCCAAGGGAGAATGGCTTTCATCTGATCTGTCAGGTCACCCAACTGGGTAGCCGACAGGTAAGACGGCGTGCCGCCACCAAAATATACGAAGTGGGGTTTACGGCCTCGAATGAGAGGACGTTCTGCCATCGATTTCAATTCGGCAATCGTGCCATCCAAATATTCCTGGATCTGTTTCGCGTTCTTATCGGTATAGACCCGGAAGTAGCAAAAGTGGCACCGTTTACGGCAAAAAGGAATGTGATGATAAAGACCGAGCTTCGCATCGGGATTCGGCTCCGAATTTAGGGCCACCTCCACCTCATCCGCCTGACCTTCTGACCAGAATGAGAAGGGTGGATAGTTTGAAATAAAATAATTGCCAGCCCGCGTTGAGGTCTTGGCTGTTTTAGCTGTTTCTGAAGGATTTTTTTCCATGGTAGTTGGGTGTAAAAATTATTGGACCGCCGTTTCGACGGACTCTCTTAGGGCAAAAACAGTTCCATCTTCTCCGCTAATGATGAGCGTGCCATAGCCGTAAGAGGGTGAAGCTATCAATCCTTCACCGAGATCCAGCCTCCAGATTTCCTCACCACTGTCGAGGTTTAAGGCATAAACGCGGCCATCACTGGATCCAGCAATGACGCCATCATCAAAAACGATCGGCGAGCTTTCAATCCGTGCGCCAGTGGGAAATTTCCAGGCTGCCTCACCTGTTTCTTGATCGATTGCATGCAAGTGTTTGTCGCGGGAGCCAATAAACAATAATTTGTCGCTCACACCGGGCGAACTGAAAAATGGCAGGTTTTTATCCTCATACACCCAGGCAATCATGCCGAGCTCCACATCGAAAGCTACCACTTGGTTCGCATAATTCCCCGAATAAGCCATGTGCTTGTGAGTCGCGATGGAGTTAACGATCTGAGAGTCATTAGGAATTTTATGCTGGAGAGATCCGTCCTCGAGGTTTACTACATGAAGCTGGGCATCGCAGCCACCGAAGACCACCCATTTCCCATCCACGACGGCAGGAGAACCATTTATAAAATCTTCCGTTTCGTAACTCCAAATTTTCGTACCATCTGTCGAATTTAAACAACGGGTAATACCATCGTATCCATTTACCAATACCCATTCACCCTCTCCATTGGGATTTGGCGTAACGATGGGTGCCGCACTAATCTTGTCCTCTGCACCAAATTGCCAGGCAACTTCACCCGTCTCAACATTCAACGCATATAAGTTCCCATCGTTGGATGGCAAAAACACAAGCCCTCCACTCACAGCCGGTGCTGCAGTGATTGCATCTTCAGAAGTGAATTTCCAAAGCTCTTCACCCGTTTCTCGATCCAAGCACAAAAACTCACCATATTCAGTACCCACAAAAACATGATGCTCGGTAACAACAGCCTCCGCCGTGATCATTTTCCCTTCCGTGTACGTCCACACAATTTCCATCGGACCCGGAATCGGTTCTGCAATATGACCCGAAAGATGCGGTCCTCCACGTGTCATGGACCAGGAAGTGGTAGAAACTTTTCCCGGAGGAGATTCCACCGTTTCAGATTCCATCTCGCCGGGTTTCTTTGAGCATCCACTAAGGAAAACCAAAGAAGTAAACCCAACAAAGAATCCAATCCCTGTGATCAATCTCATCATTCTTTGGCTTAGGCGGGTTCTGGAAGCGCGAAGGCTGCTCGATACAAACCCACAAAATCTTCTATGGAAACGGCCCGAGGATTGAAATTACCAGTCCATTGTTCAGCAGCCTCCTCAGCTAGCTTTTGGAGCTCTTCCTCATCCGCGTTGAATTCAAGTTGCTTCATCCTTCCGGTCAAATCACTGACCCATTCAATCAGAGGTTTGGAACTCACATCCAATTCCAGCAAAATGTTGGAGAACCGAGCATACACTTTAGCCGATGCTTCATTTTTAGCGTTAAATCGCATGACGTGGGGCAACATCATAGCAACCGCGCGACCGTGAATCACATCGTGTCGAGATGTTAACGGATTGGCTGATGCATGTGCAGCACCCAGCATACTATTCTCAATAGCAAGGCCACTCAGCGCAGCACCCAAGAGCATATGACCTCGATCATCTCCTTGAGGGCTGTTATCCACAATGTCATCAATCGCTCGAACAATGTGCCTAAACGCCGCTTCCGCATACATATTTGAAAGTTCAGTGCGTTTTGTAGACACGGCTGACTCAAGCGCATGAGCCAAAGCATCAACACCTGTTTGAACTGCCACCGTTCGTGGTTGGCTGTCTGTAATATCTGGATCCAAAATCGCAACGCGAGCCAGCGCCTTAGGATCGCCACAGGCCATTTTCTCATGACTGCCATCGCGACTCACCAGAGCATAGGACTGACATTCACTCCCAGTACCCGCGGTCGTCGGAATGGCAATAAATGGAAGGAGCGGTTTGGAAGCTGTTCCATAACCATGGTAATCAGCCATGCGCCCACCGTTGGTCAGCAGAAAATTGCAGGCTTTCGCAGTGTCCATACTGCTGCCACCCCCGAGAGCCACAAATCCATCAAATTCTATTTCCTTCGCAAAAGCACAGCAGACTGCAGCATCACTTTCGGTGGGGTTTTCGCTAACATTGTCATAGATCGTAACACCAATACCTTCCGCTTCAAGTAACGTACTAACTGTGGCTGCGTGACCCGCTTTTACGATTCCGGAATCAGTAACCAATAAAACGGATTGAACTCCCAGCTCACAAACAGCAGTGGGGAGTTCCTTTATGACTCCATTTCCAAAGATGAGCTTTGGTGAGGATCTGGAAACAAAAGGATCGACCATATTATTTTTCCAAGGTGATCAAATCCCCTTGAAGCGCACGTCGTCTATAGAGGAATTCGAAAATATTACCTTCGTGAGGTTGCTCCCACTGAACACGGTTGGTCGGATAGGGTCCAATATTCAGACGTTCGATGTGGGTGCTGGTCATGAGATCAATCGCCCATTCCTGGTTTGCAGTGAAGGCTGAAACCACCAAGGTTTCACCGATGGTATCGAGCATTTCATCCTGTGGCACTTGGACGATACTGGCGAAAGGAAACATAAACTCGGTATTCGCTAGAGGATGATCCCGATCTTCACAAAGAATCAAAGTCGGACTCAGAAAGGTCTGGCCATATTTCTCAACCAATCGAGGTCCTTCACTATACTGAGCAGTAAGGTCAATGGCACCGGGAGTTTTCAAATGGTCCTCAATCATCTCGTCGATCGCTTTGGCATAGTCCGGATTGGAAAATCCGCAAACAGTGGCATCAGGATCAGTCCGTTCTAAAGGAACAATTGCGGCCAACTTTTTGGCAAGCGCATGACCTATCTCATCACGATTCTTCGGAACCAGAACTCCGGACGCGTTGATACAACTACGACCACCATTAGCAGAGATGGATTGAACGATGACATCTAAGTTGTCTTCCCATTTATCAATAAAGTCGTCACCGATGAGGACCTTACTTCGACCGGATCCATGCACCTGGATACTACGGTAGGGAGCGTACTGCTTCACCGTCTTGTCGGAGCCGAATGCCACACCACGACCCGTTTCGAAAAGCAGTGTATTCCCGCCTTCGTGCGTTGTGGGATAAAAGCCAAATCCTTCGGCAGGAAAACCCGCAGCGATCATCGCCTGGATGATCCGGAATGGCGTAAACGGATCTTCGCGTCCTGGTTTTAAAATTACGGGAATTTTCAGCACAGGAGCTGGAAGCCAAAGCGAATTCACTCCAGGCGAATTACTGGGAAGCAGAACACCGAGGCTTTTGGTTTGAGGAAAGAAGTTCACGTCGATCCCGTCCTGATTTACAAAACCGTCATCAAAAAGCGACAGGGGCATACCGCGAGTCAGTCCTGACAAAATTGCACGGATGTTGGCCATGGCTTCATACACCTTGCCCATATTCAGTCGGCAAAGGCTGTGAGGAAGACCCGTAGAAAGTGACAGAGCGGCAGCATAGTCTTCCGGACTTTGCATTTCGTCGCCCATCCCCCAGGGCAGCTCACCATTCAGGAAAAGTTCTGCGGCCTTTTCACAATAATCCGCCAGCGTCTCACAAGGAATCGCCTGGAGAGCAGCAACCGCATTATCAATCCCCAATAAATCGCGGCGAATGATTCCAGGATTAACCACGCTTACTTCGATCGGGTTACCAGCGCTTTCCAGCTCTGTAGTATCCAAACTTTGGTACGCTTTTCCGAGTCGAAGGACTGGGATATGAATCGTGTCGCTCATAACAAAATCAGATTAAATTAATATACGCCTTCAATCACCGCCTTGGAACCGGATTGGAAAGGACGAACATCCCCCACTCCATCCCATGCAAATTCATCGCAAGGCTTACGACGAATCGCTTCATCTCTTTCGAGGAAGCGGGGTACAAAGAATTCCTTTGTCATGGTCGTCAGTTCTACACGTCCATATTCGTCGTAATCCACAAGCTTATCTGGATTATCCGGTTCAACCACCCGAAGAACGGCACGTGGCTCAGGAGCATAATAGGTTAGACTATAATTATCTTCAGGCACCATCTTCTTGCTGATTGCCAATCCCATGAGTGTATTTCCATACGTGGGCGCAAAATTGATCTGTCCCTCGAGAACTTCTTCACTAATGAACCGCACATACTGTGGAGTCATAGTGGTTCCTCCGGCAAATACACCTTTAAGTCCGGCTTTAACCAAAGACATACGCTCAGCTAAACTCTCTAGAAGCTTAGGCGTAGTAAACATACACTGGATGTTCCGGTGACGCAGAATCGCCGAAGCCTGATCAATAACATGTTCCTGGTAGGCCTTGGCCATAGGAATTTCACCCATTCCAATCAGACGTTTCACCCAACGAGGATCCAGGTCGATATGGTAACAAGATCCTCCACGGTGAGCCGCTAAATGCTCGATCGCCAAACGCAACCGCCGGGGCCCTGTAGGACCTACCATCAACCAGTTCGCTCCCATTGGGAAAAATTCGTCGCCGTAGTGATCGCTAAATTCTTCGTAGTCGTGTTTGTAGTCGTCCCAACCGATGCGCTGTTTTGGCATACCGGTCGTTCCACCAGTTTCGAATACATTGTAGGGACGTCCCGCATACGCTTTTGGTATAAAGCACTCGGGCATTTCCTTGCGAAGCGTATCGTCGTCAAAGTGGTCGAACTTCAGAATGTCGGCGAAACAGTTTATTTCTTCGAGTGGATTCCAATCGGCTTTGCTAGCCCAATCGAGCCAGTAATCGCATCCCGTTTCCGGAGAGAAATGCCATTTGATAATTTCCCGCGTGCGGGCATCACGCGCGTCATTCGCGCCATTAACGTCTAGGGAGGAACTCATAAATTATTTAGTAGGAAAGAATTTCTTAAGGGTATCTGCGGAAGGTGCCTTGGTCACAAGGGAAACCACCACGAGCGAAATCGCGCAGGTGGCAAACATAATAACTACCGGCATCATTCCACCAACCAGGAAGGAACTATTTGCACCGTAATCGGAGGCACGGAAAAGGAGGAACCAGCAGACAGCGGTAGCGATCACGGCGGTGTATGCTCCCGGCTTGGTCACGCGTTTCCAATAGATAGTCGCGAAAACGATTGGAAACAAACTGGCGTATCCACTAAAGCACCAGACACCGAGAGAAAATACGGATCGAGGTTGGGCCAAGGTGAACAAAAAGGTAATGATGACAATCAAGGTAATGAACCCGCGGGCGAGCCAAACCATCTGTTCATCTGAGAAGCGGTCCTTACCGAAGCCATGAGCGACAATGTCGCGAGTGAACATTGTTCCGACTGATACAAATTGTGAATCCAGCGAAGACATGATGGCGGCAAGAACACCAGCGCCAACCAGGCCGCCGATGATCGGTGTCGATAACTTACCAACCATGATCCCCAGAACTGCGTTGGGAGAGGCTGCTGCTGGAATAATCGACGTCTCGGTTCCTGGCATAAGAGCTCCAGTCGCCCAATAACCAATTAAAATACAGGGAATCCAAGTGACCATGATACTGATGGGATGAGCGATCAGCATGAACTTAAAGTTTTTCGAATTCTTGGAGGTAAGGAAATTTTGAAACAAGTGGGGAAACATTGCGACGGAGAGTGGTATAAACATATAGCTCAGGAACTGCAGCTCTGAGATATTCCCTTCACGAACGGCTTTCGCTGAATTGGCCATTTCGGATGCAGCTGAGAACCCACCCAATTTGGTTGAGATAAGCACGAAGGCCAATACTCCCATAATCATAAAAACGATCGTCTGGAAAGTGTTGGCCCACGCGGCAGATCTTACTCCACCCATAAAAATGTAAGAAAGAACAACGCCGCAAATTACTAAGGAAGTTAACCAGGGTGGAACCGCTCCACCGGTAGCAGCAAAGACATCCGGGAACGCTCCGCGTGTTACACCTCCAATAAAGGAACCGGCACCCAATAATCCAACCAAGAGGTAGGGAATAATGAGACCAACCAGAATGGGAAACAACAAGTAGCCCAATCCATTACTTTCAAATCGATCACGAAAGAGTTCGATTTGAGTCATGTAACCATTCCGCTTTCCCAAAGACCATAATCGAAGGCCAATCAGAAAGAATACGGCTGAATGTACCAAGGCAGATGAGGATGCGATCTTGCCGAATGTTCCGACTCCAACTCGATAAGCCTCTCCTGTGCTTCCGACCATGGCGAATGCCGTCATGGTGGTCCCAAAAACAGACATGAATAGGACGAAAGGTCCAATAGAACGACTAGCGACAAAGAAATCAGCAGCTCCTCCTCTAAAGAATCTTCTACCGACAATCCCGAGCCCAATGAGCATGGCCAAATATATACAAATAATGACAACCTGAGTCATGAGTCAGCTCCTCCTTCACTAGCTGTTTCAGAATCGGGTTCACCCTCTAAGCCTTTCGGCCAGGCAAACTTGATTACAAAAAACCAACCAATAGCTGCGGCGACTACGAACCCCATATGATAAGCTAAGGTGGCGGGCAAAAACCCTAAAACCAGGGAGCCATCATTTTTTAGCCAGAAGTCTTGGTGCAAAATTGCAAGCAAGACCAAGTAGCCGAATACTATCGTTTTCTTGGACATGGAGTAACTGGGGAGATGGTTAGTGTCGGAGAGAAATCACCTTACTTGCCAATGGCGTACATGTGAGTCTGCGTGGTCACGAAGACGGTGTCATTGGCAACGATAGGGCTACAGTAAATAGGTGTGTAAAAATCGGCCAGGGCGATTTCCTCTTTCTCACGACCCGCTTTTAGAATGACCAATTCGCCATCTTCATTGCCGATAAAAACTTTGCCGTCTGCGACCAAGGTGGATGACCAGATACGACTGTTAGTTTCGTGAACCCAAAGGTGTTCTCCTGTTTCGGCATCGAGGCAGTGAATATCACCATCGTACTCGGCTTGATACATGAGTCCGTCAACAATACTAGCCGTGGAAATAGATCGGCCGATACCGGTGTAAGTCCAAATAGCTTTTCCGGAAATGTCTCCTTCCATGCTTGGGTCGATACAGCTGATTCGCCCGACTCCATCGCCGTGCTCGGGATCCTGCCCGGTTACCATGTAGGCTTTGTTGTTATGAACAATAGTTGTCGCAATAATTTCGCTGGCACCTTCATAGGTGGCATACTTCACGGGCTCACCATCCTTCACTCGATATTCAGGAAGATTGGCATCGTAACGGAAAAGCTCTTTGAAGACATGAAATCCATCTTCGTGCATAACCGGCTCAATATCAAAACCGTAGGCCCAGCCATCTCCACCACCCCAGACAATCGTTGGCTTGCCATTAACATCACCGATTGCCGGTGTGCTCCAGCTCGCGTGTAATACCCTTTCAGATACACCTGAAACTTCTTCGCCAAGAAGCTTACCGGTGTTCTTATCCATAACCACCAGTGCGGGCGCAAAAGGAGCGGGGATGTTTTTGTGTGACCAGTCTACTCCGTTGGAAGTAGCCGCATAAATTTTGTCGCCATAGATAAGCGGCGAACAGCTGGAAACATTGTGTGGAAAAACTCCAAGTTCTTCGCGAGCATCGACTACCCAAAGGATATCCGCGTCCCCGGCACCTACTTCGACCGGTGTTCCGTCGGTAGAGAAAAAAATTGCTTCATCCTTAAATTCTCCATCATTGCCATTGGCTTGTCCTTCAACATCGAAGCAAAGCACTTCTCCACGGTTAGTAACAATCCATCCGCGATCTCCTTCGATTGCAGGTGACGAACAAAGACCTACAAATTCCCAGTCACTCACCTTACCGGCTCCGAGCTTCGGAATTAGCAGCTGCCAGAGAAATTTCCCGGTGGCTTCGTCGAAGCACATCAATACTCCTCGGTCGCCCTGTTGGCCTTCGTTACGGGGAGATTCGTTATTCGTTCCAACAAACACTTTGCCTCCGGCAACAACGGGTGTGCCATAGGTTTGCGAACCCAGCTTGGCGACCCACTTAACTCCCTTGGTGGTCTCCATGTTTATGTTTTCGGTTTTAGGCAAATAGTCACCGCTCTCGATTTCGGTCGGAATACCATTTGCCTCACCCACCATATTGCGGTCGGCGGTTCCACCCCAAGTTGGCCAATCGGCTGCCTGTGCGGAGAGCGCTATTATTAATAAAGGGGAAACTAAAAATGATTTTTTAAGGTTCATGGTTGGGTCTCTTAGTTATTGCTGGAAATGGAAATGTTATCGATGAAGACACGCTTTAAGCTCTGAGGTGCAAAAGCAAATACACCGGGCGCGCCCTGAAGGTGAACTTTCGGTTGCTTGGATTCTATAGTCCACGCATCAGGCTCATCGGTTCCTTTGATCCACGCTTTTGCCCGAACAACACCACTTCCATCGGCATGAGTATCGACCCGAGTTTTTAAGTGATACCAGGTGTTGGCTTTGACCGAAAATGGAACCGATTCTTTCACACGCTCGTGATTACTGGAAACTTCAAGTAAACGCTGATTGCCGGAAAGAGCGATGAGGTAACGTTGATTGACCAGGCCCACTGTTGACAGGACTCGTCGTGTTCCGTCTGTCATCACGTCTGCTTCAATGGTATAGCTACTCATGTCAGACTTACCGATGAAGTTCATACTTCTCTGCCAGAGCAGATTCTCGAGACGGAAGGCTGCAACATTGTTACCATCCTTTTCCAGAATATGCCATTTCGGTCCCGCTCCCAACCAGGTGCCCGGAGGAGGAGAAACGGCAACGCCAGCCTTGTCTTTCAAAAAGAGTTTTGTGTCTTCAAAATCTTCGGAGTATCCGTTCCCTCCAACCACTCGTCCCCGGCTGACACTAGTCATACCATTTACTGAGGCTTGGACGTTGCCCGTGGTGAGCTTGCCCTGGCCGTCGCGGGAAATTTTATTTCCAGAAAGGACCGCGTCCACTTCTGAAGGCCGTGGTGCATTAGGAGCGTTCCACATTGAAAAAGTCGCATCATCCGTAACGTCCTTCACTCGACGACCACTAGCATCCAGGCCATAGACCTTGAACTCCTGCATATCGTCCGAACCCAAGGCGAATTCCGCAGGAACCAATTGGATCTGCGATATTTTGCCAGGCTTTTTAGCTTTGGCTGGTCGCGAGTATTTAACCTTTTTCAATTTTGCGTCACCAAAACAATGCAATCCTTGTTTCGTGAAAACATAGACGCGGTTATGATAAAAGGCAGGTGCACCCATACAGTTAGCACCCATTTCATCAGAGTTCAGAATATCAGCTGCGTCGCCCTCGTCCTTCAAAATGTGCGTTACGCCATCGAGCATTGGAACATAGAATTTCCCGTCTGCATAAGCGGGTGAAGCGTGCAACTGGTCAGGTGCCAGTTTTTGTGACCAAACCGTTTTGCCGGTTTTAATATCTACTGCCAAGAGGCTACCCGTCGCAATCGTGGTATAAACCCGACCTCCAACCAGAGTGGGAGAACTGGTAAACGCTACGTGTTCGTCGTTTCGCCATACTTCCGATTCGGCGCCCAAAATAATCGGTAGCTTCGAAGGATACTTGGTTGGGATTTTCAAACGAACCAGACGGCCTTTGGCAGTGGTATCGACGTTTTCTTTTCCATGAACGGCAATAAGACCGTCTTTCCCAACCAAAACGATGCCTGAATTAACTCCACCGGTCGCAAGCTGGAATCGCCATACGGGCTCCCCGGTTCGAGCATTTACGCACACTACATTTCCGCAGCCAGTGCCCGCATAAAAAATACGCTGATTCCCTAAGTCGGCAAAAACCGGGGTGGAAAATGAACTGTCGATCGGCCCTACCCCTGGTGTGCTAAACCAGAGAAGCTCACCGGTGATCTTGTCGAATCCATAAAAACGATTACGAGCGGGACCATTGGTAGAGTAGTTAGCGGTAATACAATGAATAACTACCACATTCCCATCTACTGCTGGAGCACCCGTCCGGCCATTCGGGAATGTCAAGCGACCATACTCTTCCATCATAGAATGTTCCCAGAGTAGCTCACCGTCCGGTGAAAACGCCATAACCAACCCATTCGTTGCTTCGACATACACGTTGCCTGTTTCCGCATCAACGGTCGGAGCTCCTACTGCATATCTGTTATAAACGATATCGCTAATATAATCAGCAAAACGATGCTCCCAGATCTTCTTCCCCGATTCGGCATCGAGACAAAGGAGTGTCTCCTCGACTAATCCTGTTTCGCCGTAAAATCCAAAAGCATAAATGCGCCCATCGGCCGCAACCGGTGTTCCCGCGCCACGAACTGGATAGGTCCAACGGTGCTCTTTGCCTTCCAGATCAAGCGAATCCGGAAGGGAGACCTTGGCAGGTGATTTTCCATTCTGGTCAGGTCCACGCCAGTTGAGCCAACCAGACGCTGCTGACAATTCGGCAACACCAAACAGAATTATGAGTAGGATGCAAAAGGATCGGATAGAACGTATGATCATTTTTATAATTTGGGGACGTGTAACAAAGTTACATGGGCTAATTTTAAAATCTTTGAAGATAATATCAGACAGCACCTTACCGGTACGTTACCATTACAGTATAAATAGTAAGATTCGGTCAAAAACCTACAATTAAGGAAGGGGCTGTCCTAGCTAATGTTAGTGTTTAGTTGATTTATACCAGTGTTTAAGCTGCTTGAGA
>Ga0114999_10002001_pt1 | contig 27506 bp, 24 predicted proteins | sample ArcticOcean_MG_C_3_FD_89820 | JGI IMG/M metagenome (GOLD analysis project Ga0114999, IMG submission 89820) | Marine microbial communities from western Arctic Ocean - ArcticOcean_MG_CB8_126 | ecosystem: Environmental > Aquatic > Marine > Oceanic | place: Arctic Ocean: Canada Basin | collected...
GCATTTCCAGTAAATGTCTAATCTGCGTGCTCTTGGTCCGTATCTCCAATGTCGCCTGGGGCTGCCTGGAAAATTCCGGCACGAAGAAGCGGCAAAAATTACTTACCGGTTCAAGCGCCAGACTGTCGCAGTCATAGCCGCTATAAAAGACCTTCGAACCAGTAGAATGAGTACTGGAAACTTGCTGGGCAGTACTGGCGATAGCGGCGGCAAAGTCTTCGTAATTGGTAAACAAAACATAGTTGGCCGAGCGGTACATTCCCTGCAGGAAACAATAGCGGCAGTCATAGACACAGTTGAGCATATGCGAGAAGTAGAAACTTTCTCCCGCCTCAAAGCCATAACCGGCAGGCGCTGGCAAGACAAACTTGCCGTATTTCTTCGCGAGAATCAGCGCTGGCGCCTGCTTCTGCAGACGAAAATTCTGCGCCTTGCGATTAAACACTTCCCCGTATCGCTCACAGCGAATCTGCGGAACACCAGGATAGTTGGCCAGGATGGCCTCCACTCTTTCGGTGTTAGCCACTTCTTCTTCTATGTAAATCGCGGAAAACATCGCAGCTTAATGACTCTCTGAGCGCTGCAGGGTAAGCTTTAATTGCGCTATTAACTGTCTGGCAGACGTGAATGTTTTTTTTGTGAGACCCCGCAATTCGGCGCTCCTACCCAGGGCATGATAGCGCTGACACAAGCGCTTAAGCTGAGTCCGGTAGCTGGCGCTTAGTTTTAGCTGTGACGCGAATTGTTCATATTCCCGGGGTAACTGGTAGGCAGCATTGTATTGCTTCACCACATCTTCCAGGCCCGAGAGTAGTTGCTGAATCTGTTCACATTGTCCGTTAATACTTTCGCATACAAAGCTGGCATCAATATTTTTAACGGGATTGAGTGGGTTGTCCGAAATAATTTTGTATACCTGGGCGAGCTCCGCCGATACAAATCGCAACACGCTAGCATAAAACCCGGACGCCTCCATTTCATAAGCTGCGTTTTCAGGGTATTCCAGCTCAGGCTCATCGACGGTGATAACTTCACTGCTGGTAAAACCGGAGAACAACTGTGTAGGGTAAAAACACTCTGCCGTCTCCTTCTCTATAATTTTATGGGCCAGTACACCCTCCCCAATATCGAGTTGTTGATGACCGGCAATGCCAACATTCAACCACCCCGCCACGGTCCCCGAAATGTCAGCCTGGGACTGCCCGAGGTAGGCAGTAGCTGTAGCTGCAGCCTGTCGACCCATCCCGGCAACTATCAAATGCAAGCCTCGCTGGTTTCGGTAAATGGGGAATGGCTGCGCGGTTAATTGCTGTGTCAGTGTAAAAAACTCTATGAGAGGCTTGGCTTCGAGAGCATGCGCCACCACCAGATTTAGTTTGCAAGCCTGCGTCATTTTTTATCGTCCTGAGTGCTGACTGAATGCCTGGCAATCAGACTGCTGTATTTTCCGGCAAGTTCGGTGTTCTGTCTTTTCACGGCACCGTTCATTAATATTTTGCTTTTCCTGATAAGCATAGTCTTCGTCGCCAACTCCTGTTTCAGATCAAGCGTTCCACTATTCAGAAGCTTATCCAGAGCCTGAACCCGAAATCTGTCCATACCCCAATATTTACTGGACAACTGATCCTCGTGCCCGCCGTATTTACGCAGCAAGGGCTCATCCACATAGAGCACCGGATAGCGACTACATACTTTTAACCACAACTCATAGTCTTCGCAAGCCGGCAGACTTTCATCGAACCCGCCCAACTCACTTAACAGCTCGCGTTCGAGCACCACCGCCGATGGTGAAATCACACACAGAGCCAGACAGCGCTCAAACAATAGCCCACCGCCTTTCTGGTGTTTGCGTCCGGGATTTACCCTGGTGCCGCGGCGAATCCAGATCTCATCACAATGCACCAGGCGATGGTTAGCCTGTTTTCTCAGAGCATCCATCTGCGCGCGCAACTTCCCCGGCAACCACTCGTCATCCGAATCCAGAAACGCCAACCAGTGACTTTTCGTGGCGGCCACACCTGTATTCCGCGCAGCACTCACACCCTGATTGCTTTGATAGTGATAAATAACCTGGGGGAATTTCTCCTTTATATACGCTTCGGCACCATCGGTCGACCCATCGTCGACCACACAGACCTCATCCGGGAGCAGAGTTTGGGCGTACACCGATACCAGGGCACGACCCAGTAACTGGACACGGTTAAACACTGGAATTATTACTGCAACGGTAGCATGCATGGTGTTTATTTCTGCAACGGCGTTCATAAATCGATACACAAAAATGGGAACCTAAGCTCCCATTTCATGTTTTGTCTACTGTCTTATAGATACTGCCTTTTACACACCAGCTTCTGGCCACCACCTTTATGCATAGCCAGCTACTTTTCGGCTAGTCGCAGGGTAGTCAGCTAGCTCAGGTATACCTGGCCAATTCCTTCCTGGCGATAACCCGGCGATGCACTTCATCGGGGCCATCTGCCAATCTTAAGGTGCGCTGACTTGTCCACAACGCCGCCAGTGGAAAATCCTGAGAGATACCTGCGGCACCGTGCATCTGAATTGAACGATCGATTACCCGCAGCGCCATATTCGGCACAGCAACCTTGATTTGTGAAATAGCATCTCTGGCTGCCTTGTTACCAATAGTATCCATGAGCCAGGCTGCCTTAAAGGTGAGTAGTCTGCACATTTCAATCTCGATGCGACTATCCGCAATGATGTCGTAGTTGCCCCCCAGTTCCGCCAGCGGCTTACCGAAGGCTTCTCGACTCACTGCGCGTTTGCACATCAAATCCAGTGCTTTTTCAGCGGCGCCGATGGAGCGCATACAGTGGTGAATTCGCCCCGGGCCAAGGCGACCCTGGGATATCTCAAAACCGCGGCCACAACCCAGTATTATATTATCTTTAGGCACGCGCACGTTGTGATATTTAATATGCATATGGCCGTGGGGGGCGTCATCACGGCCAAACACTTCCATGGGCCTTACAACTTCGACACCTTCCGCATCCATTGGCACCAGAATCTGGGATTGCCGGTTGTGTCTCGGCGCATCCGGGTCTGTTACCACCATGCAAATCATGATCCTGCAGCGGGCGTCACCGGCGCCGGAAATATAGAATTTTTCACCACTGATGACCCATTCGTCACCATCCAGCACCGCTGCGGTAGCGATATTTGTAGCGTCTGACGAAGCGACCCCAGGCTCGGTCATAGCGAATGCCGAGCGTATTTCACCGGCCAACAAAGGCTCCAGCCATTGCTTCTTCTGCGCCTCGGAACCGTACCGCTCCAGCACTTCCATGTTGCCTGTATCCGGAGCGCTGCAATTAAACGCTTCCGACGCCAATCGGCTGCGACCCATAATTTCGGCCAGGTGTGCGTACTCCAGGTTAGAAATACCGGCGCCACCCTGACTTTCCGGCAAGAAAAAATTCCACAGACCCAGTCTGCGGGCCTCGTCTTTTAAACTGTTCAGAATCTCATCCTGACGTGGCGTGTGGGACCAGCGATCTCCAACAGCAATCTCGTCATGGTACTCCTGTTGTATTGGCTCAACCTGCTCTTCGACGAAGTTTCGAATTGTCTCTCGCACTTCAACCAGTTTTTCTGATAACCCCAAATCCATCATCGTAGTAAAACCTTCACCAGTTTGTTCACAAAATTCAGCTATTAGCCCGCGATTGTACCACCGCCATCGATCACAATAGTTTGTCCGGTGGTAAAACTTCCAGAATCCGACGCTAGAAATACCGCAGCACCGGCAATTTCGTCTGGCTCTCCGATTCGTCTTAATGGGTATTTGGAAACGGTAGCCTCGTAAATCTCAGGATTTTCCCACAGGGCGCGGGCAAAATTGGTTCGAACCAGGCCCGGGGCAATACAGTTGACGCGCACGTTACTTGGCCCCCATTCCACTGCCAGGTTGCGTGCAATCTGCATATCCGCAGCCTTGGAAATAGCATAGGCTCCGAGGGCGGCAGTACCTTTCAGACCGCCAATGGATGACACAATAATTACAGCACCTCCGCCCCGCTCGGCCATGGACGGAATCACCATCTGGCACAACCTGTGGACACTGCCGATATTGGAGTGCATCACCTTGTCGAAGGCGGCATCAGGGATGTCCTGCGAAGACCCAAAATAGGGATTTATGGCCGCGTTACAAACAAGAATATCTATTTTCCCGAGTTGCTCCTCGGTTTTAGCCACCAGTTCCTGTAACTGCTCCTTGTAATTAATGTTGCAGGCAATCGCTATCGCCCTGCCTCCCTGTGCAATTATGCTGGCAGCTACTGTGTCACATGCCTCCTGGCTTCGACTAGAGATAACTACGCTGGCTCCCTGTTCGGCCATACGAGTTGCAATCGCCTCGCCTATTCCCTTGCTGGAACCTGTGATCAGTGCAACTTTAGATTTAAGATCGAATAAACTCATTTCCACTCCATTCAATTAGCGATGTCGGAACCAGCCCGCTAGCTTGATCGATGGCCTGACTTACTCTGTCCAGGATCGCCGGCCTTTGGAGATACTGGTACCACCATCAACGGGAATCACCGCACCGTTGGTGTAGGCACCGGCCCTGGAGGCCAAGTAGGTGATAATACCCACCATTTCCTGTGGTTGGCCCACGCGATGCAAGGGACAATCGTCTTCGATGTCCGCTTTGAAATTTTCAAATACATAGTCCGTCATTCGGGACTCAAAAAAACCTGGCGCCACGGCGTTGACCGTAATGTTCCTGGCAGCCAGGTCCACCGCCAGGCTACGGGTAAGATGGTGCAGTGCAGCCTTGCTGGCAGAGTAAGCAAAGGTAGGAACCCGTTGCACAATAGGCACATGAATACCGTCCATCGATCCAATATTGATGACTCTGGCAGGGTCTTCTGCACTCGCCGCCTTCGCTAAAAGAGGCACGAAGTCCCGCGTCAACGAAAACACCGCATTGAGATTGGTATCCATTACCTTGGCAAAACCTGCGTCCGGATAGTCTTCGATTTTTGCGCCCCAGTTTGCCCCGGCGTTGTTGATGAGAATTTCGAGACGGCCGAAGCTGGATGTGACTGCGGCTACCAGCGCGGACCTGTCGTCGGCATTGGTTACGTCTGCCGCCAGTGCACTGCAATCCCCGAAGGCTTGCAACTGCACTAGGGCCGAATCGCATTTTCCCTTCTTCCGGGATGCTATGAGTACTCGCACGCCATTTTGCAGCAGCCCTTTCGCCATGATGAAGCCAAGCCCACTGGAGCCACCGGTAACCAGCGCCGTCTTGCCCTCGAGGGAAAATAGGCTGGAGGTATAATAGTTATTATCGCCGTTGTCTGTCACTACTCTTCTGCCGCCACTTTAACCAGTTGCTTGCCAAAATTTCTACCTTTGAGCACGTCTCTTAAATACGCTGGCGCATTTTCCAGACCTTCGCCAACACACTCTTTGTATTTGAGGCTACCATCAGCAATCCAGGCTCCCAACTGTCGCGTGGCTTGAGCCCAGCGATCATGCCACTCTGTTACCACGAAGAATCGATGCTCTGGCACTTCCTGCAACCGTTCAAGAATGTGAAATGGCGTCTCGGTCTTGGTAATATCTTCGTCGTTGTAGTTCGAAATGTAGCCACAGATCGGTACCCTGGCGCCGGAATTTAGTAGCGGTACCACGGCTTTGGTCACCTCTCCTCCCACATTCTCAAAATATATATCAATCCCACCCGGGCAAGCGGCGGCAAGCTCAGCCGCCAAATTCCCTGCCTTGTAATCGATGCAGGCGTCAAAATTTAATTCTTCTTTTACGTATCGGCATTTTCCCGGGCCACCGGCAATACCCACCGCACGCAAACCTTTAATTTTAGCTATCTGGCCAACGGCAGAGCCGACAGCACCCGATGCCGCAGCCACGACCAGGGTTTCGCCAGTCTGAGGCTTGCCAAGCTCGGTCAGGCCGAAAAAGGCGGTGCGCCCCGGCATGCCCACCACACCTAGGTGCGCAGACAGGCTACCGTTGCTTAAATCTATTTTCATCAAGCCCGCATCATCACCATTGGCGACGATGTAAGACTGCCAACCCATGTGTGCAGCAACACGATCGCCAACAGCGAATTCATTTGCAGTAGATTTAATGACAATGCCGGCGCTTTCTCCGGACATGATGTCGCCAATCTCCAATGGCGCAACATAGGACTTATTGTCGTTCATACGTCCACGCATATAGGGGTCAATCGACAGCCAACAAACTTTTATAAGAATTTGACCTGCCTGCAATTCCGGAATATCCACTTCTTCGATGCGAAAGCAGGCATCGTCTGGCTCCCCAGCTGGACGCTTGGCGAGTAGTACCTGGGTGTTTTTAGTCATTATCTGTTCCTGCGAAGCTCATATGCAAAAAGCCTGTTGTAAATCGGCTTACGCGCTGCAGTCTACATTAACTCACTGAAGCGGAACAACTGCGGCCAGAGCGGCATCCAGTGTTTGTATACCCTGCTCCATTTCCCTGCGCTCCAGCAGCAACGAAGGCAACAAGCGAATCACGCCGTTGCGTGTAGGAGTGACCAGCAAGCCTCTCTCCAGACAGGTCTGACTTAGCAATTGCACCGATTCGTCAGCAGACATCTGCAGAGCGAGCAGCAAGCCTTCACCGCGCACTGACCGTATGAGTAGCGGATATTTACGCTGCAGGCTTTCAAGTCCGGACATCATTAGCTTGCCCATGACCGCTACTCTTTTGTGTATGCGCTTGTCTCGCAAATGCTGTACCACCGCTGCCGCCACTGCGCAGCCCAAGGGATTACCGCAGTAGGTACCGCCGTGATCACCTTTCTGTATTTTTGCATCCACCTCGGCGCTGACGGCGAAGGCGGCAAATGGAAAACCACCGGCTATGCCTTTGCCCATAGTGAGTATGTCCGGCGACTGCACTAACTTACTATGGTCCAGCGCGAAAAATTTACCGGTTCTGCAGAAGCCGGTTTGTACTTCATCAACTATTAACAGGGCTCCAAATTCTCGGCATAAATTCGAGACCTTCGACAGGTACTCCTGAGCGGGGATACGGACTCCGCCCTCGCCCTGAATCGGCTCAAGAATCACGGCTGCCGTGGTGTCGTCCAGTGCAGCTTTCATGGCGGCGACATCAGCAAATGTCACGAAGTGAGTGTCCACCATAGTCGGCAGATACCTGGCGGTATTCTCGATGCCACCAGAGACCGTCAGTGTGTTGAACGTGCGGCCATGAAACGAGCCCACTGTCGATACAATTTTTGATCTCCCTGTCACTTTCCTGGCCAATTTAATCGCGGCATCATTAGCCTCGGCCCCGCTATTTGCGAAGAATACTTTGGATAAATTTTCCGGCAACACTGACTTTAAAACACTCAGTAGAGCGGCTCGCGATGGCGAGTAGGTGAAACCAGAATTCGGATTCTGAATAATTTTTTGCGCCTGAGCATAAATCGTTTTTATTATAAGCGGATGGGAGTGTCCGAGGCATGTCACCCCCCAACCAGAGGTGAAATCCAGATATTGCTTTCCTGCCTCGTCCCACACGTAAACACCCTCGCCTCGGTCGATAGAAATTGCCTGACGATCACAGAAGGTAATTCCGAGTTTGTCTTCAACGCCTATTGTGTTCATAACTCCCTCCCTGGCGTTCATTCTTGACCCGATACCAATAGTTATACAATTCCGTAAAGCCCAATTTTTCATACACGCTCAGGGCTGGGAGATTGCTCGATTCCACTTGTAGATATGAAAACCCGGCTCCGTTTGATGAGCCCCAGTACATTAGCTGCTGCAGTAGCCTCGTAGCGTAGCCCAGGCTGCGATGAGTGGCGCTGGTCGCAACTCCATAAATACCCAGAACATCGGCAATGATTACGGCCATGCCACAGCTCACCGTGGCATCCAACTCGGTTTTTAAAACTAGAAAACAGTGCTTTTCCTTAATTTTTTTGAGAGTTTTTTTATGCACAGAAACCTGCTTATCGCTGTGGCCTGCCAGCTTTTGCCATGTCTTTAACCAGTCTTGCAGCGTTACTGACTCCATGCTGGAGCAGGCTTTATTTTCAAACTTCCGTAAATTACAGAACAATACTTTCGTAGGCGCCTCCAGACCATAACCCTTGCCGTCGAGATAGTTGTCCAAAGAGCGTACATCCATGCGCTCCCCTCGCTTGTCGCCTAAAATTCTGACGATGGCGGGCAAACCTCGCTGCTCGAAAAAAGACTCGGTAGAGCGCAGCACTTCACCATGCTGATAATCGGCCCAGGGATGAATGTTCATGGAATTCGAGCGGCGACTCACACCACCGGCATACCTCAACACCCCAAATGATAAGTGCTTTTCCTCCAGCGCTGGCCAGGCCAGTCTGCTGACATTTTCGATTATTGACATCTTCATTTTCAGGCTCTCATCAGTTTTTACGGGCAAAAAAAACCTCTAAGGTCGGAGACTCTTAGAGGTTTTTTAATCTGTACTAGTAACTATCTAAAACCACAGTCTCCGATTTGAGTTAAGGCCGCGCGCGCTGCACGGCGGGCTGCCGCGTTTGCCGCTGCCGCCTGGTTCTCTACTACATTTAAAACTGTGCTTGTCATTTGTCTACTAATTAAACTCTACTAGTTAAAATCTACTGCTCGTCTATATTTAGACGCTAATTCATTAATAGTGTAACTGTCACTGCGCGGGACTTTAGGGGAATTAGCATTTACTGTCAATGGTTTTTATTCACCTCTGGGGCTGACGATTCCCGGATTTTTCAAGATCTCTAATAGTAAGATCGAAGTACGGTTTCCCAAAATACAGTATCAAGCACAATCCAGCTTATGATCGGCAGCAAACACAGCATCAAATCTTCAGTGCTGATCTGCCGGAGAGCGGCGAATAATCTAGGGACTTCCAGCTTTCGCCTGATTTAACTCAGCTGAACTCGGCGAAGATATCTCTAGCGATACCGTCGCGGCCGACAATGGCTTTAAGTTTTTTCAGTGCTTCGATCTGGATTTGGCGAACTCGCTCTCTGGTCAAGCCGATGGCATTGCCAACATTTTCCAGGGTATCGCTGTCATAGCCGTTGAGTTCGAAGCGCCGCAGCAGCACCTCCCTGTGTTTTTCCGGGAGCTTATTAAGCCAACTACTCAGCCTTGAACGCAGCTCTGAACTTTGAAAAAGTGTCGCCGGACCCTGCCCCTTTTCGGCAACAAAGGTATCTTGCAGACATATTCCTGTATTACCTAAAACTGGAGCATCCGCGGAAGCAACTTTTTCACCAAGGTGATAGAGCCGCTGAATTTCAGCCACCGTCTTGTCGGCCTCTTCAGCAATTTCTTCCACTGTCGGGTCCCGCGACTTTCTGTTGCCGAGCTGTTGCGCTTTACGCAACATCGAGTTCAGCTCTTTAGCCACATGGACAGGCAGACGAATCGTTCGAGCCTGATTCATAAGACCGCGCTCAATACTCTGACGTATCCACCAGGTGGCATAGGTTGAAAATCGAAAACCTCGCTCCGGATCGAATTTCTCCACGGCGTGTATCAAACCAAGATTGCCTTCCTCTATCATATCCAGCAATGCCATGCCCCGGTTTATATAACGGCGGGATATCTTAACTACCAGTCGCAGGTTACTCTCGATCATCCGCCGTTTACTGGTCTCATCTCCCTGCAGGGCGCGTCTTGCGTAGTACACCTCTTCCTCGGCACTAAGCAGAGGTGAGAAACCAATCTCTTTAAGATAGAGTTGAGTGAGGTCGAACGATTGATGGCGTTTATCAGCGCTGGACGGGCGGTATTTTTCAGGCCTTTGAGTACTCTGAGGCAGCGCTGGACTACAGCGGTGAGAAGAGGCTTGCGCTGGTGGCGAGGCAAGACCGCCGTGCGCTCGACTGGCCAGGCCCGCAACTTCAGCCTGAATTTCGAATTGAGATTCCTGGCTCTCGCCCGATAACTGCATGCCGTCATCAAACATCATGATTCCCTCTCCCTGGACTAGCATTCGCCACGCCTCATCAATCCTGCGCGAAACGAACCCCGAGCTGGCATCCTTGCCAATAAGCAACACAAACTATGCCGATTAACTTCAGTATAGATCTTCGATCAGATAATGCGAATATATTTCCTGGTCAGCCACTTTTTTGACGTTGCTAAAGCGGCCTCGGGCATCAGCTATCGATGAGTTGCGGCAGGAAAAACTCCGCCACCATAATAGGCTTACCAAACAGAAAAAAGTGACTACGCCGCCCCCAGCAATCCTTAGAAATACCAACAAGCTCTATTGCACCTCGAATCAAGTCCGGATGACTGAACAGGTACTCGCCCAGGGGCCTGGTCTGCAATGTTAATATTTCTTTAAGAGGACTGAGGAAGCTGTGTTCAGGAACCAGGGTATGCGCCATTACCCAGTCAATCCCTCGCCCCTGCAAAATAACTTTGCGTGACCAGAATTTGTGAGAGTCAGCCAGCGGCCCAAATTGGCCACGAAGATCTGTCGCCGGCAGCAGCAGCCATTCTTCGGCAATGAGTTTGACCGCGAATTGGTTTTCACTCTTTTTGACTAATATCTGGGTCAGGGACCCGGCGGCTAGCAGCCAGTCTGACCAACTGCGGTCAGGCTTATCTGTCAGCTCGGTCCATGACTTCCATATCAGCCCAGGGTTCGTCAATTCTGGAAATTCTGTCAATCGGTCTAGTACAGCGAAACTACTCAACATTTACTACTCTCGTGAATCATGTGTCGATTCGGATAACTTCCGTACCTGCACTTCTAATCTCTACAATACTCTTATTGTCCGAGGTGATGGATAATAGCCCTCTATTCCCATTCCTGCTATCGGAGTTGCGATGACAGTACTGCGGTTTACATAGGAAGAACCGCCTAAAAATGATACCATTTTCAGCTCAGCCGGCGATACTGGCTCTGCTGTTACCGCTAACTCTACCCGTTAGCGCTAACACCGCCAATTCGCACGGTAACGTCAGGACCTTTACACTATGAGCAAGAACTTCAAAAATTCCGTTCTGGAAATAGTCAGCATTAATGAGCCGGAGAAATTTAGTTATCCCGCCTCAACAAACACAGAGACAGAAGGTCGCAACGAGATTGACTTAAACGATAGCGCGTGGTTTGAAAACCGTGAACTCAGCCACCTGAAATTCAACCTGAGAGTGCTAAGCCAGGCAAAACAAACCAAACATCCTTTGCTTGAGCGACTCATATTTTTATCTATTTTTAGCTCGAACCTGGATGAGTTTTTTGAAATTCGCGTATCCGGCCTGAAGAAGCAACTGAATTTCGGTCGCCAGCGACCAGGAGCCGATGGCAACTACCCCGAACAAATTCTTAAGATAATCCACGAGCAGGTTCGCGAATCTCTTGCCGAACAATATCAAATCCTGAACAATGATCTGCTTCCCGCATTGGCTGCCGAGAATATCCATTTTCTGGAACGACACGCCTGGAATAATGCCCTTGCAGAATGGAGTCGAACCTATTTCCACGAAGAGGTATTGCCTATTATAAGCCCGCTAGGTCTGGATCCTGCTCACCCTTTTCCACGCCTGGTTAACAAAAGCCTGAATTTTATTTTGTCTCTGGAAGGTAAGGATGCCTTTGGCCGCGACAGCGGTCTTGCCATTGTCCCGGCGCCACGCTCACTACCCCGTCTGATAAAGGTGTCGGAAGATATAATGCCCGACGGCGACAACTTCATTTTCCTGTCTTCAATCATTCATGCCCATGTGGAGGAGTTTTTCCCTGGCATGGTAGTGAAGGAATGCCATCAGTTTCGAGTAACAAGAAATGCAGATCTTGAAATGTCGAACGTCGAAGTCGAGGATGTTGCCATCGCCTTGCGGGGAGAGTTACACAGCAGACGTTTTGGTGCCGCCAGCAGGCTTGAAGTAAGCAAGGGTTGTCCTACCGAGCTTACCGATTTTTTACTGGAACGATTCAATCTAAACAACGAAGAGTTGTTTAGTGTTAACGGTCCGGTAAATTTGCAACGATTAATAGCTGCCACCAAATTGGTTGACAGACCAGATCTACGATTTCCAAAATTCTCCCCCGGCACACCTAAAGGCCTGGAAGAAAGCAGCTACATATTCTCGGTGGTTGATAAGGAGGACCAACTTCTGCTGCATCCATTCCAGTCTTTCATGCCCATAATTGACTGGGTGCAGCAGGCAGCTAAAGACCCAACGGTGCTTTCGATAAAGCAAACACTTTATCGAACCAACGAATCTTCAGAGTTGGTCGAGGCGCTGGCTGAAGCGGCAAGAAATGGCAAGGAAGTCACCGTTGTAATCGAACTGCGGGCGCGGTTTGATGAGGAAGAGAACATTAATTTCGCCAGTATTTTACAAGAAGCCGGTGTCGTCGTTGTCTATGGCGTGCTGGATTACAAGACCCATGCCAAAATGCTGTTGTTTGTACGGCGAGTAGGCAACGAACTAAAACGCTATGCACACCTGGGCACAGGCAACTACCATCTAAAAAACTCGCTGATCTACACCGACTATAGCCTACTCACCGCAGACGACACACTCTGCTCTGACGTTCACAAAGTGTTTCAGCAAATTACGGGAATGGGGAAAAAGATACATCCAAAACTGATAATTCACGCTCCTTTTTATCTGCGCAAGTCGCTGATAAAAATGATCGAAGCGGAAAGAAAAATAGCACTCTGCGGGAAACTCGCGCGGATTATAGCAAAGATAAATGCGCTTACCGATCCTGCCATCATCAAAGCCTTGTATGCTGCCTCACAGGCAGGAGTGAAGATTGACTTGATTGTTCGAGGAATCTGTTGTCTCAAGCCAGGTATTGCTGGCGTCAGCGAGAACATCCGCGTGGTTTCCATAGTAGGGCGTTTTCTGGAACATTCCAGGGTGTATTACTTTCTCAACAACATCCATCAGGTCTATTGTGCGAGCGCCGACTGGATGGAGCGAAACCTGTCTAATCGAATTGAGGTCTGTTTTCCTATTCTAAAGAAGAAGCTCGCCAACAGAATTCTGGAGGAGCTGGAAATTTACCTGAAGGACGAGAGTCTAAGCTGGGAACTACAAAGCAATGGCGACTATGTGCCTCTGGATTCCAACGATGTCGATGTACAAAGCATTTTATTGAAGAAACTCGAAAGCATCTGAAAAATATTTCGAGATGCCTATTTATTCGCGTAACTAACGTCGGGCAAATTACTCTGTGCCATTGCCTCAAGCGTTTTTTCGTTTTTCACCATAAAATCCAGCATACCTTCCCGCAGGGCAGTGGCGCTGAACTCAATGCTCTCAATACCATAACTTTGCATTAATCCAACCAATACGCTCCAGCCGGGTAATAGCAAATCACGGCGTCGCTCTTTTACCACAGCCAACTCGGTACAATTTGCTATACAGGCGGCCAGTTTGGTTTTGAGTTCTTGCAACGCCTGTAGACTGATCCGAGCAATGCCATAGCCTTCGTACTCACATATTGCAGCAAGCATTTTTACTGTTCCCGAAGAAGCATAGGGCTCAGACCAGCCCAAATTCCTAATAGCTGGCGCAAAGCCATCGAAAACTTGTTTGGCTGCCGTCGCCGCCGCATCCATGCGCTGCTCGAGTTCAGGCACTTGTGCTAAGTCATTGTTGAAGAACTGATCACGCCAGGCCACGCTGCCAATCGGCAGGCTTTCAGTCAACAGTCGCGCGTGCATCTTACCGACGATGACTTCTGTGCTACCGCCACCAATGTCTATTACCAACCTGTGTGCATCCGCAAGAGGAAGCATGGTAATGACGCCAGCATAGATCAGTACGGCTTCCTGTACGCCGCTGATAATTGAAATATCCACACCAATCTTTTTTGCCGACACAATAAAATCATCCGCGTTGGCCGTGACGCGGAAGGTATTGGTTCCAAGCGCCCAGTACTGTTGCAAGGGATATTGATCCATCAGGATTTTAAAATGTTGCAGACACAGCAAGCCTCGCGCAAAAGCTGCAGTAGAAATTACTCCGGAAGAGCCAACTGCTGCGCCGAGTTGAACTCTCTCACTACAGCGCTCGATAATACGGATGCGTCCAGCTTCCCACTCACCTATCAGCAAATGAAAACTGTTTGACCCTAAATCGATACATGCATACATAGGAATCTACCGCAGAACCAGGGCACCTCTGAATAACGCGGCGTGGCACTGAGAGCTACACCGCGTTATTCAGAGGTGCCTTAGGCCAATTGCTTGAACTGCAGCTGATTGCTAACACCAGGACAGGTCAGATCAAGTATTCAAACTCTTGATTTAAGTATCGACAACGGAGCCTCGATAATAAATCTGCGCCCATCGCAAAAACGGCAGCTTATTCGTCGGCAATCATCGACTGCTGGTAATTCTCCAGGCCTACCTTGGCAATCAACGAGAGCTGCGTTTCCAACCAGTCGATATGATCCTCTTCGCTGTCGAGTATCGAGCTCAGCAGATCCCGGCTGACGAAATCGCCGGCTTTCTCGCAGGCAGCAATTCCTGCCTTCAAATCAGGACAGGCCATCATCTCCAGCTTGAGGTCGCATTCCAGCATTTCCTGGGTGTTCTCGCCGATCAACAAATTGCCTAAATTTTGTAGATTGGGCAAACCTTCGAGAAACAGTATGCGCTCAATCAGGCTATCTGCATGCTTCATCTCGTCAACGGATTCGGCGTGCTCTTTGGCAGCGAGGCGATCGAGGCCCCAATCCTTGTACATGCGGGAATGCAGAAAATACTGATTAATTGCAATTAATTCGTTGGCTAGCGCCTGGTTGAGGTGCTTTAGTATGGCGGCGTCTGATTTCATAGGGGGTCTCGGTCGGTCTCAAGCTTGGGGTTGCACAAGCATCACTTGTCGAGCCCAGGTTGTCAAGCTTGAGCGCCGTAACTTATTGATATTACGAGATTTACGAAATGATAAGCAATCCCATTTTCATTTGCACGGACACGCCGTAATGCCACGCTCAGGGCGCGGATGCGATAGTGTTAAGGGGAAATTAAACTGTCTAGCCGGCGTTTACGTAGGCGGTAGATTTGTTGTATTCATTGACAATGGTCTGGGCTAGCTTGCCGCATTTGCCACAATCGCTGGCGACGCCGAGTTTGGCCTGTAAGTCAGTCAAATTGCTGGCACCACCACGACACAGGTCGCGAATCTGATGATCAGTAATTTGTCTGCAAATACACACGTACATGGGGACTCCTCGTCTAGTGTGGTACTATAAATGCAAATGAGAATGATTGTCAACAAGATTTAGATCTGCTAATTTATAGCTCAGGAATTACCTCTAATAACAGCGGATGTTATTGATTTTCTGGTACTAATTCGACCTATGCCTCAAACGTTCCTTTCCAATGCCAGCAGCGGCGATAGTTGTGTGGTCCTCGAAATCGCTGCAGAACCTGCAGAATTAAGGAGCCGCCTCTACTCTCTCGGTATTATTCCTGGTTGCGCTATGCAGATTCTTCGCCTTGCGCCACTGGGAGACCCCATGCAGGTTAAGGTCGGAGGTAGTTTTATCAGCATTCGCAAGGCGGAAGCGGCAGCGATCACGGTGGAGTTACAGTAGCGCTATGAACTCATCAGCCACCACAAAAAAAGTCGCCCTCATTGGCAATCCCAACTGCGGCAAGACCACGCTGTTTAATGTGTTAACCGGTGCCCGCCAGAAAGTCGGCAACTGGCCTGGCGTTACGGTAGAAAAGAAGTTCGGCTATTTCGAGTTAGAAGCATTCAGCATCGAACTGGTGGACCTGCCTGGTATTTATTCTTTCGAACAGGATTTTCAGGGGATCGATGAAAAAATTGCTCAGGACTACCTTGAGCACAGTGATGCTGACCTCATCATTAATCTGGTAGATGCAAGCAATCTGGAGCGCAGCTTAGTCCTCACGCAGCAATTGCTGGAGATGGAAATTCCAGTCGTGATTGTAATCAACATGCTGGACGTGGCGCAGCAACAAGGCATCACCATCTCTCCGCACGTGCTTGCCGAGCAGTTACAGGTACCCGTGGTCGCCATCGTAGCGTCGAGAAGACAGGGCGTTGACAGCTTGCTGAATGAACTGCAGGCGAGCCTGGAAAACCCGGCAACGCCAATTGCACTCGAGACGCCAACCGCTCCCGCGGCTGTCGATGAGAAAATACTACAGCGTTACTACCGCTCGGGACAGTTGGTGAACGGCGTAGTCGAGGTAGAACCGACTCATCACAGCCTTTCCGAACGCGTAGACTCGGTGCTCCTGAATCGGTGGCTGGGAATTCCGGCCTTCCTCTTCATGATTTACCTGATGTTCACCATCGCCGTAAACCTGGGGGCGGTATTCATCGATTCCTTCGACATCCTCTTCACCGCGGTGCTGGTCGATGGCGTCAGCTGGCTACTGCAGCAAATCTCCATGCCTGCGGTTCTCATCACCCTGCTGGCCAAAGGGGTTGGCGGCGGCGTCACCCTGGTGGCGACGTTTATCCCGGTGATAGGATTCCTCTACCTCTGCCTTTCGGTGCTGGAAGACTCGGGATACATGTCTCGCGCAGCCTTCGTGATCGACCGCTTGATGAGTGGCATCGGCCTGCCCGGCAACGCCTTCGTGCCATTGATCGTTGGCTTTGGCTGCAATGTTCCTGCAGTGATGGCCGCCCGCAGCCTGCGCCGGGACAGCGATCGTCTGATGACGATTGCCATGGCCCCGTTCATGAGCTGCGGCGCCAGACTGACCGTCTATGCGTTATTCGCCGCCGCGTTCTTTCAGGAGAACGGCCAGAATATTGTATTCGCCCTGTATCTACTGGGAATAGCTATGGCCGTATTTACCGGCTGGATCTTCCGCAAACAACTCTTCACCGATGAGATTACGCCCTCATTTCAGGAGATGCCGGCCTATCACGTGCCCATAGCTCGAAATATACTATTGACTACCTGGTTCCGTCTGAGGGGTTTCATGCTGCGCGCCGGCAAGACCATTGTTGCCGTCGTCATTGTGCTCAGCTTTCTGAATTCGATCGGCACCGACTTGTCGATGAACAACGAAGATTCCGCCGAGTCCGTGCTCAGCGTTATTGGAAAATCCATAACCCCGGTTTTCAAACCACTTGGAATCGAAAGAGACAACTGGCCTGCGACTGTGGGCTTGTTTACCGGTATGTTTGCTAAAGAAGCTATTGTGGGAACCCTCGATGCGCTCTACAGCGAACCCGAGAGCGATGACGGCACTGCTCCCGATCTCATCGCCGCTACCCGCGAAGCCTTTGCCTCAATTGCCAGCGAGTTCACCGCGTTGACGGAGTCGCTGACGGATCCACTGGGAATTTCAATTGGCGACGTCAGTGATATAGAGGCCGTAGCCGCGGATCAGGATGTGGAGACCAGCACCCTGACCAATATGGCCTCGCTGTTTTCAGGCCCCTTTGCCGCGTTCTGTTACCTGGTGTTTATTTTGCTCTACGCGCCCTGTGTCGCCGTCCTCGGCGCAGTAAATAAAGAGGCCGGCTGGCGTTGGACACTGCTGGTTTTTTCCTGGTGCACTGGACTCGCCTACATTACCGCTACCGTGATCTACCAAATTGGCACTTTCAGCGTAAACCCCTTATTCTCTTCCCTCTGGATTACGGCCATGCTATCCGTGCTGATCGGGTTCATTATTAATCTGAAGCGGCTATCCGGTAAAATGGTGCCGAAGAATCTAATACCCGCAGTTCAGCTTTAGAGCCGGGTTTTATCGTTATCGAAAGCAATTGCGGGCACTAGTTACTGATACCTCGCACTGAAGCAGGAACAATAACTTGCAGCAGACAAATCCGCAGACTGACGACTCGGCTGTTATCAAGCTGTTCGCCGCTGGCTTTTGCAGCGTGCTACTGACAAAAATTTTCCTCGCCGTGGTGCTGGATCTATACAGCGATGAGGTCTTCTATTGGCAAGCCTCTTCCAGACCTGCGCTGGCTTACAGCGACCTACCCTTTATGACTGCATTGCTAATAGGTGCCGGTTCGACCCTGAGTGCCGGCAGTGCCTTTGCTGCGCGCGTGCCGTTTATTCTGCTTGGCAGCTGCCTGCCATTACTGACGTTCTGGATCGCCAAACCACTAACCAACAGGCGCCAAGCATTAGAGGCCGCTGCTCTTGTCCTGTGCTTACCCCTGGGTGGTTTTCTTGGTTTACTGGCGGTGCCAGACGTGCCTTTATTATTTTTCGGATTACTATCAATCAGTTTTTTCGAGAGAGCTGTACGCACTGACCGCATGCCGTATTGGCTAGCCACCGGCGTCGTCGTCGCCTGTGGTCTTAGCACCCATTATCGCTTCTTCCTCTACCCTGGCGCGGTCATAGCCTTCCTGTGCTGGTTTGCACCGCAGCGCCAGCAATGGCGAAACCCCAGGCTTTGGTTGGCCATGGCGATCGCCAGCGTTGGCCTATTGCCGATTGTCTGGTTTAACCTCAGCAATGAGCTGGGCAGTGCCAGCTTCTACTTTGTCGATCGTCATCCCTGGGAATTCCAGGCCAGCGGCCTGTTACACCTGTTCAAACAAGCTGGCCTGGTTACTCCCCCGCTTTATGCCGTCCTTGCCATCACCATCTGGCAGCTGCATTTACGAGCGAAAAGCGGCAATACTGGCGCCGCCTTAATGATGACATTGGCGCTGGTCAATATTCTTATTTACCTTGTGCTAGCACCGTGGACTGACGCTACCAGCACGTCCATTCACTGGCCTCTGTCCGGCTATTTCCCCCTGTTGGTTTTTGTTCCAGCGACCCTGCGACAAATCTATGGCTGGAGCAACCAGCGCTGGAATTCCAGAGCGGCTCGCCTTATCGTCAGCAGTATTCCTGCCATAGGTTTCACCGGCACCATGATCGCCTTTATCGGCGTGGGCTCGCAGGCATATCAACAACCACTGCAAGTGTTGTTGGGGAGCGGTGTACTGTCTAACAAAATGGCCGGCTGGAAGCAGTTCAGCGCCCATACCGCCAGGCTTATCCAGTCAGAGTTTACTCGCGACAGGCCAGTCATTATTACCGATAACTACTACACCGCCGCTCAGGCTGAATTTGCAGGCTTGACCAGCAGCGCATTTACCCTGGATCAGGACAAGGCCATTAGTGATGGACGCATTGCCCAATACCTTTTGTGGGAACTTGATGCATCTTCTCTTGCCAGCCAGGCGGGAAAAGCCGCGTTGTTCATTACCGAAGACAGTTCCCTGACTGTTGTCGATAAACACGCCATACTTGCCCGCGCTTGTCGGACCAGCGATCGGCTGGAATATCTGGGTGAGTTATCGCTATTTAACGGCGACAAGAAGTTTAGTTACTACCGAGCCAGGCAACTGTTGGTCAGTAGTGACAATCCGGACTACCGCGCCTATCCCTGTCCCTACCCGGCCATGGCCTGGATCGATTATCCAGTAGCTGGAGATGAAATAAGCGGCCTGATTAATGTCTCGGGCTGGGCCTACAATGAAGACATCGGTGTCGTAGCAATCCGCCTCCTGGTGGACAATCAGGCGCTCGGATCGGCGCGCTACGGTAGCAGCAGAGTTGATGTGGTAGAGGCCATGGTGGTCGAGTCTGATCCCAACGCGCCGAACCTGGGATTCGACATCGACTTTGATACCCGCGATCTGGCTAACGGCAGGCACGAACTTGCAATCGAGATTCTAAATGCACAGGGGGCTACACTACGCTACGGGGCCAGGGTTGTGAACGTTTCCAATTAGTGGCAAAGCGACCTCAGCAGATGCAAATCAATTGCAATAGGGATCCAGCACTTCTACCGCGATTTTCCAATCATTGCTCTCACTCAAACGCCAGAGACGAAGGTAATTAGCCCGAAATCTCTCGCTCTCGTTTTCGTTAGCCTCGATATCAGCGTCGATAATTGTAGCCATGGTGCCGTAGGTGTAGCCCATTTCCTTGGAAGTGGATAAGTAGCCCCCCACATGAGTCACACTAATAGGATTATTGGTTGAGAGTTGATTGTCCAGATACGCACCGTAGACAGAACTGGCGGCCTCAACACCTACTGCGGGTCCCATGCCGGGCAGATAAACCCGGGTATTTGTCAAACCCCAGACTAGCAATGCGCGCTGACCGCCGCGAATATTTATGGAGCGACCGAAGCCATTGTCTGCATCGATCAAATTCTGCAAGCTATTGTCTTCCGTCATAGCCACGACAGGGTGTGCCGTTTCTTCCAGTAACGGCAGGGTATCATCAAAATTTGGTTCCACGTCCAGGCTGAGAAAGCCTGGAATGTTCACCACAATATCCGCCATTAATACCCAGCGGTCGAGATTTTTCTGCCAGACAGAAACCAGGTGGCCAAAGCCGTCCCGGTCCCGATCGCCATTTGGGTCTATCGAAGTTAGTGGACCGGCGGACAAACCCAGATCACCGTCGCGAGAGACATCGACGTAATGCGCCTTCCAGCCGAGTTCCCTGACACCTCTTTCCTGAAACTCCGCTGAAGAATACTCGGTACGAGCGTCGACCGGGCCTCTGGCGTTACGAAAAACAATCGAGTCCTCACCCAGAAATTCGAGGAACGCTCGCGTTCTTCCTATTTCATCGGAGCGATCGGCAAAGCTCTGATCTGCCGCCGAGAGCTCCAGCCAATGTTGGTACTGGCTTCGTTCCTGCGCTAGAGAGACACCGGCATAGCCCAGCAGCAACGAGAGCAATGCCAAAATTGCTATTATCCGCCTTGAATTCCCGGGTGGCACTTCCATAGGTATCCTCATCAACACCGACTGTCTCTAGGCTTAAGTTTAATCACAATTTGCTCGCATAACTAGCACTAAATTTATCATTGTTGTTTGATATTTAACCAGAGATAATCGCTTTAAGTTATTATTACATAAGTATTTTTTTATATATTCCATTGTGAAATTCACGGCTAACGGCTAGAATCTACTGAACTACTGACAAGCTCTCGAAACTCGAATCATCGAAGTTTGAAATCAGTCAAATTCGCTTACTACCGCCGACTATCGACCGTGCTTAATTTTCAAACCCTCATTCGTGTACGCACACTGGCCTGCCTGGTACTCGCTCTCGGCATGGCGTCGAATGCATACCCGCAGGATATCGTGGTACGTACAGATACCGACAGATTGGCAATTGCTGAATTCGTCGACTACTACGAAGATGCCTCGGAAGCACTGGGCATAGATGATGTGCTGGCGTCCGATTTTCGGGTAAATTTTATCCCCCACGATCGGGATATCCTGCATTTCGGCATGACCAGTTCTGCCTATTGGATTCGCTTCAGCCTGGATTGGTCCCGCGCGGACGGGCAATCACGGGTGCTTGAACTTGGACCCCCCCAAACTGGTTGCCGGCTTAGTCAGAGGTGGTGTTGAGCTATTCATATAGTTAACGATGCTGGCGAAGTAATGTCGCAATACACTCTGGGAACACAAGCCGATGAACGAGAAATAAAAACTCTGGGCCGCGGCTTCGCCCTACTCCTCGACCCACAACTTGGCAGCCACTTCGTTCTCCGCCTGACCGGCGCAAGACCCCTGCGTTTACCTATTACCTTGTGGAAAGTGGAGAACTTCAGGCAGGCGGCCCAAAACGCCGACAATCTTTTGGGAATTCAGTACGGCATCTTGTTAGCCATGATTTTTTTCAATCTCTTCCTGTTTGTTTCCATCAAGGAACCCAGCTACCTCTACTACGTCATCGCTATTGCCAGTCAGACCCTGTTCGTTTTTCTGGATTCCAAACACCTGCGCTTCATACTCGACGAACTTTATCGCGGCAGCTTCTGGGTCGACATGTCGGAACGACTCATTTATCCGTTGATGATTATCACCGCACTGCTGTTTCAGCGTTCCTTGCTAAGAATTTGGGAATACAACAAGAAGCTGGACAATGTGCTCAAGGTTTTATTGAGCGCGCTGGTGCTGGTTGCGGCCCTGGCATTTGTGCCTAATGAAAAAGTATTTCAATACCCGTTGATCTTCCTGATCGTCGTTGGCATTCCACTGGGTTTTTACAATAACTTCGATGCCATTCGGCGCGGAAATGCCACTGCGGTTATGCACATGGCCGCAATGGGAGTATTCCTGGCAGGTGCAGCCATCTTGCTATTACAACAAACCTGGCCTGCTTTTCCCAATAACTTATTTACTAACAGCGCCTACAGAGTTGGATTGATTGCGCAGGCAATGTTGATGTCCCTGAGCCTTTCCTACCGCTACAACCAGATCAAAAAAGAGAAAGAGGATGCCCAGCATCTGGCCATTACTAATCTGGTCAGGGCGGAACAGATCAAGGACGACCTGTTAGCGAATGTATCCCACGAATTGCGCACGCCACTATACGCCATCAATGGCTTGGCGGAGGCCGCGTTAGAAGAGTATAGAAATGGCAATCAGAATCCTGAGTTGATTACGCAAAATCTTGAGTTAATACAAGTCAGCGGTGATCGACTGACGAAACTGGTGAATGATTTACTGGATTTTTCCAGCTCGAAAGATGGCACGGCGTATGTAAAATTCAAGCCGGTTGATCTGCACAGTCTTATAACCCTGGTTATTGCTATATGCCATCCCCTGATTGGCGACAAGAACCTCGACCTGAGAGCTGAAATAGACCCTGACCTGCCCCTGGTTGCCGGCGATGAAGACAGGCTGCAGCAAATTCTCGTCAACCTCACTTCCAATGCGATTAAATTCACCTATTCCGGAGAGGTTGTTATTTCCTCCCACCTCACATCCGACTACAACGTCGTCGTCAAAGTCCAGGATACGGGTATAGGCATTCACAAGACCGACCATAAGAAGGTTTTTCGAACCTTTGAGAAACTGCCGTCGAAGCAAATGAATGCCACCGGTATTGGTCTGGGCTTACCGCTGGCAAAGCGCATGGTCGAGATGCATCGAAGCGAGCTAAAACTAAGCAGCGAGCTGGATCTGGGCTCAAGCTTTAGTTTCAATCTTCGTGTGTCTCTCGATCAAACCCGGGCTATTAAATCCCCGGATGTACACAAGCAGATGATTCGCCGCGCCGACTATCTGGAGCAAGCCAACAAGGAAGAGATAAAGCCCAAGTTACGCAGCGAACAGGAGACGACTATCCTGATTGTTGACGACGATGAAATAAATCGCGTGGTAATGGGCCAACAACTGGACGAGTACAACGTCGTAAAGTGCTCTAACGGACTCGATGCCTTGACGGTGGTCGAGGAAAACAAACCCGATCTGATCTTGCTGGATTTAATGATGCCAGGTTTGAATGGTTACGAGGTCTGTCAAAAGCTGCGACAGAAATACAGTCAGATAGAGCTGCCCATTATTCTGGTTACCGCCAAGAATCACCTTGAAGACCTTACCCAGGGATTCAATACAGGTGCCAACGACTATCTCGCCAAACCTTTCCACAATGAAGAATTGCGTTCACGGGTGGAAAATCAATTACGCCTGAGTCTGCTGCACAAAGTCAATGCGGACAATATTAGACTCAAGTCGCAGATTGAATCCTACGCCAAGGCCGATACGGAGCTGCGCAGTTCACGTTTTCGCCTACAGCAGGTATTGGAATCCATCGAGGCTGGATTCATTGCCTTCGAATTTCCCGGTACTATTTTTAGCCTCAATCAACGTGCAATAGAATTGCTGGGCACTGATCGCAAAACCGTTCTCGGCAACGGCATTGTCTCTTTGTTTACCGACGCTAATTGCAATCAGGAAGTTTGTTCGATACTGAGCAACTGGGAAACTGGAGAGAATGACGGCACCGATTCTCAGGAGGCGGTAGTGACCAACGTCGTCGAGGTCGAAGTCGTCTATCCTTACAACAGCGTCGATAAGCCTTCAAGCAAGACTGCCACATTCCACTGCAGGCTCAATCTGTTTGGCCACGACGAGGGAACTGGCGTACTTTTTCTTGAAGATACTGAGCCCTGGAAAAGCTCACCAGTAGCGATAACGTCAAAGACACCGTTGAGTTGGTTGGTTTCCTGGGACAGGCACAACAAAATATAAGACGCATAGGCATACGCCTGAGTGTCATGACCACTAACGAAATCTCTGAGCACCCGGCTCTGTTAAACCAGTTGTCCTCCCTGGAGGGACTGGTCAGCTACATCGATGAACAATTACCGGCGATCAGTAGTGTCGGCGAGTACCGGCAGCAACTGGTTACACTGATGAGGTCGGCACTGCTTACCTGGGAGGTGACAACTCAAAAATCGAAGATTGAGCTTGCCGAGGAGAGCAATATCTGGGCGGTCAGCATCGATGACGGCAGGCTAAGAACGCGGACATTCGATCGCTACTTACGCCTGGAACAACTCCCCAAAATCCCACGTTGGCGGGAAGTGGTGCGAACGGCTTATTTCGTACTTTCCAACCCCGCTATCGAACCGGAAACCAGGGCCTCGCTCGAATCTGAACTGGAAAAAACCAAGGCGATATTAAAAAAGCCGCCATTAACTAAAGTGCTCTGCAGGCCAGAGAAACTGATTCATTATTTGGAGGCTCCCCAGTAATGTACATTCAACATTTTGGTCTCGCTCAGTACCCTTTTTCGCTTACTCCAAATACTCGTTATTTTCTAAAATTACCCAGCCATCAACAGGCGTTTGATCTCCTGCTCACGGTCCTGAACAGCGAGGCCAATTTCGCCAAAATAACCGGTGAAGTTGGCACCGGCAAGACCATGCTTTGTCGCAAGGTTCTGAACTCACTCGAGTTTCATAAAAATCGCTATGTAACTGCCTTCATCCCTCACCCGGTGCTTAGCGCTGAGGGCATTGTGCAGGCTATCGCTGAAGAGTTAAATATTGAGAGCAGTTCCGATTTAAGTTACTACGAGTTACTTAAACTAGTCACCGCCGCCATCATCGATTTCTCCCATGAGAAAAAAAGTGTCGTCCTGTTTGTCGACGAAGCTCAGGCGATGCCGGAAGAAACACTTGAAGCCGTGCATTTGCTAACAAACGTCGAAACCCAGAACAGCAACCACCTGCAGGTTTTCCTGTTCGGTCAACCGGAACTGAACCAGTTACTGGATCGGCCCATGCTAAACCAGTTGAAACAAGACATGAGCTTCTCCTTCGAATTAACGGCACTGGATCGAGCGGGGGTCGAAGCCTACGTAGAGCACCGACTCAAAAAAGGGGGATACAATGGCTCCCATTTATTTTCAACGGCTGCCCTGAATTTACTTTTTAGAGGAAGCCAGGGTGTCCCGCGCCTTATCAACGTGCTTTCTCACAAGGCGATGATGGTTGCTTTCGGCAAAGGTGAGCAGTTCATTGATGAGCAGCACATCGCCAGCGCCATTGAAGACACAGAATCTATAAAATTCAAAACCCTGCCACTCCCGGAAAACGACAGACTGAGTGATTTACAATAGCGGCCAAACGCAGATCAAGCACTACAGCAGACACCCGCTACGAGCCGAGGCAGACCTGGTTCCGGCGTTAGGAAGTCTCTGATTAGTCAATCAAAGTCTCTCGGGCTGTTGTATCGGCACCAACAGCCCTTATAATCGGCTCTTCTCCAACTGCAGCGGTATTCGGAAATGATCGAAGGATTATGGCAACAGCTCAAAGATGAAGCGGAGCGCGTAGTTCAGGCAGAGCCCTTGCTGGCAAGCTATGTTTTTGCCTGTGTACTCAACCACAAAGACCTGGCATCGGCTCTAAGTTTCATTCTCGCCAACAAATTGTCTGACGATGTAATGCCGGTAGTGACCGTTAGAGAGTTGTTTGACGATGCTTTTGCTGCAGCGCCCGAGATTATTGAGAATGCTTCCTGCGATATCAGAGCGGTGTATGAGCGCGATGCTGCCATTAGCGGCTACCTTCCAGTTATCCTCTATCTCAAAGGCTTCCAAGCCATACAGGTACATCGGCTTGCCCACTACCTGTGGACGCACGATCGCCAGGAGTTGGCGCTCTTTATTCAGAGCAGGAATTCCGAATTCTTTGGGGTCGATATTCACCCCGGTTGTAAAATGGGCAAGGGTATCATGTTTGATCACGCTACCGGAATAGTGATCGGAGAAACCTCAGTTATCGAAGATAATGTCTCGATTCTGCAGCAGGTTACACTCGGTGGCACCGGTAATGAACAGGGTGACCGCCATCCTAAAATTCGATCCGGCGTGTTAATCTCCACAGGAGCGAAGGTGTTGGGAAATATCGAGATAGGCGAAGGCGCGAAAATAGGTGCCGGTAGCGTGGTGCTGAACGATGTCCTTGCACACACGACCGTGGTAGGAGTCCCTGCAAAGGCGGTGGGTAAACCCGGCTCTGAATCTCCTTCGGAGACTATGGATCAAAATATTTTTAACGATGAATCTTAGAGTCGTCGAAGTACAGCAACAGCAGCTTTTAAAGCTAAAAACTCCAGCACCTTGCTCGCAGGATGCCAACGCTATAGAAGAGCCATAGAAGGCGCGTAACAACTTAACCGTCTGAATTGAAAGTAAATGCCAATCAATACAGTCAGCTTGCTCATCAGGCAAGCTTGCCTCTCGGAGACAATTCAAATGAATTCAGATCGTTACCCCCTACATTTTCCTACAACTCTTATCAGGCTGTCATTAACCGGGCTGCTCATTGCCGGCTATCTGTTGCTCGGCACTGCGACTGCTCAGGAAAGCTTTCTCAGCCAGCAGAGTCTGGATCGCTTACAGGAACTCATTAACAGCACTGACAGATCGGAGGACCAGCGCGCGCGTAATCAGTATCGTCACCCACTGCCAACACTGGACTTTTTTGATGTACGACCGGAATTGACTGTAGTGGAAATCTGGCCAGGCGGACAAGGCGGCTGGTACCGTAGCATCCTCGAGCCCTACATTTCCGGAACCGGCACTTACATACCGGTAAGAGATAGCACTGCGTTTCCCGCTGCCGTCGATACTGTGCCAGCAAACAGCGCCGACAGAGTTCTGGTGTTTCGGGCCCATGGCTTTATGATCTACGAACCACCTGCCCAGGAGTATTACCATTCAATCTTTCAGATGCTCAAACCCGGTGGCGTATTCGGCATAGTAGATCACCGTGGCGACGAAGCGGTGCCGCAGGACCCGACCGGTGAGAACGGCTACGTCAATCAGTCCCATGTCATCATGCTGGCACGAACCGCGGGATTCGAATTAATTGCGGAGGCAGAAATTAATGCCAATCCGGCCGACACCAAGGAGCATGACGACGGTGTCTATTCGCTGCCGCCGACGCTGCGCGGCTCACTGCTAAGCCCGCGTTTTCGAGCGCAAATGCGCGAGGTCGGCGAGAGCGATCGCATGACCCTGAAGTTCAGGAAGCCGCTGTAAAAGCCTGAGACCTTATTGCAAATGTAACAAGACTTGCAGTTGAAATGGACACTGAATCCAACAGGGGATTGGCAAGGGGTGTTGTTTTGTAGTGACTAGCGCCCAGGGATGGAGCGCGGGGCAGGTTTTTGCTCCTCGGCAATTGCTCCTGCATTGCTCTAATAAGTGACATCCATGTCACGATGCAAAACCTGCATACCGCACATCCATGTGCA
>Ga0114999_10002009_pt1 | contig 27442 bp, 14 predicted proteins | sample ArcticOcean_MG_C_3_FD_89820 | JGI IMG/M metagenome (GOLD analysis project Ga0114999, IMG submission 89820) | Marine microbial communities from western Arctic Ocean - ArcticOcean_MG_CB8_126 | ecosystem: Environmental > Aquatic > Marine > Oceanic | place: Arctic Ocean: Canada Basin | collected...
GCTCCGTCACATCGCTGGGATACTGCCGCTTCATCGTTGCGTCTCCGTCGTCCTTGACCTGAGAACCAAAGACACGGAGTCGTAGCGATTTTTATCAATTCATGCAATTTGAAGACACGTTCTGACTGTTCGGCTGACGTCTGACAGGTAGGATTTCCGCCGCGAATTGGAATCTCGCGCTTCATGTTTCGCAACGGCAAGACGCTTTCCATCCGGAGAGAAAGTCACACAACTGACACGTTCAAAACGCGTGCCGCAGCCATCCGCAGTGAACAGCAGAACGACGATTCCGAACAGGGTCGCAGCAAATAGAGAAGTGGTTCGATTAAATCGGCGCATATCAAAGTTTTGCTGTAGGGCCAAGAGATAGCGATACGTGAATTGTGTGCAGCAATCGGCATCGTGGCAAGCGCTATAATCTGTAGGGCGGACGGGGCGCTGTGCTTCGGTTCTTGAAAGGTGCTGTGAATTCCCGCGCGATTGACTGTTTGGTGCTGGAACGTTTCGTTTGAACCGTGCACGATGGCGTTGCAATTCCTCGGACATGTTTCTCGTGTCTGGACATCTCGATCTTGACGGGGCCAGTGCGATCCATAAAATCCCCCGAAGTTCCCCCGTCAATTTGTCGATGTTGAGCTAAGGTATGCGGCAGACTTCTCTCTCGGTATGCCCAATCCCTTCTTCTGCATTTCCCCCAAACAACCTGGGCTGCTGCTAATGTCGACCGTTCGCACGGAGGGCGAAGTCTCCACGTTGCCTATCACTGGTGGTCGTCTGATGGACTTTCCAGACGATCCGATTGCCTGCATGCGCGAATTGCATGCCGAGCATGGCGATTTGGCGGCTTTGGAAGAAGACGGCCAACGAATCGTGTTTGCGTTCGGTTCCCAATGGAATCAGCGCGTGCTGACCGACGAGAAGTCGTTCATCTCCCGTTTCTTTTCGCTGCGCGGATCTCGGAACTCGGCACAACGGCGGCTGACAAGTGGTCTGTTGTCGATGAACGGCGTGGAACACAAGGCAAATCGCCGCATGGTGATGGAGCCGTTCCAGAAAAAGGTGATCGCCAGCTATTTCGACAACATCTGTTCGCTGACGTCACAGATGCTGGACGATTGGCGGGTCGGGCAAGTCCGCAACATTCACGAAGACATGACGCAGTACATGCTGCGAGTCACCAGTTCTATTCTTTTCGGTTTCGACGTGCCCGAGTTGTCGATTCGCATCGGTGAAATGATCGACCACTGGGTTCATCTCAACCATCAAACCGGCATGGGTGCGCTGAGAACCGATGCCAACCTCTCCGATGGTTACGAGCGGTTACTCGAACACGCCGAGGAATTGGAAGCGGCGATTCGCCAGATGATCGACCTGCGGCGATCCGACTGTGAACAATCGACCGACGTGCTGTCGTTACTGATTCGTGCCAACGAACAAGACGGCGGAATCCTCAGCGATGAAAAACTCATCGGCAACGTGGCGTTGCTGTTTGGGGCGGCCCACCTGACCACTGCAAATACACTGACCTGGACGCTGTTCCTGCTGGCCCAACACCCGTCGATAATGCGCGAACTGCATCAGGAAATTTCGTCCGAAGTTTCCGGCGCACTGCCGACGGTCGCCGAAGCAAGACAACTGCCGCTGATGGAACGAGTTGTCAAGGAAAGCATGCGCGTGCTGCCGGCTTCCGGTTACTTGCACCGCAACGTTGCCGACTCGGCGCAATTGGGGCCGCTGGAACTTTCGCGCGGCACGCCGGTTGTCTTCAGTCAATACATCACTCACCATATGCCGGAGTTGTATCCCGATCCCGACACGTTTCAGCCCGACCGTTGGCTGACGATTTCGCCATCGCCTTATGCCTATTTGCCGTTCGGTGCCGGACCGCGAATGTGCATTGGTGCGCCGATGGCGATGATGATTCTGAACACCGCGCTGCCTGCAATTCTCAAACGGTATCGGCTGTCGGTCGTTCCCGGTTCAGAGATCAGCGGTCGGATTGTCTCATCAATGCTCGGCCCGGTCACGGATGTGCCAATGGCCATTTCGCCCGCCGATGGCCAATTCCATGCCGTTCCGGTCACAGGTAACATTCAGTCGCTCGTCAACCTGCCCGAGGTTCCGGCATCGCATGCCGTCGAGACCCGTCGCGCTGCCTGATGGTGGTGCGCGAGCGCAGGCCGGGTTCGCTTACCGGTTGAGGTGCCGATGCGCATAGGCCGTGTCCAACTGCGTTCATCGCCACCAATGCTCCGCCTGATCCAAGGGCCGCCAACCAGCATCGTACGACCGAACCCACCGTGGCGCGCATGACCTTTTGCCCCGGCGGCTGGCAGTCGGTATAGTCGAGGTCTGGCCGGTCAACGATGAAAAGGAGTCTGTCATGCCCACTTTCAGTTTCTGCCTGATCGTTGTCGTCGCTTCGTTTCAGCCAGCGATCGCGGCACCGCCGGAGAAGACTCCCGATCAGGTGACGATGTTCACCGAAGGGAAGCGGCCGATGAACGCCGCGCTCTCGCCCGACGGCAACACCATGGCGGTCAACGTCGTCGGCGGCGAAATCTATCTGTGCAACGCGCTCACCGGCGATGTCAACACGGTACTCAACGGACACTCAAAGTGGGTCTGGCTGGAGTTCTCGCCCGATAGCAAACTGCTCGCCAGCGGCGGGTCGCAAGATGGGCAGATTCGCCTGTGGGATGTCGCCGCCGGGAAGGAGTTGGCATTGCTGGCCGAATTTGAAACGCAGGTTTCGATGGTTCGGGTTTCTCCCGATGGCAAGACAATCGCCTGCTCCGGCTTTACGCTGAGTGATCCCGATCGCGACGGGGTGATTACACTGTGGGACGCAACAACGCAGACGGAATCGGCCACGTTCACCGCAAAGAATGGTCTGACCGACATTGCGTTTTCTCCCGATGGCAAGTTTCTGGCGGCGGCCGAGTATGCGAAGAAAAGGGTGGACCTTGAACCGTTGTCGGAAGTCACAATCTGGAATCTGAAAACCAAGCAAGTCGTCAAGCGAATTCCGAACCGTTGTGGCACAATGAGCCGCCTCGTGTTTTCGCCGGACAGCAAGACGCTCGCCGTTGCCGGATACAACGCCGCACAAATTCTGCAGGCCGCTCATCGCATTGCGCTGTACGACACCGCCAAGTGGTCTTACCTGCGGTCGTGTTTCGGCCACACACGACGAATTTTCGGCCTTGTCTTTATGGCGAAGGGCAGGCAGTTGATGTCGTGCGGTTCGGATGGAACGTTGTGTAAATGGGACCCCGCCACCGGTGTGAGAAAAGCCGTCATCGCGACCAAGTCGGGCAACACCAGCCAATTGACAATCTCGGCCGATGGCCAACGATTTGCGATCGTTGCCAAGTCGGCAGAAGTTGTCCGTGTCAACGCGGTGAGGCACACGCCCGGAATTCTTGCATCGCAAAGCGCGACGAAAACGACCTCGGCAGTGGGGGCGTTGTCTTTCAGCAGCGACGGCAAGAATCTGGCGGCGGCTCGCGGTCGCAGCATGCATTATTGGGACGCAACCAACGCAACGGATCTGCCACCGCTGAAGATCACCACTTCAACAATCCGAGCAGTCACGCCCGATTTGCGGTTTGCGGTGACTGCTTATCGAACGGTCGATCTATGGGACGTCACCACGCGCAAAAAAGTGCATTCGATTCCCAGTTCGAGCCGGGGAACTTATCAGCCCATCTTTTCTGTCGACGGAACCTTGCTTGCCGCATCCACGCCCGATCAGTTGATAAGAATCTGGGAAACGAAAAGCGGCAGATTATGGTCGCTCTCTGCAGCGCTGCCGCATAGCCACCCCTATCTCGCATTCACTGCCGACGCAAAGAAGTTGATCTCGGGTGAGTATGCAAAGGAAGGCCGAATCGTGATCTGGGATCTGCCGCCAGCCGATGCTGTCGGCAAGAAACCCGTCGCCGACGTTTCAGAAAACAAGACAGACAAAGAAGCAAAACCAGTTCCCGCCAAAGTGACGGCAAGTTTGAAGCAGGCGTACAAACTCGTGACCGATAAGGAAGCAACAGTCGAAAAGCTGCAGGAAACCCTCGTGCCAGTACTCGCCGATCTGCCGGTGATCGCACCGCACACCGGTAAGCAGAAGCCAAAGTGGCATCAATTGAATGTGAACCGGGATGCGTCGCGGTTTGCTGTCGTGCGTTTCAAGTCACCATTGAAAAAGGATGCCGATCTCGAATGGGTGTTCAATGCACCCAACATGACCAACTGGTATATCGTTCCCGTCGAGAAAACAATGAAGGGCTTCAGGAACTTCAAAATCGAGCGTGACGTGCGCATGCAGGGGGTGGAGTTTCCAGAGAACTCCCGGTTGCACTTCCAACGGCTGACGGGCGGCGAGATCAAGCCGGGCAATGAATACTTGTTGTGGTTCCGCTTCGATGCCGACAACCCGGTCGAATTGAAGATGTGCGTGCACCTCAGCGAAGCGGGAACCAACAAAGCTGTGAACACATCGACGGACATCGCAAAATTCGTCGGGCTGAAAACACCGCTGACATACCGCACGCTAACCGATGTGCCGTTGAAACTCAGTCGCGAATTGAAGCACGGCAAACAACTCAAGCAAATTGCAGTCTCGAGCGATGGCCGGTTTCTGGCGAGCGTGGATTATCTCAACGGCACGAAACTTTGGGAGTTGGAGACGGGCAAGGTGTTGAGAAAGTTTGGCGGCGGCCTGATTGAATTCTCGCCCGATGGCAAGACGCTGGCGATTGCGCTGGATCCCAAAAAGAAACGGTCCATTCTGGTTGTCGAGACAGAAACCGGAAAGCTACTGCATGAATTGCAGGGGGGACACGTGCGAAACGTGTTGCACTTTGCGTTTTCACCCGATGGCAGTCGCCTCGCGTCTGGCGGAGCGGCCGGAATGGTTGCGTTGTGGGATGTGAAAACCGGGAAACAGAATTGGACGCCATTCGATTTCAAGTAGAGGCAGTTTGAAAAACCCTCTCCCCAGTGGGGGAGAGGGACAGCTTCAAAGCCGAAGGCGCATGAAGCAGGGTGAGGGCGGCTGACGCATCGAAAACAGTCCTCACCCCAACCCTCTCCCAGAGGGAGAGGGTGCCACGAAACCGGTACCTGAGAATCTAACAGGAGGATGGCACCTATGCCGACAAGCAACCGTGTTGTGACTACACCGACGTCGCGTTGCCGTTTTGGAATCGGCCGCGTTGATATTACGCCGCCGGTTGGAATTTACCATCGATTCTGGGGGGCCGCGTCGCACGATCAGGCAACCGGCGTGCATCGCCCGTTGACCGCGACGGCAGTCATCTTGCAGCCACTGGATGCGACGGGGGCCTCTGAACGACACGTGTTGGTCGCGATTGACCATTGTCTGTTTCGCGACGATGACATGCAGCGGCTGCGGGACGAAACCGCTCGACTCATCGAAGTCGATGCGGCGAACATTACGTTTACGTTTTCGCACACACATTCCGGCGGACACATCTGCCGTGCTCGAGCCGACCAGCCAGGCGGTGAGATGATTGGCCCGTATCTCGATGGGCTGCCGGGAGAAATCGGCAAGGCATTTCACTCCGCCCGCGATTCTCTGCAGACGGCCACGCTGACCTACGGTCAATCGACCTGCAACATGGGGCGGCATCGCGATTTCTGGGATGAAACATCGAGTCAATTCGTTTGCGGGTTCAATCCCGATGAGCCGCTGGATCTGCCGCTCGACGTTGTTCGCGCGACGAGCGAGAACGGCGACGTGCTGGCGAGTATTGTGAATTACTCCTGCCATCCAACAACGCTCGCGTGGGATAACACGCTGATCAGTCCCGATTACATTGGCTCGCTGCGCGAGGTAGTCGAACGAGCGACCGACGCCCCTTGCGTGTTCCTGCAAGGGCCGAGCGGCGATATCGGTCCGCGCGACGGCTTCGTGGGCGACACGGAAGTCGCCGACCGCAACGGACGGCAGGTGGGCTATGCGGCGTTGTCGATCCTCGAATCGATGTCGGCTCCCGAGACCGATTACCGGTATAACGGTCCCGTGATCTCAGGAGCGACAATCGGCGAATGGGAATACGCGGCGCAGGATTTGGAACGTCAACAACAGACAACCGTGTTTCGGCACCGACATTGGGAACTCTCACTTCCCTATCGAACCGACTTGCAAACCGTCGAGCAGGGCGAGCAAGAGCTGAAGGGATTTCTCGCCCAGGAGCAATTGGCTCGCGACAATGGCGATGATGAACAAGCGGCCGACCAACGCGCGTTGGCCGAACGAAGCCGCCGTTTGTTGGAACGGCTGCAACCGTTGCCGGCGGGCGAATATCCGTTTCCGCTCGACGTGTGGCAGATGGGCGATGCGTTCTGGGTCGCGGTTGAAGGCGAACCGTATCAGGCGTTACAGCAGGAATTGCACCGCAGATTTCCGCAGATTTCGATAATCGTCATCGAACTGGCAAACGGTTCACGCTGCAGTTATCTGACGACGCGCGAGGCGTATGAGAAGTCGCTCTACCAGGTGGATATCGCGCTGCTGACAGCGGGTTGCCTGGAACGGATTACGGACGAACTCGCGGCGCAAATCGAGAGTTGGCAAGGCGAGCGGGGGGCGTAAGCCCCTGATGTTCCGATCAACCCAATTCGCGCGAAATCCGAACACACCGGCTGGCATAAAGCCGGCGGCTCGCTTTAGCGGTCACGCCATAAATCGGTATCGTCGATGCCAAGCGCGGCTTGCGTCTCGGCGATGTCGTTTTTGAATCGACGTGCATCGACGGGGTAACCCTTGGTCGGTTTCAGGTCGGGTTGGTGTGATTGCCAGAAGTGGTTGAACCGCATCATCGCCAATTCACGGACGTATTTGCTGACCATCGAAGCCAGCGCGACCGGCAGATGCGATTCGGCCTTCGCCTGAAAACGAATGTCGGTCGCGCCAATTCGGTAGTCGCTACGGGCCGTACTTTCGATGCCGCGAAAGATCATGTGGCCCTCGTCGAGCGTTTCGGCCAACAGATCGTCGTAGCGGTTTCGGCCGCCATGTTTGTCGGCGACGATAAACGTCGGCTGATCGTCATCCGGGTTCCAGACGCTGCGCAGCAGTTTCAGACTAATTCGCGACAGCGTCAAACCCTTGCTGCCGTACTGTTTGGTCAAATCATTGAACCGCCGGGTGAGGACGACATCGCTGCGAATGGCTCGCAGGCGAATGCCGTTCTGTTGGCAACATTCGCTCCAACGTGCCGTCATTTCATCCGTTGGCTTGGCGTTTTCAACCGTCGGCAATTGTAAATGAGGACCGTCCAGCCAATGCTCGAGATCGGAGCAGTCGTGTTCCGGCGGCGAAAGTGTTTCGCGCAATTCGCAAAACGTCTTGGGCTGGAGTCCACACATCTTGAGTGCGCAGACAACCGATCGTTCGAGACTCGCAATGCCGCGCGACGGGCTGTAGACCTGTTTGGAATCGGCGATGTGAAGACGGTTGCCGCCGCGCGTTGGGGATGACTCGACAACATCGGACATCGCCTCTGCGAGATCAAACTCGCGCGGATTACCGGGAACGTCCCAAGCTGTTACGGTCACCACCAACGGCCCCAAATTCGGACCGTAACCGGCCTCGTCCATGCCAATCAGCAACCCCACGCCCACCCCCATTTTGCTCACGGAAATCGCTTGCGGTTTCGCATCCCCTCGACTCCCCACGACTTCAATCAAACCGCAGCAACCCAAATGTTTCCGGCCGAGGTCGCGCACCGGCGGGATGTGTCCAACTCTCCAAGCGAACCGCCGGGACTGTGCGCACCATCCCCAACGCCCACACAGTATTCTTCGTGGGACGCACCGGCGTCAACTCGTCGAACGGAATGGCCGCCTCGATTCGCCATCGCGTTTCGTCGGCTTCGACGGCGACAAACCACTTCGGGTTCCACGATGTGTCGTCCCAACAGGCATCGTGTGTCCAACCGCGCTGATCGACATCGAGCGCGTAATAGGTGGAGTAATCGCGATCGATATCCAGGAACAGTCCAATCCGATCATGATCGCGCAGGTCGGCATCGTGCGTCCGGCCCGGCAACATCGGTTTCGCATCAGGTGCATCGGGATCGCGGGGAATGCTGGCCGCGAAGTACAGGTACTCGTCATCATAGCTCAACATGGCGAATGCGTAGGCACCATCGTTGGGAGCATCATCGCGTGTCTTCGTCAGACGGTATTCTTCCGCGTTTTGCCAACAGTCGTCCGACAGCAGTCCGTCGAGAACGGGGCGTCGGCCGGCCGGTTTGCAGACGGCCATTGTCTTCGGCGGGAGTCCGGTCGGTCGCAACAACCAGAATTCCGCGGCGGCCGTACGATTCCATGAATCGCCTTCCTGGGAATCGTTGAAGCGGCCATAAAAACGGTCGGCCAGTCGCTGTGTTCCGCGTTGTCGCATCAGCGATGCCAGCGAAAACTGCACTTCCGCAGTGGCATACAGTTCGGGGCTTTTCAGCCGCAACAACGACGCCATTCGCGTGCTTTGATCGAGCCAATTCTTGACGGCGCCCTGTCGCCAGTCTTCGTTGTTGGCGATTTTTACCTCACCGGTTGCGGCGACGAGTTGAACCGGATCGGGGCCGAGCGTTTTCTCGTCGAGAATGCGCTGTGTCGAATCTTTTTTCGCGAGATACTGAGCTTTCTGAATTCGGCCGCGCATTGCATCAACGTCGAGCGTGAACCGTCCCTTTTCGACTTTGACTTTTCTTGCGCGCTGCCACGCCGGTTCCACCGCCGACCACAAACGTAGCAGCCGCTGCATCGCAAGATGCGAAACCGGTTCATCCGGATAACGTTCGACCAATTCGACCAGCGTCGCTTCGGTGAGATCCCAGCGAGAACGCTGTTGGTATTCGTGGGCCAGTTGGGCGAGTTGCAGCGCAGCTTGTGCGTCGGGCATGCCTTCGGTAATTGGCTGCAGCTGCGCGTTGAGTTGCGCGGCGTGACGTTCGTCGTCGAGATAGCGGTCGGCGATTGCCTGGAAGTTGCGCTGACGCTGCGCGAGTTTCTCGCGGCGTTCGTATTCCTTTTCGTCGATTGGTAACAGCGTTCGTCGGGCGGATGAACCGGGCGAAATGGTAATGCGGGTGAAGAACTCTCGGTTGGGCTGTTGCCGTTGCGCGGGCAGGTCACTGCCGACGATCAACCGATACGACTCGCGCTGCGCCGTCTGTTTAGGCAGCTGGTGGAACATGCTGAAGCCGGCGGCCGATGCGACTTGCACCGTTGTTCCCAGTCGCGGCAGATAGCGATGCGGATCGATGTTCTCGTCACCCGCACTGCCCGCCGGAAGCCGCTGGTAGACCTTTGCGACCCGCCACGGTTTCAATCCGGCCAATTGTTGTTGCGCGACGAAACGCGTCGGATTGGCGGCCTGTTCGATGGCTCTCATCATCGCATCGTTCAGCAGTTTCGAGGTGGCATCGTCCTTGGCGACGCGATCGATGACGACAACACTGGGACGCCACGTCCGAAGTCGGCCCACCAGTTTCCCTAGGAATATCTGCCCGAGCCGCCCTTCCGTTCTCCGATTCCAATCGGCGATGAGTTTGTCCTGGTTGCGTTCGAGTCCCGGCAGCACGATGGGGAAACGCCAGTCGAATTCGGCGGCCGATCCACCGGCAGCCATCACACCGTCGCTGAACCGAGAATCGAGATCCGTCGAATTATCGCCAGCGGGACCAACGTCGCGGCGAACCGGCATCAGTACGAGACTGCGGTAACCCAGTTCACCGCCGAAGTGCGTGAGCAAATTGGTGGAGACACGCGACGGTCGCGACGGTACGGAGAGCAGGGCGACGCGGCGATTGCCACCGCGAATTGCACGCCAAGTTTCACCGCTGTCAACAGTTTTCATTAGCAGTCCGAGGTCGCCTGCCGCGAAGCCGATCGATTCGGAAGCGAACCACAGGGCGTTGATTGGCTGGGGTTGGCCGGTGTGTTGTTTGAGCCACGTCTTTCCGCCGTCGGCAGTATGCCAGACGACACTTCCCGGTTCGCCGGCAATCCAGGCCTTCTGTTTGCGGCACTCGACCGTGCGGAAATCGAAAACGTCGGCCACTCCCTCCGGCAAAGTCGCAGCGGGTTCCTGCCAGACGACGCCGCCATTGTCCGTCTGTAACACCAATCCGCCATCTCCAACCATCCAGCCGGAGTCATCGTTGCGGATTTCGACATCGTGAAATCCGCGCAAGCCTGGCGTTTGCAATCGCGGCTGAAGTAGTCGTCCGCCACCGACCAACGACGCCTGTCCCTGACGGCCGGCAACCGCACCGACTTCCGGCACGAGAAAGCAGGCCGCTCGCCAACCGGATTGTCTCGCGCCGGTCAGCGGCTGCCATGTGATTCCGCCATCTTCGGTCGTTAGGAGTCCGGTAGGAAATTCCGATGTGGCATCGCCGGCGGCCACGCCGCGCGCGAGATCGAAGAATTTCACATAGTGCAACCGTGGTAGCGAGGCGTTGGAAGGCTGCTGCCAGGTTCTGCCGCCATCGTTGGTGAACAACACGACGCCGAAACCCAACCGCGTGTACGGGGTTGTTCCACCGCCGACAATCCAACCGACGCGATTCGTGAGAAAACAGACGCTACGCAGCGAGCAATCGACGGGCGTCTTGGCGAATTCCCACGCGGCTCCGCCGTCGACCGTTTTCCAAACCGTTCCCCGTTCTCCTGCGGCCCAGCCGATTTTCTGGCCGACGAATTGGACGTCGTGGAGATTCGCATCGTCCTGGAGCGGTGAGGCAAGGGCGGTGTCGCCATCGAGTTGAAGACCTGTCGGCTGCCCGAACACGGTCGAAGAGTAGTGCGCCAATAACAACGTCAGCGAAAAAACGAGTCGTCCGTGACCACACATGGAAGAACTCCTGGGGAGCGTGCCGGAAGAGGCAAAGATTAGGGGCGGGGATTGTAGCGAAACATCGGAATCGCAGGAGGAGCGTTCCGCTGTGAAGATGGCGGAGATGCGCAGACAGGCGGGACTGTTTAAGGGGAATAAAACCAACTCAATGCGCATCGTACTTTACGCTGTGGTGCTGTTGCGCAAAGTGGACCGTATTCAGGGCAATCTTTTTCAGGAGTCGGGACTCATGTGGAATCAGTTTGAACGGTTCTGGACCACGTTGGCCGGCGTTGCGTTGCTTTCCTGTGGTTGCGGTGTCGATTATTACCGTGCGGAAACGCGCCTGCACTCAGATGGAAAGATCGATCGGGCCATCGATCAGCCGGTCGAATCCGTACCCGAGAAAGCCCGTCAGGCGAAACTTTGGCAGGAAACGAGGAAAGTCAAGGAGGTAGACGACAGCGATTGGACTGGCCACATTGCCGACTTGCCGGCTTGGACCGGCGACGAGGAAGCACCGTACTTTGCGGGTTGGAACCGGTTTGCATCCGTCGATGAGATTCCCGATCACTTTGTCGCGCAGTCGCCCGACGAATCGCGGCAGGGGCGGCTTGTTCGCGAATCGAAGCAGATCGACCTCGTTTTCGTCACCGAACACCACTGGCACGAAACGCTAACCGACATTGTCACGCTCAACGATCTGCACGTCGCCAGTCGCGAACTCGCCGACCTCTACACGTCGTACATCGATAATGTGCTGACCGAAGGACTGGGGGACGATTACGATCACAAGCCGTTAGTTGCCTGGTTAAAAGGCGAGGGCAAGCAATGGTTCATCGAATTGGCTGATGTCTATTATGAAGCCGGTGCGCTAAAGCTATTACACGGTGGTGGCGGTAAAGAAATGCAGAGGCGATTTGGAAACGTCGGTGCTCGTCGCGGATTGAAATCGGACGATAATCAAGCGGTCGAAGATTTTGCGACGGCGAAGTTGCCTGAACTGATACGCCGCAAGGACGGCAAGCCGCTCGATACCGAAACCTTGGACTCGATTCTGATCTGGTTATTTGGCAAGCATGTGGAGAACGAGCAGGGCGAACAGAAGACGTCACCGCTCGACGATGTCGCGAAGAGAGTTATTGCGGAAAAGTATGGCGGTAAAGACGCGTTCGCCCTCAAGTTGAAAGTGTTGGCCAGTCGGATTTGGGGACTGTACGGCCCATACACAACCCCTCGGCAATTCGATTACTCACTCCAGATGCCGGGGACGATTGTCGAGACCAGTGGCGAAATCCTGGCCGATGACCGCACGCAGTGGTCGTTCACTGCCTTGGAAGCGTATCCGTTGGGCTACCACATGAGGAGCCGTTCGCTGGAACCGAATATTGCAGCGATGAAAAAGCTGCTCGGCGGCCAGCCGCTTGCCTCGCGTGAGTCGCTGCTGTCGTATGTGAGAATTGTTGCGGGAAACGATGGTCTACTGACCGCACTCAATCAGTGCGTCCAACTTCAAAACATGTCGCCGTTGAAGAAATACCGAGCTAAGGTTGAGGCTGACAAGACTCCGCCTCCACGCGAAACCAATATCGTACAAATCCAACGATTGTGGAAGCTGTTGAAGCTGCCCGATTGAGTTGGCGTGGGCTGAGCGGATTGCGGCGAAAACAAATGTTTCGCCATGGTTTTAGCCCGCCGCGCAGGATTGCCGATTGATCCGCTACCCCGGCCGTCTGCGCTCCGTTACAATCAACTTATGGCAGGGAACTCTTTCGGACAAGCTTTTCGTATCACGACCGCGGGCGAGAGTCACGGGCCGGGTAATGTTGTCATTATCGACGGTGTTCCCCCTGACATTCCGCTTTGCGTCGATGATTTTCTCGTCGATTTGAATCGCCGCCGACCGGGGCAGAGCAAGATCGTCACGCAGCGGCAGGAAGCGGATGAACCTGAGATTCTCTCCGGCGTGTTCGAGAGCCGCACGACCGGCACCAGTCTCGCGGTTCTGATTCGCAACAAAGATTCCCGCAGCCGGGATTACAGCGACATTCAGCACAAATACCGTCCCGGACATGCCGACTACACGTTCGACGCCAAGTATGGATTTCGCGACTATCGCGGCGGCGGACGTTCAAGTGCGCGGGAGACGACCGTGCGCGTGGCGGCCGGTGTTGTTGCCAAGAAGTTGATCGAAACGGCCTTCGGCGGACGCGTCGTCGGTTATGTTTCGCAGGTGGGCGATATTCAGGCAGAGATCCCGACTCCGGAAACGGTCACGCTGGAACAGGTGGAGACATTGCCGGACGGCGAGCCGAACATCATTCGTTGTCCCGATTACGCAGCGGCCGACCGCATGATAGAACTGATCGAAACCGTGCGGAAAGAGGGAGACTCGATTGGCGGAGCGGCGGAAATTGTTGCCACCGGAGTACCGGCCGGATTGGGCGAGCCGGTGTTCGATAAGATCAAAGCCGATCTGGCGAAATCGCTATTCAGCCTGCCGGCCGTGCTTGGCGTGGAATACGGCATTGGCTTCGGCTGCACGACGATGCGCGGCAGCGAGAACAACGACACATTTGTCGCCGACACCGACTCGCCGCCCAACGTCAGCACGACGAGCAATCGGCACGGCGGCATGTTGGGCGGCATCACCAGTGGCATGCCAATCATCTTGCGGGCAGCCGTCAAACCCACAAGCAGTTTGCCGCTGGAACAGGAAACCGTGACCGACGATGGTGAGTCGACAAGTATCAGCACCAAAGGGCGTCACGATCCCTGCCTGTTACCGCGATTCATCCCGATGGCCGAGGCAATGGTGGCCATTGTGTTGGCCGATCACTGGCTGCGGTGGAAAGCGCAAACACAGTAAATCCCACGGGGCGCGTCCCGTGAGATTCAACAGATTGTGGTTATTGAGGAAACGCTCGAACCGCATGAATGCGGTCACTTCGAACCTGACTGACGTGTTGCGAGGCTAAAGAGACTGTCATGGCGTGGTACCAGAACCAGATTCAGCTCGATGCGTTCCCTCGCGGGCTGCATCTCATCACACACGAGATTGCTGCCGGAATGCCGGAATTGGCGGATGTTTCCGTTGGTCTGCTGCACGTGTTCATTCTGCATACGTCGGCGTCGCTCACAATCAACGAGAACGCCGACTCCGATGTGCCGTTGGACATGGAGTCGTCGCTGAATGCCATTGCGCCGGAAGATTTTCCGCATCGCCACACAATGGAAGGCCCCGACGACATGCCGGCGCATGTGAAGGCGTCGCTGATGGGCAGTTCGGTCACCGTGCCGGTCAGCAACGGTCGGCTCTCTTTCGGCACCTGGCAGGGGATTTACCTCTGCGAACATCGCAATCGCGCCGGTGGGCGCAAATTAATTCTGACATTACAAGGCGCTGCCGAGTGATGACGTTATATTGAAATTGAAATCCTGCTTTGTTCACCCCCCAACTGGGAGCGGCGGTTATGAGAGTGACTCGAAACTGTTTGGCTGTGGGTTTGGTTCTGGTGGCAACGGCAGTCGGCGCGTCCGCCGGCGAGAAGTCGGCGAAGGACGATCTGAGCAAGATCGATGTGAAGCGCGGCATCGTCGCCGTTCTCGGTCTGCCGAACAACGATGCTGCCGCGTTGATTGAATTCGCCAGGAACAGCGAATTGACGCTCTACGTTCAATCGAATGACCCGAAAGAGGTTGCCGCGATTCGCAGCGCAGCCGATGCGGCTGACTTGCTGGGACAGCGGATTTTTGTCGATTCCGGGCCGACAACGTCGATTCATCTTTCGGACAATGTCGCAGACGGCATTCTCGTAGCCTCCTCGCTGACGGCGAAGGTGTCAGACAAAGAACTTCTGCGGGCGCTGCGACCGCGGGCGACTGCTCACGTTGGCAACCGCAAGTTAGTGAAACCGGTACCGGCGGGCATCGACGACTGGTCGCATCCGTATCACGGGCCGGATAATAATCCGCAGTCGACCGACAAACTGGCCCGCGGAAAATTCCGCATGCAGTTTATCGCCGAGCCCAAATTCAGCCCGATGCCGGAGCAGTCGGTGATTGCTGGCGGGCGAATTTACAAGGCGATGGGACACATTGCCCACAAGGAAAACCAGAACGCGATGCTCAACACGCTGCTGTGCATCAACGCGTACAACGGCACCATTCTCTGGAAACGCCCCCTGCCCAAAGGGTTCATGATCCACCGCAACACGATGATTGCCACCGACGACGCGCTGTTGTTGGGGGATGACGTTTCGTGCAAGGTCATCGACGCCGAAACCGGCAAGACTCGCGCTGAACTGACAATTCCCAAGAAACTCACCGACGGTCCCGTTTGGAAGTGGATGGCGTTGCGAGACGGCGTGTTGTTTGGGCTGGTGGGCAATGAAGAGGTGAAAGTCGATACGCAAAAGTCGGCACGGCGAGGGCTGGGACATTGGCCGTGGGGAATGTGGAAAGGACACGATTACGGCGATCCACGCTTTGCATTCGGTTTCGGCCGGACACTGGTTGCGATCGAACTCAAGTCACAAAAACTTCTCTGGCATTCCCGCGACGAGCAGTTTCTCGATGCCCGCGCCCTCTGTATGAGCGGCGAGCGGATTTACTGCTACAGCCCCGATAAGTTTCTGGCGGCCATCGATACGACTTCGGGCGAGCAGGTCTGGAAGAATTCCAGCAAGGAAACGCTGGCTGCAATTGGTGCGAACCAACGTGCCCAGCATTATGTAACGGGGTACGCAACCACCTGCTATATGAAGTGCAAAGACGAGTCGCTGTTTTTTGCCGGCCCACAGCGGGCACAACTGGCTTCTGTCTCGACGAAAGATGGCAGCGTGCAGTGGACGCATCCCACGGGGAACCTGCAGTTAGTTCTTCGCGAAGATGCCGTGTATGCGGCGGGGCCTCAACGATCCGAAAGTGGAGTGAAGCTCGACTACGCGACGGGCAAGGTGCTCGCGAAGTTTCCCGCGCGGCGGGCATGCACCCGCGCCACCGGTTCGATCGACAGCATTTTCTACCGTGCATCGGGCGGGACAGTTCGCGTGCTGACCGAGACGGACACCGCCCAGCATATCGCCCCCATGCGGCCACCTTGCCAGGATGGCGTACTCATCTCCAACGGACATCTCTATTGGGGGCCGTGGATGTGCGGTTGCCAACTCTCTCTCTACGGCAACATTTGTCTGGGGGCCGTGGCAGACGACGAGTCGAGCGTGATCGATATCTATGCAAACGCGCGAACTGTTTTTGGCGATCTGACCAACGTCAAACCGTTGGATGCCCATGCAACCGACTGGGTGAGTTACCGGGGCAACAACGCGCGAAGTGATGCGACGGCGGTTGCGATACCCAAAAGTGTTGAACCATTGTGGACATCGGAAGTCTCTTCATCGGCACTGCCAACCGCGCCGGTTGTTGCCGGAGGAATGGTATTCGTCGCCGACCGCACGGGAGCCGTCACCGCATTGGATGAATCCGGGAAACTCGTCTGGAAAACATACACGGCCGGCCCGGTGTATTATCCGCCGGCGGTGGCGAACGATCGGCTTTACGTCGGCTCGGCCGACGGTCGCGTGTATGCGATGGAAGCCCGCACGGGCCGCCAATTGTGGTCGTTTCGTGTCGCGCCGCGGGATCGCTGGATTCCGGTCTACGGCAAACTGATCTCAGCCTGGCCGGTGGCTGGCGGCGTTGTCGTCGATGGCGACACGGTGTACGCGGCGGCGGGAATTGCTCACTTCGACGGAACCTATGTTGTCGCGCTCGACGCGGTGACCGGAAAGCTCAAACGGCAGAACAGCAGTTCGGGGACGCTGTCCGAGCAGGTCAATAATGGCATCAGCCTGCAGGGCAATCTGTCGATTGTTGACTCGGAATTGCGGTTCTTAGCCGGCGGAGTCTACGAGACGGCCCGTTATGAACTGGAAACGCTCGCTTGCTCGAATTCGCCCAGAGTGCAGGTTAATTCCGGGTACAGGACGGCATTCTATCCGTACTATCCGGCGTACGGCCGATACGTGTCGCTGGATCATACGTGTGCGGACGGCAGCACGCTCTGTCACGATGCCAGTTACGAGGGGAGTCTGTTTACCAATCTGGCTCTGCAAACGCCGTTGCCTCCAGGGACACCCAAAGAAAAGAAAGAAGCCGCGCGCTGGCGACGTCGCGGAAAGAGCATCCCCGCTCCCAAAAACCTTTGGCAGGAAAAGTCGAACCGACGGTTTACCAGTTTTGTCGTCTCGACGGATCAACTATTGGCGACCGGACATCCCGATCAAAAGCCAATGGAAACGTTCCTGGCAGCGATCAACATAAGAGATGGCAGCGACGTGTGGAAGCAGTCGATTCCCGCCGAAGCCGTTAAGGGGGGAACCGCCATCGACCGTCACGGTCGGATCTACGTTTCATTGGAAGATGGCCGGGTGATGTGCTTTGCACCGACGGAATCGAAGTAATCACCGATACCGAGGATTGGCGGCCACGACATTCACAATGCAAAACAGGCCGGGCGAAAACGCCCGGCCTGTTTTTGTTTGTCGCACGAGTTGACTGCCGAAGCAGTCCACTCGCTTACTTCTTCCGCGCACGCTTTGTGGTCTTCTTGCGCGTCGTGCTGGTTCGCTTCTTGGTCGATTTGGCGGCCGAAGTTGGCCGCTTCTTGGTCGACTTCTTAGCGGCCTTGCGCTTTGTGGTCTTCTTCTTGGCAGTGCCGGTCTTTGCCTTGGTCGACTTCTTGGCGGTCGACTTCTTAGCAATCTTACGCTTCGTGGTCTTCTTTTTGGCAGCGCCGGCTTTTGCCTTGGTCGACTTCTTGGCTGTCGACTTTTTCGCAGTCTTGCGCTTAGCCGTCTTCTTCTTGGCGGTTCCGGCTTTCGCCTTCGTCGACTTCGCAGCCTTCTTCTTCGTTGTGCGTGACTTTGTCGCTTTACTCTTCGCGGTCTTTGCTGTCGCCATTTCCTTTGGCTCCCGTGGATACAGACTTGGGTACCCGTTGAATCCTGATTGCGTTGCTCCGGCACCCATTGTAGAGCTGCAACCTGTTTTCAGACTCCGTTCAAGACTCAGCGTAGGCCAATCAAGAGATGTTGAAAAAGTTATTTCCAATTCAACTGTCCGACTTATAGTGAGTTTTGAAAAAGTCGTCAAGCAGAAACCGTTACCGGACAAGCGTTTGTCGTTTTTTGTGCCGCCGTAAGTCTGTCGCCTTGTTACTCGCGGATTCGCCGTAACCCCATTTGAGCAGAGATGGCGGCCGCAAAACGTATGAATTGCTATTGCAGAACTGCTAGATCACTTGACGGTGAAGCGGCAGGGTAGAACAATCGCTGATCGATCGTTGAATGCTGCCGTAGCGGGTGGCACGGCGTTTCAATTCCACGTTCACTCATTCCCAACCTGAAGTTGGGGAACGCGGGTGAAGAGAACTTTCTTGTTGAGACTGCGAGACCAAACCGATGTCGATTCCGTTGTCGCCCACCGTTCAGAAGCTCAAACCGTCTGCCACGATTGCCGCAGCTGCCAAGGCAAAGGCACTGAAGAGTACCGGTGTCGAAGTTCACGAGTTCACGCTTGGCGAACCCGATTTCGTGACGCCCGAGCATATTTGCAACGCGGCGAAAGATGCGATGGACGCCGGGCATACGCATTATACGCCAGCCGTCGGCATCCCGGAATTGAAGCAGGCGGTCTGCGACTCGTATCAACGCGATCACGGTCTAACCTACCAGCCCAATCAGGTGGCCATTTCCAACGGGGCCAAACATTCGATTCACAACGTGTTAACGGCGCTGTGTGGGCCGGGCGATGAGGTGATCATTCCGGCTCCGTACTGGGTGAGTTACAGCGCACTGGTAGAACTCTGCGGGGCGACTCCGGTGATTGTCGAGACAACCGAAGAAAGCGGCTTCTGTATGAGTGCCGATCAACTTCGCGCAGCCATCACACCCAAATCAAAACTGTTGATGTTGAACAACCCCTGCAACCCCACGGGGGCCGCTTACCCGGTCGAGACACTGGAAGCATTGGCTCGCGTGGCCGTCGAGCATCAGTTGTTGGTGATGTCGGATGAAATCTACGAGAAGCTGATTTACGAAGGTTCCGAGTTTCGCAGCTTTGCCACATTCGGTGAAGACGTTGCCGCGCTGACAATCATTGTCAGCGGCGTCAGCAAGGCCTATGCAATGACCGGCTGGCGGATTGGCTGGACGCTGGCTCCGGTGGAATTGACCGCTGCGATGACGAAGCTGCAGAGTCAGGAAACGTCGAACCCCTGCAGTATCAGTCAATACGCGGCCATTGCCGCTTTGAATGGCTCGCAGAAATGCGTGGAAGAAATGTGTGCGGAATTCGCCAGCCGTCGGACTTACGTGATGCAGCGGATTAAGGCATTACCCAGAGTCAGCTTCGCGGAACCGGGCGGTGCGTTCTACGTGTTCTTTAATGTGGCCGAACATTTCGGGCGTCCATTGCCGGGCGGTCAGTCGGTCGATAACTCGTCCGATTTCTGTTCAGCCTTGTTGGAACACGCGCACGTGGCATTGGTCACCGGTGATGCATTTGGCGCGCCGGGATATGTGCGATTGTCCTTTGCCACGAATATGGCGACCATCGAAGCGGGCCTTGATGCGCTGGAGAAGTTTCTGTCGTAGCGACTTGCCGTAAAGGGCTGGCAGTTGATGCGGTTTGGATGATATGCTGATGAGAGTTGATGTGGCGGGCCGTTCGAGTTTCCCATCTATTGTTCACACTGCAGCCGGAATGTAGCGATTATGGATCTTCCAACATGCCCCGCCTGCGGTCAATCGGTGCTGGACGACGAGGCGAAAGACTGCCCGTTTTGCGGCGCGTCGATGAGCGGCAAGCCACAAGCAAAGAAGCCGGCGGTTCAGGCTGCTGCGCCGAAATCAGCCAAGCCGGCGACTGCCGCAAAGTCGGAACCAAAGCCGACGAAAGCCTCTTCGGCCCCGGCGGCCGAAAAAGCCGATGACGATGACCCGTTTGCTGTCGATAAGGCGGTGAAGAAGGGGGCGGTCCCACTTCGTTCCGAACCGTCCAAGGGACGCGCGCATGAGGTCGTCTGCCCCATGTGCGAAACACCGGGATACACATCGACCAAGGCGGGCGGCAGAGACGTGCGCTGCTGCAACCCGGAGTGTCTGGTTCCGATCTTTACGGCTCCCGAGGTAAAAAAAGAGAAACCGCCGGAAGAGCCGACCAAAACTGGTCCTCCTAAAGCCGCCGTCTATGGTGGCGGAGCATTGTTGGTTGCGGTGGTTGGAGTTTGCGTATGGTACTTCGTTTTCCCTGTCAGCGAATTGCAGACCCCCGACGGCGCACTGTATGTTCCTGGTCAAGGTGGCAGCGATGATTCGGCCACGGATGACGGAGACGAACCGGCGAGCGACGGGGCGTCATCGGCCACAGCATCGAGCATCGATGATCCGAGAACACCACAGGATATCCGTGCGGCGTCGCTGAAGGCGATGGAAGAAGCCTGTCTGCGGCGAGAAAATAATCGCAGCAAACCGTTTTGTCGCCGCTTGACGGCAACTGCGTTCGCTCGCACCGGGAATACGGAGGGAGCGCTGCAGCAGTTGGACCAGATGCGATCGTTGCGGCCGTCGATTCCATATTATCGAATCGATTCCCTGGTAGAGCTTGCCTGGCGAGACCATCAGGCGGGGGATGCTGCTGCGGTGAAGAAGAGGCTGGACGAGGCGGTTACTGTTGCGGCAAGTCTATCGACGCGTGGACGTTCCCGGCTGGAGTACGCCGTCGATCTGGCTGCGGCGTTGATAGCATCGGATCGTCCTGCCGACGCCCGAAAACTGATTGATGCGCACGAAGAGATGACACCCGACGGGCAATTTGCGGGCGAGTTGTCGGCGATGCGGGCGATGAAGCAATTCAACGCCGATGCGATTGCCGACGAGGCTCCCATTTATCGCTGGACAGCTCCGCAGACGGTGGCGGTGGTCGTCGGACTTGTTGCACGCGGAGAGGCCGCGGCCGCGCAAAAGTGGGCGGCAAGTCAACAGAACGACGAGATTCGCAGTGAGGCGATTCTGACGTGGGCCGATGAGTCACTCCGCCGGGCGTTGGCTGCAGGAAGTCCGCTCGAGATGTCTGCGATTGACGCAGCGGCAAAAGGTTTGCCGCCATCGGGCAGAGTCAGGTTGTATGCGCGACTGGCCGGGCGATATCTGAGGGCAGAAAAGAAATCCGATGCCGATGCATTGCTGGTTCGTGCGCACGCCGAGTCGAAACAGCCTGCCCCGCCGGGTGAATTGTTGCTGCCCGGGATGAAAGATCTCATGACACTGCAACTTCCGGCAGCTGCGCCATTGCGAATGCAGGCCCTGGCCGCCGCTGAACTTGCCGTCGTCGAAAGCCACGCGGGAAATGTCGAGAAATCGGCCGCGGCATGCGACCTCGCGATGCAGTTCTTGCGCGGCAGCACACCCAGCCCGATGGCGATTGTCCAACGACTGAATGAGGTCAAAGACCTTGGCAGCGACGCCATGAAGACGAAACTGAAACAGGCGCTCGAATTGAAAACCGACGGCGAGGCGTTTCTGGCTTTCAACGAGTATCGCCGGAATTGCAGCAAGATTGCTGAGGCGTCAGCGAATCGGTTTGCCGTTCAAGAAGCCATTCTTGTTGCGGTAGTCAATGCGGGATTGCTCGATTCTGTCTGGGGAGAAATCAACCGGCGTAGCGAGCAAGCGGACCTCAATCTCCGCGAGCCGTGGGCCGTAACGAGCGTTCCGCGGCGTTTGATCGATCGGTACACAGAGAACGGAAACGGCGATGCCGCCAAACCGATTCTCGCGATGGTGAACGCAGCGGGTAATCGTGGATCGATTGATGAACAACTCGTCATGGCGGCGGAGAAGTTGATCGACGACGGCAAGTTCAAGCAGGCCGTTCAAGTGTTTGAAGGGCGAGGATCGGCAGCGGTGACTGACGACCAACGCGAGTATTGGAGATTGAGGCTTGCAGGACGGCTGATTGCCGAGCAAAAAATTGATGCTGCTTTTGAATTTGTGGATGGGATTACCGATGCTGAGGAGTCATTTCGGGAATCCGCCTTGTGGTTTGCAGCGGCGCAAGCGACACAGTCGGGCCATGCACGGGAAGTGTGGGTAATCGGCGACAAGGCAACCTGGTCGGCAACCGAAACGGTCTCGATCTACGGTGGCCTGCTCGAATCGCTCGACGTTCCCGCTCCGCCGAAGACTGCCTCAAACGGGAAGACGGCGGGCGTACCATCATCCAGCCGCTAAGGCCGGCGCGAGACGATCCACAGGGAATCAATAATTGTCATTCATGGGCGAATGACTCTTTGTGACCCGTGGGAATGGCCGCTTTCGCTTTCGCCAGACTCCCCTGCCGATATACAATGCGCGCTTGCTTCGTACTGAAACCAAGGAGTTCAACGTGATTCGACCGACACTGACTCTGGCTGCACTGATGGTGGCCGCTCTATTAACCGCGACCGCTGCAGCTCAGGAATTGACGCCAAAGCAGGCTGCGCCGAGCATCAAACTCGTGCATCCCGGCTGGAAGCGATTCTACGTCGATCTGAATTACATTCTGGGACTGACCAGCAAGGAAGAACAAAAGCAATTGCCGCAACTGAAGGAATTCGGTTTCGATCCGTTTCTGGTCGGAGTTGGTGGGGAACGCCCTCTCGGCATCGACACGCTGACCGATGCGAAGACATTGCGATATCTGGCGTTCATTCCCATCAGCGATCTCAAAATGTTTCGCGAGGACAATCTGGGCGGTGCGGACCTTGAGAGCAAGAAGCTTGGTAAGACGCTGTACCGCGTTCAGGACGAATTTGACGTATTGGGGTTTTTGCAGTATCAGAACGACTACGCAGCGATAAGCGAAAAACGTGCTGACGTGCCGACTACGATTGCCGACCCAAGACCGGCATACGAGAAGCTTGTCGCAAAGTACGATCTGGCGCTGGAGTTTCTCAATTCTGAACACAGCAAAGCAGCGATAGACGTTCGCAAGCAGCAATACGACGCGAACATTCGAAAAGAGTTGTTCGCGCTGGTGGAGAAGACGAAACTCGAGACCGACGATCAGTTTGAGTTTCGGAAACTGTTCACCGACATTCAACTCGACGAATTAGGTCGCCTGTACGTCGGCGCAAAGCAGGCACGATTGGGCCTGGTGATTGACGAGAAACAAACCGATGTTTCCACGATGGACATCCTCATCGATCCACTACCCGAAACGGAACTTGCGGCCAGCGTGCAACTGTTGGCAAAGAAGTCGAGCGAATTCGCAAACATCGCCCGCGGCGAAAACGCGATCTTGAGCGCGCGTATCAATCATCCGTTGGATGAAATGCGACAAGGGAATTTCGTGCAGCTTTCACAGTTGCTGCGGAAACAGGCGCAGCAGGAATTTGACAAGGAAACCGATGCAACCAAAGAGGAAAAGGAAAACCGCAAGAAGGCAACCGATTTGTTTTTCGACATGATCGACGCGGGCCTCAAGTCGGGCGTCGTCGATGCGTTCGCTGAAGCGCATCCTGGCGAGAACGGTAAGAACACAATTGTCGGCGGCATCCTGGCGGTCGATGGCAACGCTTTCATCGAACCGCTGAAGCTATTCCCCAAAGCGAGCAAAGGGCAAATCGTTGAGTTGAACGTGGATGAAGCGGGAGACGTGAAGATTCACAAGTACACAGCTGCAACCAAGGAACACGCGCTATTCAACGACTTTTTCGGCAGCGATGTCATTTACCTGGGGACGTCGAAGAAGGCGGTTTGGTACGCTGCCGGTGAGAATGCGCTGGTCGAGTTGAAAGCGGCGATCGCCAAGTGTGACGAGTCGAACACAGGTACGGCCGACGACCCGGTGGCAGATATCGTCATCAAGTTGGGACCGTGGATGAAACTCAGGCAGGCGCTGCATGCTGGGGAGAATGAGGACAAGGAACTCCTCAAACTGCGGCAATTTGCTGTGGATGCGTTCCTGGTTGGCGACGATTCCTTGTCACTGAATCTGAAACGCGTTGGTGACCATGTCGAAGGTTTGATGACCGGCCAGCCGGGAATTCTGCGATTCATCGGCAAAATGATGGCCGACTTCTCGAAGGAAAACTTCGACGACTAACTCGCCCGCGTTACTTCTTTGGTTTGGGCGCGACGGTGACTGCCAGTTTGCGAACGGGAAGTAAGGGGCGACCGGCGGCGTCGGTCACGTTGAAAGTGACCCCTGGCAGTGGCCGTTTCTCGTTCTCTTTCGGTGCAGTCACAACGATTTCAAACTTGGTTTGGCCGGCGGGAACCGTCACCTTTGCGGCGGTAAATCCCTTCTGCAAGCCACTGAGTGACACGACCACCGGGCTTTTGAATGCCGCAACGCGTTTGATGGTTCCGGTGACCTTGTTCGCTGTCTCGCCCAGGAGATTGAGCGTTTTCGGCTCGATGGTGGCACTGACGGCATTCTGAACCGGCAACCGGAACGGATTGGAATATGCAGTCGCCAGCACGCGTTGCGAATATGCGTGGGGCAGCACGTCCGCGCGAATCACAAATTCAATCGATGGCTCTGCCACGTCCGCCGGCACGGCAACTTTGAGTAGGCCAGCGACAGTTCCCGCTGGAATGATCTGACCGGGCAGCGAACGGACTTTGGGTTTGTTGCCTTTACCGGCATTCTTCGGATCGATCCGCCGTGTGGTTTCGGTCGAAACCAATGACAGCCGGACCGGTAGAATTAGCACGTTTGCGCTGTGGGCGACTTCGACGCCGATTTCGCCGGTGATGCTCTTTAGCAGCGAGGCAGGCGTCTGTTTGACGCTGACCTTTAGACCAATCGGTTTGGTCACCGCGACTGGTAGCGCATCTTCGAAACCGGGGATGACGGCCTGTCCCGGTACGGCGGCGAGAACCGCGAATCGTCTGATGGGGGTCGGCAGACCGACCGACTCCCCAACGATTCGCAACTGCAACAGCTCGGCGGCGGAGACTTTTCGTGAACAATGGAGAGTGGCAAGCAATGTTTGTTTCGCTCCACCGGCGGGAAGACTCTGCGGCGTGATGGTGAGGCCGTCAACTCCCAGCGTTTGCAGTTTAACGGCCCCGTTATAGCCAGCGCGATTGAGTTCCAGGCGGGCGACTGCCGTCCCGTCGGCTGGCAGGTTCAATGTCGATGTGGTGAGGCGGAGGCTGAAGTTAGGCTGGCCAGCGGGTACGACCTGCAAGCGATACAGGAAGTGTGAGCCACCACGACCGTACAAGTCGGCGATGGAAACATCAACCTGTTTCACACCAGCCGGCACTTTGTAGTTGAGCAGTGGATCGCGGCTCCCGGGCCGATCGTCACTTGTCGCCTGGACCTTATCGCCGAGGATGACTGAGAGCCGGGCATCGAGTGGCGAGTTAATGCTGCGAGCATCAATCCGCAGGGTGAGAGTTTGGCCGGGCGTGACGTTTAGCGTGAAGCGGTCTTCTTCCTTCGGTTGGGCAATGCGGCCGTTGATGACAATCGGCGTGTGGGACGTACCAGGAAAACTGGCATCGATCTGCTGTGACTTGCCGTCGGCCGGTGGTGTCTCCAGCACTTCGACGGCATCGCTTATGCGGATTGGCGGGACGGCCGATATGGGCTTGCCCGTTGGCGGGAACAAAACAAGACCAGCGCGACGACCCTCGCTATTGGGTACGTTGGCGGCGATTGACGTCCCCGCGGGAAAACCGGTGCCAACCGGCTCGACGTTTGTGCTGCTTCCACGTGCGATGGCCGAGGGGAAGAACGTATCGGCCAATGCGACGTCACCCAAAACCAGACGAAATGGATTACGGCCCGGTGCCTTATACGAGAGGTCGTGAACCTCGGCGTAGTACAGTCCATCGGCGGGAAGCGTGACTTCGGCGCGAGTGTCGCCCTTCAGGAAGACCTTGGCCCATTCGATGGCCAACGGCGTTCCCGCCTTTGTTTTGATTTCCACCACCGGGTCGAAAACAGCCCCCTGGCGACGCGACTCGATTTCGGCAACGACACGATCGCCAGCGCGTCCGCGAAAGTAAACCTGCGATAGCTGTGCACCGGAAATCACGCCGGAAAAGGCAGCGGGCAAAGTCGCCGGCTTCTCGCGTGAAGACTCTGCGACCGTTCGTTGGACAAATTGATCCACGGCGATGGGCAATGCGCCGCTTAGCCCATGAGCGGTTTGAACGCGGAGTGGGTAATACCCAGGCTTCGCGTCGGCCGGTATCGAGAGGTCGACGATCAGCCGGGCTGCATTCGATCCGACGACGATTGTCTGCTTGACGCCCTGTAACGAGAGATGCACCTGTGGACTCGGCTGCAGGCCGCCACCGTCAACAATCAACCGGGTTGTCTTTCCCAACTGCAGGCCACGCAGCGACAAATTGTTGATCGTCGGTTTGCTCGCGGCAGGTTGCAGTTCCTGCTGTGCCAGCGCGGCGGCGTTGGGGCCGGCGACCTCAAGAAAGAGAGATGCAGCATCCGACGGTGACAGAGCCGACGCGTACAGCAGGAACTCATCGATTAACCCCGAGGTGTGTTCGATCGTGGATGTGCTGCTGCCAAGTGTCAGCGGCGCATCGTTGAGCAGGCCAGCCACATTGACGTCGGTCAACCAGGAGTCGGCGCCAACGATTGCGCCCTTATCCACCTTGGTGGGAATAACCGGTTGCCCGTTGAGAAACAGCCGTATCCGCAGATCGTCGCGGTCGGTATCGGCATCGGGAGCAGGGGCGTCGGCCACCTCAAAGGTCGCAGTCAAATGAGCGAGGCGCCGAAATCCAAGCACGTTGCGAGCGCTAAAGCTTGCAATACGAAATCCACTGCCATCGTGGACGTATAGCAGCAACGTATCGTTCTTCAGGTTGTAGTTGATGCCGTAGTTCGTTCCGCTGTGCACGTCAGACCGCTTCGCCACAATGCCGTGCGATGCAGCATCGGTCAACGGGTGCAGATTCAGGTAGAAGAAGCTCAGTGAGACGGCGGTCGGGCGGTCGAGAAGTGGAACATCGTCGAGACGAACAAACTGCTTGCGGTTCGAGTTAATTCGCAGTGCGCGTTTGCCACCTTGTCCCCAAAACGGACTGGCTTCGGTAATCGCGCCGTTAACCGCTCGGCCGATGAACGGTCGCTTCCCGACGGATACCGGTAATTCGCCGTTGGCTTTGGCATCATCAAACGAGACGCTGATTGCGGCCCGGTCACGAATCGGCCCGGCTGTGAGATCGGACGGCAAGAGAACCGTAAGCGTTGCCAACAGAATTGTATTCGCCGCTACCAAACGCGAGATCGCCGAGACAGTCATTTCATACCTTTCGGGTTTCGGTCGTTGAATTCGACCGAACGATTATTCGTAGTCGATGTCTGCAGTTCATTCTAACCCGGCTGCCGACCAAAATTAACACTCCAGTGAAGTTTGACAGGGCGGCTCATTGGTTCTGTTTGCCGAGCATGGCGAAGAGTGGTTGGGGATTCCAGCCGTTTTCGCGTAAGGCTGCGGCGAGATTATCAACCTTGCGGCTGCGTAGCCAGTTTATCACC
>Ga0114999_10002011_pt1 | contig 27429 bp, 34 predicted proteins | sample ArcticOcean_MG_C_3_FD_89820 | JGI IMG/M metagenome (GOLD analysis project Ga0114999, IMG submission 89820) | Marine microbial communities from western Arctic Ocean - ArcticOcean_MG_CB8_126 | ecosystem: Environmental > Aquatic > Marine > Oceanic | place: Arctic Ocean: Canada Basin | collected...
AGCGCCAGATCACGCACGCGTAACTCGGCCTGCGGCGATCGTGACCAGCGAGGTGGCGCGCTCGATCGAGTCCTCGCTGATGCACTGCACCTCAGTGACCGCATCGACGATCACGCCGACATCGTCGCCACTGATGTCGACCACCAGTGCGCGGCTCTCGTTGGTGGGCTCAGTGACGGGCAGGCCGAAGCGCTTGCGGAGGTCGGCCACCGGGATCACACGGCCGCGGAGGTTAATCACGCCTGCAACGAAGTCGGGTGCGTCGGACATCTAAGTGACGGACTGCATGCGAATAATCTCGCGCACGGTCCCGATGTTGATGCCGTAAACCTCGTTCGCCAGCTCGAAGACCACCAGCTGTCGTACGCCGTCGCCCTGTTCAGCCATCACGCGCCCCGTTCGTTACTGTGTTGTTGACTGTCCAAGGATTCGGAGTTCATCCGCCACGACGGGACGGAGTTCTCCCGAAAGCGGGTGCCTGTCGGTGGACATCGTGAGGAGGATGCAAGCGCGCGAGCTGATCCTGAAGCCAAGGACGACCTAGTAGCGCGAAACCGGCGAGAAACGGTCAGATACCATCAAGGGGCAACACCGCGCCGCTTGGGACGGATCGCCTCAATGGCTCAGCAATATCACGCAAGCGACTCGGACACCGGCCTCGCCGTCAGCGTCACCGGCGAGTTTCCTCCGGATCCGGATGACCGCGTCCGAATCGCCCGCACGACCAACCTCTTCACCCGGTTGATGGCCACCATCCTCTCGACCGAGAACGACTTCGAGCGCCGCGAGCGGTTCAAGGCGATCGAGACCCAACTCGAACTGGCGGATGCGCTGATCCGGGGTGACGCCGAAGAGGTACAAAACCTGATTCGCTCGACGCTCGGCTCGATGGGCATCACCGAAGAGCAACTCAACGAGGCGCAGCAACAGTTGCGATCGCAGCTCGAATCGATCGGCGGCGACCCGTCCGCGATCGAGCAGCTGTTCGGGACGCCGAGCCTTGGTGGGGACGATGGGCCGCTACCACTCGAGGAGCCGCCGTTGGACGACCGGCCTTCGGATGACTCACCGATCGATGACCGGCCACTCGATGATCGGTTGTAAGAGCCTCGAACGCGTGTACACCCTCTCCGAGGTGCCATGCCGATCGCATCGATGACAGCTCGATTGCGACGCTCCACGAGGCGTTCGTTGGCGCTCGCGGCGAGTTCGAGACCGCGGTGCGCGCCGCTGACGGACGCTGGGAGGATCAGATCCTCGCACCTGAGGACTCCAGCGACGAAGCGTGGCCGCCGCACATGGCCGCCGGGCATGCTCTTCGAGGCGAGCGCTGGCGGTTCCGCTACATCACCCTGCTACTCGATCAGCCCACGAGTCACGACCCGCTCACCCACGAGGCCTTCAGCGAGACCCAGGCGGGACGCAAGGAACTCGCCGAGCGCAGCGATCGCTACACCGCGCTGAGCGACGCCGAGGCGACGATCGCGGTGGCCGCCAACGAGTGGCGCCGGATTGACGCGGTCTACCAGCGGCTGCGGGACGGCGACCTCAGGCGACCAGCCATTCTGTCTGACGGACAGCTCAAGTACCTCGCATCGCGCTGCCAGGCTGCCTCAAACGACTTGCGGGGCTACCTGCTGCTGGCCCTCGCTGCTGCTACGCGACCACGCGCAGTAGCAGCGAGGGCCTCCACCGACTAGCGGACACCCTCGCTGCTCGGCTTGAGGCGCGTGATGGTCAACGATACGATGAGGTTGCGGCGCTAGAACGTACATTCGACTCGACTGACCGAGGCGAACCGTCCCTCCCCGGACTCGTCCGCGATCACCGCTTCCGATCGCCGTCTGCGAGGTCCCGTTTGCCCCTTGATCGCATCGTTGTCACCGGTGCTCGTGAGCACAACCTAAAGGACATCACGGTCGAGATCCCGCGGGATCAGCTCGTCGTAATCACCGGTGTCTCCGGATCCGGCAAGTCCTCCCTCGCATTCGACACGATCTACGCCGAGGGCCAGCGCCGCTATGTAGAGTCGCTGTCCGCCTACGCCCGTCAGTTCCTCGGGCTGATGGAAAAGCCGGACGTCGATTACATCGAGGGGCTGTCGCCCGCGATCTCGATCGACCAGAAGGGCGTGTCAAAGAACCCTCGGTCCACGGTCGCCACCGTGACCGAGATTTACGACTACCTCCGGCTTTTGTATGCACGTGCCGGGACGCCACACTGCCCGCTTTGCGGCCGGGTGATCCGGCGTCAGACGATCCAGCAGATCGTCGACGCGGTGCTGGCCGAAGCCCCCAGAACTCGCGCGATGGTGATGTCGCCGCTGATTCGCCACCGGCGCGGTGAACACCTGCAGGTAATCGCCGACGTGAAGCGCGCGGGGTACATCCGACTGCGCGTCGATGGTGAGGTCGTCAACGTCGACGACGAGATCAAACTCGAGAAGAACAAGTGGCACGACATCGATGCGGTGATTGATCGCGTCATCATCCCCGAGGTGGACTCCGAGGACATCGAGGCGACCCGACAGCGGATTTCGGACTCCGTCGAGCAGGCGCTGAAACTCGGCGACGGCATCATGATCTTCGGCGTGCTCGGCGACGACGGCGCCGTCGCGATCGAGCAGACGTTCTCCGAGCACTTCGCGTGCTCCAACACAGAGCACCCGCCGTACTCGGTCGGTGAGATTGAGCCTCGGAACTTCTCGTTCAACACCCCGCACGGTGCGTGCCCAACCTGTACCGGCCTCGGCTTCCAGATGGAGCTCGACGAAGAGCTGGTGATCCCGAACCGCCGTCTGAGCATCGACGAGGGCGGGATCGTCCCCTACCAGCGGATGAGCACGACGCTGAGCTGGTACCGACGTCGCCTCGGCGCGCTTGCGGAGGCGTTCGGTTTCCGGATGGACCAGCCGATCGAAGAGTTCACGCCGGATCAGCTCGGCGCGCTGCTCCACGGCACCGGCGAGCAAAAGATGGCGGTCAAGTTCCGCTCCCGAGGTGGCCGCAACCACGAGTACGAGATCTCCTGGGAGGGCGTGCTCGCCAACTTGAAACGCCGCCACTCCGAGACCGACTCAGACTGGGTACGGAACGACATCGAGCGGTACATGGTCCAGGTGCCGTGCCCCACCTGCGAAGGCAGGCGGCTGAAGCCGGATTCGCTCGCGGTGACCGTCAACGACCGCTCGATCGTCGCCGTGACGCAGGCCTCGGTGGGCGAGACTCTCGAATGGGTCGAAAAGCTGCGCGCGGACGACACGCCGCTCAATGCCCGTGAGCAACAGATCGCGCGGCAAATCCTGCAGGAGATCCACGGGCGGCTGACGTTCCTGCGCGACGTCGGACTCGACTACCTGACGCTCGATCGGTCCGCTGCTACGCTCTCCGGCGGTGAAGGGCAGCGCATCCGACTCGCGACTCAGATCGGGTCGGCGCTGATGGGCGTGCTATACGTCTGCGATGAGCCCTCGGTCGGCCTGCACCCGATCGACAACGAGCGCCTGATCGGCACGCTGACGAGGTTGCGCGACCTCGGAAACACCGTGCTCGTCGTCGAGCACGACGAGGCGATGATGCGCGCCGCCGACCATCTGATCGACATCGGCCCCGGGGCGGGCGAGCACGGCGGCAACGTGGTCGCCTTCGGACGCCCGGACGAGGTCGCAGCGCACAAGGACTCGGTCACTGGCGAGTACCTGTCCGGTCGCCGGCTGATTCCGTTGCCACAGGCACGGCGCGCCGGCAACGGCGAGCAAATTACGATCAAGGGAGCGGAAGAGAACAACCTCAAGTCGCTGGACGTGAAGTTTCCACTGGGCACCTTCATCGCCGTGACCGGCGTGTCCGGCTCGGGCAAGTCGACGCTGGTGAACCAGATTCTCGCGCGTCAGCTCTCGCACGACCTGAATGGCGCGCGCGAGCGCGGCGGGAAGCACGAGACGATCAGCGGACTGGAGCACCTCGACAAGGTCGTCGTAATCGACCAGTCGCCGATCGGCCGCACACCTCGGAGCAACCCGGCGACATACACGGGGTTGTTCACCCAGGTGCGGGAGCTATTCGCGAACGTGCCCGAGGCGCGAGCGCGGGGCTACAAGCCGGGTCGCTTCTCCTTCAACGTGAAGGGCGGGCGCTGCGAGGAGTGCAAGGGCGATGGCTACATCCTGATTGAGATGCAGTTCCTCCCGGACGTCACTGTCCCCTGTGAGGTCTGCCACGGCTCGCGCTACAATCGCGAAGCGCTCGAGATTCTGTTCCGAGGCAAGACGATCGCCCAGCTCTTGAACATGACCGTGACCGAGGCGCTCGACTTCTTCGAGGCGTTCCCGCGTCCACGTCGGAAGCTCGAGACGCTGGCCGACGTTGGCCTCGGCTACATTCGGCTCGGCCAGCCCGCGACCACCTTGTCCGGTGGCGAGGCGCAGCGGATCAAGCTCGCAACTGAGCTCTCGAAGCGCGCGACCGGGCGGACGGTCTACATCCTCGATGAGCCGACCACGGGGCTTTCGTTCCGCGACACGGAGCAGCTGCTGGTGGTGCTACAGCGCCTCGTCGACGGTGGGAACACCGTCGTGGTGATCGAGCACCACCTGGACGTGATCAAGAACGCCGACTGGGTGATCGACCTCGGGCCGCTCGGCGGCCATCGAGGTGGCCGGCTGGTCGCCGAAGGCACACCGGAACAGATCGCCGCGCATGACGAGTCGATGACGGCGGCCTTCCTGCAGGACTCGCTCGCCGCGCACGACCACGTGCCGGAGCAGCCACCGAAGCGGCGCAAGCGCGCCGCCACCTCGAACGGCGCGAAGCCCGAGGCGAATGGCACCGCGCCAAAGCCGAAGACGGCCGCCGCGAAGAAGGCGGGCGCGAAGAAGAAGGCCACGAAGCCGCGGCGCAAGGCCAAGGCAAGTGCCTAGCCTGAGGCAGCGCTAGCCGCGTGCCGTCGATCCAGCTTCAGAATGCCGACGCACGGATCACCTACCTCGGTGTGGTGTATCACCTCGGGCGGCCGGGATCGGAGATCGATCCGGAGACATTGGACGCCCACCGGGCGTCGCTGAAACCGGTCGGTCAGGCGTTGCGAGCTCAGATCGAGAACGCGGTGGTGACGATCGACCTCGCGCCGTGGCAGGTACGACGGCTAGGCGAGGCCTTGCTGGGGACCTCGAACGAGCTGCGGCAGTACGGGCTGTCCGAGGGCCGGTCGATGGTGCCGGGCTTCAGCGACACGCTGGAGGAGTTTTGGCCGGAGGTCGCGGATGACGCGACGGTGGCCTCGGACTTGGTGCAACACGCCGTGATGTTGCGCCGCCGATTGGACTCGGTGATCGGCGAAGCCGAGGCCGAAATCGTTGCACAGCAGGCGGCTGCGAAAGCTGAGCGTGAGGCCCAACGTGGCAGTTGGTGGCAGGTCTGGAAACGATAGTGCGACAGACACCTAGTTCGTGGTAATACTGATAGAACGCACCTGGGATGGGGCTTAGGCTCCGTCCAGCAATCGGAGTCCGGCACGGTCGCCGGCAGCCGAATAGAGGCACCGGAAAGGGCTCGCCCAATGACTTACACCATCACTTCGCCGTGCATCGACACGATGGACCAGTCGTGTGTGGACGTCTGTCCCGTCGACTGCATCCACTTCGACGAAGGCGTCGACAAGATCCTGTACATCGACCCAGACGAGTGCATCGACTGCGGCGCGTGCGAGCCCGCGTGCCCAGTTTCCGCGATCTACGCCGAGGACGACGTCCCTGAGGAGGAAGAAGCCTTCAAGGAGATCAACGTGCTCTGGTACCAGGACAAGGATGCAGCGCGGGCCAAAATTCCCGCGTAGCCCTCAGCCTGATTTCGACACAAAGAAAGAGGGCGCTTAGCGCCCTCTTTCTTTGTGTCTGCGCCCCTCGGATGCCACTCAGCTCCGAGGCGTTTCAAAAAGGTTAGAGCGCCTCGAGGTACGGGATCTCGTCGTGGGCCAGTGGCGGCTCGTCGCCCAGCGAGTGTGCATTGATCTCGACCTTGCCATCCTCGTGCAGATCGACGATCAACACGCGACCGCCAACCTCGCTGCCGGTGCCGAGGCCCTCGGGCGCACCGGAGTACGCGGCAACGGTGTTCTCACCAGCCGCGACGCGCGTCATCTGTTCCCAGTGGCCGAGCGCGATGTAGTCACGCCCGGTCTCGATAAGGTGCTCCTCGCGGATGTGGAAGGAGTGGTGGATCAACGCCTTCGGGTGTATGAAGTGCCCGTGGCCCGCGCCGATCTGCCAGGCGGCCTCGCCTCGCGGCGGTGGCGAGGAGAACGGCTGGAAGTCGGGGAGCATCTCCGTGTGGCAGCGTGCCCAGATTTCCACGTCGAGATCCTCGAGGGCGACGGTCTCGCCGCTGGGCTCCCGCATGACGTGCAGATTCGGAGCAAGCGCCTTCAAGTCGATGCGGTCGTAGACGGAGCGCGGTCCAACGTGGTCATGGTTGCCAGGGGCAATCACGACGGGTGCATCGACGCGGGCGATTTGTTCGGCGGCGTACTTTAGCGTCTTCTCCCACACCCGCGCGTTGTCGAAAAAGTCGCCCGCGATCAGGACGAAGTCGACCTCCTCGCGGATCGCGACATCAATCACCCGCGAGAAGTTCTCGTGGAGCTGGTCGCGCGCCTCGGAGCCGTCTCCGTAGTCGTAAGCACCGAGGTGGACATCAGAGGTGTGGAGGAGGCGCCGTTTCGGGCGCTGCTGATTCAGTTCAGACATTTATTTCGTCGTGCTCCGGTACGTGAGGGCGTAGTTCTTCAAGGCGTCGGTTCAACGCGTCGGGCAGTTCCGCGATCGGGACGCGAATCTGTTCCATCGTATCGCGGTCTCGGATCGTCACTGCGTCATCGTCGATCGTTTCGAAATCGACGGTGACGGCGAGCGGCGTCCCTATCTCGTCCTGCCGCCGGTAGCGACGACCGATCGACTGCGCGTCATCGTACTGGGTCCGGAAGCGTGGCCCGACCACATCGAAGACGCGGCGTGCCGTCGGCGTGAGCTTCTCGTTGCGCGATAGGGGGAGGACGGCGACCTCGGCGGGCGCGACGTCGGGCGCGAGGTGCAGCACCGTGCGCTGCTCGCCGTTCTCGAGCGTCTCCTCGGCGTAGGCGTCGAAGAGCAGTGTGAGCATGATGCGGTCGACACCGACCGCTGGTTCCACAACGTGCGGGACGATGTGCTCGTTGCGGTCGGGGTCGAAGTACGTCAGTGACTTGCCGGAGGCCGTGGCGTGCGCGGAGAGGTCGAAGTCGCCTCGATGGGCAATGCCCTCGAGTTCGCCCCAGCCCCAGCGGTAGCGGACCTCGATGTCAGACGTCGCCTTCGAGTAGTGCGAGAGCTCGCTCTCCTCGTGATCTCGCAGGCGGAGACGTCCCGGCGAAATACCGAGCCGGTAATACCAGCGTAGGCGCTCTTTCTTCCAGTAGGTGTGCCACTCGAGCGAGTCCTCGGGGTAGCAGAAGAACTCCATCTCCATCTGCTCGAACTCACGGGTGCGGAAGATGAATTGCTTGGTTGTGATCTCGTTGCGGAACGACTTGCCGATCTGGGCGATCCCGAAGGGAAGCCGCTTGCGGGTGGTCTGCTGGACGTTCTCGAAGTTGATGAACATCCCCTGCGCGGTCTCCGGACGGAGGTAGGCGACCGATGCGTCATCCGCCACGGGGCCGACGTTCGTCCGGAGCATCAGGTTGAAGTCGCGCTCCTCAGTGAACTTGCCAACGGTCCCGCACTCGGGGCAGGTGTTGTCCTCGATCTGATCGGCGCGCAAGCGCGCCTGGCAGTTCAGGCAGTCGGTCATCGGGTCGCTGAAGGTGTCCAAGTGCCCAGACGCCTGCCAGACCTGCGGGTTGGTGATGATCGAGGCTTCGATCCCGACGATGTCGTCGCGTTCGCGGACCATCGCCCGCCACCAGAGGTCGCGGATCTGGCGCCGCATTTCGACGCCCAGCGGGCCGTAGTCGTAGGCAGCGGCGAAGCCGCCGTAGATCTCGGCGGACGGGAACACAAAACCGCGCCGCTTCGCCAGCGACACAATCGTTTCGAGCGTGGGCTCGGTCTCGTCCGCAGCCTGAGTCATCGTTCCCCTGCCATCAGCAGCGCATCTGGGTCGCCACAGGATACCGGCGGCCTCCTTGAGGATGAAGCGCCCAACACCGCCGATCTGGGCCGGTCACTCGTACGCTGAGCTGTGTCAGCGCTAGAATCCCGAATCGACCCGAGGAGTTCCGCATGCGGACAGTCTTTTCCCTCGCCACCGGCATCGTCCTCGGGACGGTGGCCGCGCTCTGGATCGCGGCCCGGGGCGGCCTGGCGACCGACCCGGACGAGGCGACCGTCAGGCCGACCCGATCGAGGCGAGGCCAACGCCGATGAGCACTGCAGTGGTAGCGTCAGAGCCCACGATGTCCGAGGAGGCACCCGAATGACCGTGGAGCGACCCGATCCGACGAAGCTGGTGGTGATGGTGGTGTCGGACTCCGACGCCAACAAACTCATGAAGCAGATCGTGAAGGCCGGGTTCTCGGCAACAAAGATCGGTTCAACCGGCGGGTTCTTGCGCCGGGGTAGCGTCACGATCTTGAGCGGCGTCGCAGACGAACAACTCGACGCGCTAATAGATATCGTTCGCGAGACGAGTCACGACCGCAAGGAGTTCGTGCCGGTGCAGACGCTCCCGTTCCTGGGAGACGGCGGGTTCACCTCGGAACCAGTCGAGGTCCGCGTCGGCGGTGCAATCGTGTTCGTGCTCGACATTGAGCGATTCGAGCGAGTCTAAGGGCGCCAGCGGTCGGTCCGCTGAGCCGAGAGCCTAGGTGGCCTCGGATTCCGATTCACGTACCACAGCCTTGAGCGAGTTGGCCACCGCGAGGTCGTCCTGCGCACCCGCGGTCGACATGATGACTTCGACGGCGTCCTCGACTGACATCGCGGCGCGATACGAGCGGTCGGCCCGCGGTGCCCAGTAGCTGTCCGCAACAGCAAGGATCCGAGGCGGCTGCGCCAGCTCGTCGTCGGTCAGTATCTCGGGATAGCCACGGCCGTCCGGGCGTTCGTGGTGCATTTCAATCCAGAGGGCAACCTCGTCCATGCCTTCGATGCGCTCGACGATGTGCGCACCGAGGCCGGGGTGACGGCGCATCTGCTCCATCTCCTCGACGCTCAGGATCGACGGCTTCTCCGTGATCGCGCGCGGCACGCAGAGCTGCCCGATGTCGAGCAGGTAGCCCGCGACCTCGAGCGACTGCTGGACATCCTCATAGAGGGCGATCTAGCGACCGAGGGCCGATGCGAGCTCCGCGACGTTACGCGCACGACCCGGCTCGCGGAGCGCGGCGTCGACGAGCTCTCTCATCGCCGAGGCAGCTTCGATCACATCCTCGATCGAGGGACCGTGTTCTCCAACGATCTGGCTCGCGGCGAAGCTGGGGAGCTGCTCGTTCCAGAAGTGGATCCAGGTCTCGTCGCTCAGGAGCGCCTCGCGGAGACCAGCAGCCACCTTGGCGCCGACCACGGTCGACAGTTCTTCGTCGTTCTCGCGCTGGAGTCGCGTCCGAGCGTGGAGGGGGTTCTCGTCCTCGGCGATGTCGCAGGCCCAGTGGGCGGCGGCGATGCAGAGTGATTCGATTGGCGCGACCTCGACGGTCTCGCCCTCGATCAGCTCACGAGAGACGCGGATGACCAGCGCGACGCCAATGTCGAGGTCCAGCTTGATGACGGCGAGTGCGGCCGCCTCGAGGTGGTCTCCGTCCGAATCGGAGCCGAGGTCGGCGTCGTGCAAGAGAGCGGCGTAGAACAGGCGCTCACGGGTCTCTCGATCGAGGCGGAGCCTGTGCGGTTTCCAGGCCCAGCATGGTCACACGAGCGGCTAGGCCCTCATCACGGGTCACGGGCCTAGCCGAGGTCGAACGCGGCGCTGAGCTGCGCCAGCAGCTCTGAACGGCGAGGCTGGGTAAGCCACGGCGGAAACCGATAGCACGGGCAGCGAGGCAAAGACCGCACCTCCGGTGCCGCCGCCTATCATGACGCGATCGTCCATGACCCCTCCAACCGCAAGCAGAGCCCGGTGTTACGGGTGATCCTCGGCCCGATCGGCCGTTCTCTGGAGTTGTCGATGACGCATACAAACAGGGCCCGCCTGATGGCGGGCCCTGAGTAACTCTGATGAGAATGGCGCTCTAGAGGAAGAGCGGCCCAAACACGACCGCAACGATCGACATCAGCTTCAGGAGGATGTTGAGCGCCGGGCCCGAGGTGTCCTTGAAGGGATCGCCGACGGTGTCGCCGACCACCGCAGCGTGGTGCGCGTCGGAGTTCTTGCCTCCGTGGTGCCCCGCCTCGATGTACTTCTTCGCGTTGTCCCAGGCTCCACCAGCATTGGCCATCATCAGGGCGAGCAATGCACCCGCAGAGATCGAGCCGGCCAGCAGCCCGCCGAGGGCCTCCGGGCCAAGTACAGCACCGACGATCACCGGCACGGACACCGCCAGAGCGCCCGGGATAATCATCTGTTTGAGAGCGCCGTCGGTCGCAATCGAGATCGCCCGGGTGTGGTCGGGCTCCTCGGTGCCGTCCATGATCCCGGGGTGTTCCCGGAACTGACGGCGAACCTCGTTGACCATGTCGGTCGCGGCGTCGCCCACGGCCTGCATGGTGAGTGCACCGAAGACGAACGGCATCATCCCGCCGATGAGCAAACCAATCAGCACTTCGACCTCAAGCAGGTCGAAGGAGCTGATGTTGGTGATCTGCGCGTACGTGACGAGCAGTGCCAGCGAGGTGAGTACCGCCGAGCCAATCGCAAAGCCCTTGCCCGTCGCCGCGGTCGTGTTTCCGAGGCTGTCGAGGGCGTCCGTGCGCTCACGCACTTCCTCGGGTAAACCGGCCTGTTCGGCGATGCCGCCGGCGTTGTCCGCGACCGGACCGTAGGCGTCGGTCGCGAGTGTGATTCCGAGTGGGGCCAGCATGCCGACTGCGGCGAGCGCGATGCCGTAGAGGCCAGCGAGCTCGAAGGTGATCCAGATCGCTGCGACGATCGTCAGCAACGGAATCGCAGTCGACATCATGCCGAGGCCGAGACCACCGATGACGAGCGTGCCAGCGCCCGTTTCCGCCTGCTGCGCAAGTTTCTGTGTCGGCTTGAACTCGTATGCCGTGTAGTACTCGGTGACCGTTCCGATAATCTGGCCTGCGACGAGGCCCGTGAGGACCGCCCAGAAGAGCCTGAAGTCGAGGCCCATCGCCAGGATGACCACTGCCGTCCCGACGAGCGCGAGGCCGCTAGCACCGAAGATGCCGGTGCGGAGCGCCCAGAGGAGCCGGCCCATGTCGGCGTCTTCGCTGGTTCGCACGAGGAACGTGCCAATGATCGAGGCGAAGATTCCGATCGCCATCACGGCGAACGGCAACACCATGCCGTTTGAGCTGAACGCAGCGATATCGACATCCGTCAATACGGCGTTCTCGTTCGAGGCGGCGACGAAGCCGACAGTGGCAGCCAGGGCGACCGTCGCGACGATTGAACCGGTGTAGGACTCGAACAGGTCGGCGCCCATGCCAGCAACGTCGCCGACGTTGTCGCCGACGTTGTCAGCGATCGTTGCGGGGTTCCGAGGATCGTCTTCGGGGATTCCAACTTCGACCTTGCCGACGAGGTCGGCGCCGACATCTGCAGCCTTCGTGAAGATACCGCCACCGACGCGCGCGAAGAGCGCGATCGACGAGGCTCCAAAGGCGAATCCGGTCAGCGGTCCTACGTCTTCGAAGACGAGATACAGCACTGATAGAGAGAGCAGGCTCAGGCCTGTGACCGTGACACCCATCACTGTGCCCGACGAGAAGGCCACCCGGAGCGCGGGATTGAGCCCAACTCGCGCCTTTGCAGCGGTACGCACGTTCGCCCGAACGGCGACGTACATACCGATGTAGCCAGCCGTCGCGGACGTGATCGCACCGAGAAGGTACGAGATCGCGGTCCGCGGAAGGCCGCTCAAGTTGCCTTTCGCGTCGCCCACCTTGTCAAGCGCATCGAAGTCGATGAACACCGCCAGTACGACGGTGACGATGACCACAAATACGGCGAGGAACGTGTATTCACGCTTAAGGAAGGCCGCGGCCCCTTCCTGGATCGACACGCCGATCGAGCGCATCGTCTCGTCGCCCTCGTCCTCGGTCATGAGCTGTCGCGCGGTAATCACCGCGAAGATCAGCCCGACAACGCCAGCGGCAGCCGCCAAGTACAGGATTCCCATTACGCTGTAGCCCTCCCCTGAGGCATTGGTCGCCGCACACCCGCCCAGAGTTACCGGGTCGCCTCACGGTGTGCGGAACGCGCGGCAGCGTAGCACTGGGTTCTGATAGCCGCACCACGCTCGAGCGTAGGTTAGTTGTTTACTTGCCTACGCAGGTGAGCCAGAGTCATCAACAGACCTATCCACAGCATGGGATAAGTGGTCACGCGGTCACCTATGTCTGGGTGGATCAAGGCTAGAGGTCACTCACCGGATCTGGTAGCTCGCCATCCCGCGCCGCGTCAATCATGTCGCGAGTCTCGTCAGGGACGGCCATCCCGTAGTCTTCGAAGCGCTTCTCCACCCAGCGGCCAATCTGCCTGGGGTCTTCGATCGACCCGCCTGGATCGGGCATGCCGAGTTCGTCCATCACCTGTGCGTCACTCTTCACCCGAGCGAGTCGCGACATCAGTCGCTTCATTCGCTTCGAGCCGCAGTGTTCACAGGTTGGGCGCAGCTCCTTCTGGACGCTACGGACGAAAACGGAGCTAGCACGGTCACATTTTCCGCAGCGGAACTCGTAGATCGGCACTACGCGCCGTCAGTCGTGTCGCCGGACTGCTTCTGAGCGCGTTCCACGCGGTTGCGGAGGGCGTGCACCGGGTCGGCTCGCTCGATCGGGTCATCACCGGCATCAGCTCGATCGGCGAGCTCTCCGAAGTCGGATCCGAGTTCGTCGTCGTACTGCTCGCCCATCCGGCGCGCCCAGCGTGAGAAGTCGCCTTCGCTCTTCCCGTCCAACCGACCCAATTCCTGGTTGATATCGATCTCAGATAGGCGCTGGGCGGATGAGCGCACACGCGCCACCCTGGAAATCACGCGTTTGAGGTCAGAGCTAGAGCACTCAGGGCAGGCCGGTTCAGCGGCTGCCTTCACGGAACGGAAGAACAGCTCAACTCGGCGATCACAGGCGGCGCAGTCGTACTGGTAGATCGGCATGGTGACAGCCAGTGTAGGGAGCGCTTCGAGGCTGAGCCAGCCTCGAACGGCCGGATCTCGGCGCTAGTCGCGCCTGGTGCTAAGATTTTGTTCACCCAACTCACCGATCCCCGGCGTACGCGCTTGTGGACGTAGTTCTGAGGATCCAAAGCCGATGGCCGGTTCGACGAAGCCACGCGAAGATTTCATCGAGGCCAACGGCCTCCGTTTCCGCTCCCGAGAATGGGGTGACACTCGCACCAAGCACGCGGTGCTGTTGCTCCACGGATACGCCGAGACCAGCGAAATCTGGCTCGAGGTCGGTCCCGACCTCGGTCGTGAGTTCCGCGTGGTCGCACTCGACCTGCGGGGCCACGGTCAGAGCAGCTACGCCACCAACCAAGACTACAGCCGCACAGCGCAGGTCGAGGACCTCGAGGCGATCGTCGAGCAGCTCGGTCTGCGGTCGGTCACCCTCGTCGGTCACGCCATGGGTGGCGCGGATGCGATCTGCTACGCCGCCGAGCACCCGGAGGCGGTCTCCGCCCTCGTGCTGGTCGAGACGGCACCCGAGGTGCTGCGTTCCGGCATGGAGACGCTGCGACGGATGGTAGGCACCTCCGACCAGTTCAGCTCGCTCGAAGAAGCGATCGAAACGTTCCGTCCCTTCTACCCGTACGCCACGACCGAGCAGCTCGAGCGCCGCGTGCTCGGTGCGCTGAAGAGCGACAACGGTGCCTACGTCTGGGACTTCGACCCAATTTTCCGTGACGCGACCGCGCGTCCGATCGAGCCCGACCCCGGCCAGCGACGCTTCCACGACCTGTGGGACTCCGCCGACCAACTGCAGTGCCCCATGATGATTGTCCGCGGCGCCGAGACCGACATGCTGACGCCCGAGGCGATCCAACGGCTGCACCGTCGAGTCGTCGGCTCGCGCGTGTCGCTGATCGAGGACGCCGGTCACCCGGTGCCGACCGACCAGCCCGCGATGCTGGCGCTGAACATTCGCGAGTTCCTGCAGAGCATCGCGAACCTGCCGGTCTAATTCCGTCCGTCCGTCGCAAGACGAAGTCAGGCGCTAGGTCTGGTGGAGCTCCGCCAGCTCACGCACTCGAACGGCCTGGAACCACAGCAACTGGATGATCGCGCTCAGCCCGAGCGCGATCGAGAACAGGTACATCCCCACGCCAAAGCGCCGAACGGCATCGAGGGCGAGTAAGCGCTGCTCTAAGTCAGCAAGCGACGCCTCGGTCGCCTCGACATCGGCAGCGAAGATGAAGTGCAGCACCACGGCGATGAGGAGGGTCATCATCGCCATCACCATGACCGCGATAAACGCCTTCGCCGTCTTTGGCATCTTCAGCGTCTCGATGGTGAGGCCCAGGACCTCCTGCACGTCGTAGCCACCCTTGCAGAACTCACCGAGAATCCGTGCGATGAACATCGAGGCGATGCGACTACGTGTCGCATCGCCTCGATGTCCTCGATCGCGCCATCATCCGCGACTTCATTCGCGCGGATGATGGCGACGACAAAGCCGGCAGCGAAGGCCATCACTGCCATCAGCAGCATCGGCAACCACAAGGCGCGTCCCAATCGCTGCGGGAGATTGCGCCCCAGCGAGCCTTCGCTCTGGACGATCTCGAAGCTGCGACTGTCTGTCATCACTGCCATGGCTAGTTCCCCTCCACGACAAGCTCACGCAGCCGCGTGAACTGGAAGCCGAGCACAGTACCGATGGTGTAAGGCGCGAGCACGATGCCGGACAACAGCAGTCCGAGCGTGACCTCGCGCAACGGGCCGAGCCAGGCAAACCATGCAGCCGGCGAGTCAACCTCGGCAGCAACGATGTAGAGCGCGAACTGGGCGATCGACAGCATCATGCCAGTCACCATCAACGCCACGAAGATCTTGGCGCTGAACGGCATCTTCAGCGTCTTGATCGTGACGCCGCAGACTTACTGAACCTCGCCATCACCCTCACGGAGTGCCGGGAGAATCGAGCCGAGGAGGAACGAGATGCCCGAGAGCACCAACCCCTCGCAGAGGAACTGAGTGCCCTGCGTCCAAGCGCTCAGCCTGACGAAGTCAGCGGAGTCCGTCGTGCCGACCTAGATGAGCGCCAGCACGAAGCCGACCATGACGGCCCTCGCACCCATCACTAGCATCGGCATCCAGAGGATGCGAGCCATGCGGTGAATCGGAAGTAGCCCGGGGACCGATGCAGACGCCACGGCCGGGCCGTACGCACTGCTGATTGGGCCGGTCCGAATCTGCTGCTCCACCTGCTTGCGCAGGATGGGGAACGCAGCCTTGGTTCCTTCGACCCGCATCCAGAGCCGAATGACGATGCCCATCAGCACCGTCGCGATGCCGATCTCCAGTGTGGCGAGTCCGAGCGTTGTCGCCCCGAACGTCCAGGCCGGGATCGAGCGCAGACGGGTTCCGCCCTCACCGACCTCGTCGATCGCGACGATGTTCCCGATCACCCCCGCACCAATTAGGCCGACGCCCATGAGGCCGATGACAGCCCCAGCGATTCGATATGACGATGACGTCGTGTAGTCCGCATCCGCTGCAGGTCGGCGGAGCACAGCTTGCAGTGCGACCACGCTAGCCCCCTGCCCTCGAGGCGCGTACACCTCCGATTGGTCCTATGTGTCGCATGCATGTCCTTCCCATTTGGTCGTCGCTTTCGGGTCCGCTGACCCTGATTTGCGACCTGAAGTCCACGCTACGTTGGGATAGGGATTACAGATGTGACGATTCTTACCTATACCCCTATGGGGTATCTTAGGTCACACTTCGACTAGGTAGTAAGATGGATAGGCTCGGCCCGTACCCCTGTTGATCCGAAGGCGGAACGAATGACTCGAACGCTGCAGCGCGCCCTGATCACCGGCCTTGGTGCCGTCACGCCGATCGGAAATAACGTCGAGTCTTTCTGGGAGGGCCTGAGCACGGGCCGGAATGGCATCGGACGCGTCCAGCGATTCGACCCTTCTGACCTCAGCGTTCAAATCGCCGGCGAGGTCGACGACTTCGACATCTCGCCCTACCTCGAAAAGAAGGTGGCGCGGCGGACCGGTCGCTTCGCGCAGTTCTCGACTGCCGCCGGGATGCAGGCGATGGCGAACAGTGGAATCGAGCTGACCGACGAGAACCGCGACGGTATCGGCGCGGTGATTGCCACATCGGGCGACGCGTTCGACATGGGACCGCAGTGGGATGTGTACACCAAACGCGGCTCGGCGAAGGTCGACCCGTTCATCATCACGAGGATGGGCCAGCACATGGCTGCGGCCCGCGTCGCGCGCCAGCTCGGCATTCGAGGGCCGAACACGACGATTAACACCGCCTGCGCGTCGGGGACCGATGCGCTCGGGCACGCGCTGAGCATGATTCGCCTCGGGCATGCCGATGCTCTGCTAGCCGGAGGGACCGAGGCGATGGTCACGCCGCTCGCGCTGTCCTCGATGGGACGGCTCGGCGCGCTGTCGAAGAACAACGAGGATCCGGAGCACGCATCGCGACCGTTCGACCGCGACCGCGACGGATTTATCCTCGGCGAGGGCGCGGGCGTGCTGATGCTGGAGTCCGAGGCCTCGGCGCTGGCGCGCGGCGCGCGAGTGTACGCCGAGCTTGTGGGTGTCGGCTGGTCGTTCGACGCAACCGACGACACCGCGCCCGATGTCGAGGGGCAAGCACTCGCGATCACACGGGCGCTGAAGGACGCAGAGCTGGCACCCGAAGATATCGACTACATCAACGCCCACGGTACCAGCACCCAGTACAACGACCGCACCGAGACCGCGGCGATCAAGCTCGCGCTCGGCGAGGCGGCCTACCAGATCCCGATGTCATCGACGAAGTCGATGACCGGGCACCTGGCGGCGGGCGCAGGGGGGATCGAGGCCGTCGCCTCCGTCCTCGCGATGACGCACGGCTTGATTCCGCCGACGATCAATCACGAGAACACCGACCCGGCATGCGACCTGGACATCACGCCCAACGAGGCGAAGCCAGCGGAGCTGAACGTGGTGATGTCGAACTCGTTCGGACTCGGCGGGCAGAATGCCGCCGCGGTGTTCAAGCGCTACAAGCCTTAGTCCGCCTCGCCGGTTGGTAGGCCCTTGAGCAGTTCGCCGGTCCAGGACTCGGCGCCGATCTCGAGTTGTGCGCGCAGCATGCCGTCGGCCGGAAGCTCAACGCCACTGACGCTCTCGATGGTGAATATCGCCTCGATCTCCACGCCGCCGGTATCAGGATCGATCTCGGCGGTCCCGTGATCGAGGACGGCGACCAACTCCTCGGCGCCAGCCTCGAGTGTGAGATCGCCCTCGTCGAGGGTGACCGCGCCGGAGCGACCCAGGCGCCAGGACAGCGCTGACTCAATCGTCCAGGTGGGGTCGGCGTTCGCAGCCTCTCCGTCGAGCGTGAGTTGCATCGCCCCGTTCAGAAGCTCAGCACGCTCAGTGATTTCACCAGTGAAGCGGATGGATGGCGCGAGTCGTGTCATCCACGGAGCGTAGCGGTGCCGCGATGGGCGAGCGAGTGCCCGTCGGCGGGCTGCCGGACCGCCAGCCGACGGGCACTCGCTCGCTAGCTCGAGGGTGTCAGCGTGGCCGATGCCTGCGGGATCACAGGCTGGAACTGGTAGGTTATGTAGCCGCACTGGACGCACAAGAAGTAAGTGTTGCCAACGTCCTCGATCAGTGAGAGGTCGCCGGTGCAGCCTGGGCAGGCCTTGGGGTGCAGCATCAGTTGATCCGTTCCCGTCTCGCCCAACAGGCGAGTTCAGGTGAATCATCGGCATAAAGCATGTCCCCCGCGTTGTCGAGATGTTTCGGAACTATGAAACCTGCCTAGCAGATCAGAATCCGAGCACCGCGCAGCCCTCGCCGCTGGATATGGCGGCACTTATGATGACTGCCATGCTCAACGACTCCCCGTTTCCTCGGCGCCTCGCGGTTGATTGCGTCTTTCTGCGCCGCACCCTGGACACGAACACCCCCGAGGACCCATTTCTGATGCTCTGCACGCACATCATTCGCGATGGGCGGGACTGCATCGGGCCGTTCCTCGAGAACATCGAAACTGACTGCCAGCTCTGGGAGCCGAACGAGCGACTCGCGGCACGGCTCGCCGCGGCTGACGAGGCGTCTTCGCCGACGGCAGGCACCCCGAGCTAACGCGCCTATCCGCGCGGGCCCGTATCCTCGGGCTGTCCGCGACGCGGACGAGGTCTCCCCGACCAGACATGCGCCTCGAACTCCCTGTTGCACACGAGGTGCGGTATGAAGACGACTAGCGAGGCTGATGTGTCAGGTCTGCTGACCCCCGACCAGCAGGCCGAGATAGACGAGTTGCGCAGCGAGACGCGCGCGACGATGCGCCCGACGGTACCCGAGCTCGAGTCGATTCTCTACCAGGGGTTGCCGGTTCTCGATCATGGGTTCGTGCGCGTGGTCGACTACATGGGTGACGACGCGGCGATCGTGCAGGCGGCACGCACCTCGTACGGGCGCGGGACGAAGCGGTCACGCGACGACCGCGGGCTGATCAACTACCTGATGCGGAACTGGCACACCTCGCCGTTCGAGATGTGCGAGATCAAGCTGCACGTGAAGCTGCCGATCTTCGTCGCGCGGCAGTGGATCCGTCACCGCACCGCGAACGTCAACGAGTACTCAGCGCGTTACTCCATCCTCGAGAAGGAGTTCTACGTGCCGGAGCGCGAGCAGCTCAAGGCACAGTCCGTCACGAACCGCCAGGGCCGAGGCGACGCGCTGACGGACGACGAGGCCGAGCGCGTTCTCGGCATCCTGCGCGACGACGCAACGCGTGCGTACGACCACTACGAGGAGCTGCTGAACGAGACGCCTGCGGGCGATCGCGTTAACGAGAGCCGTCAGGGTGTCGCGCGGGAACTGGCGCGGATGAATCTGCCGCTCAGCTTTTACACGCAGTGGTACTGGAAGGTTGACCTGCACAACCTGATGCACTTCCTGCGGTTGCGCGCGGACGCGCACGCTCAGTACGAGATCCGAGTGTACGCCGACGTCATCATCGAAGAGGTGATGCGTCGCTGGGTGCCGATGGCGACGGCGGCGTTTGAGAACTACCGCCTCGGTGGCGCGCAGCTCTCCGCAAGTCAGCTCGAGGTTGTGAAGCGGATGCTGGCCGGCGAGCAGGTCGAACGCGAGGGCAGCGGGATCTCCCCGGCGGAGTGGCGCGAGATGATGGCCACCCTCGGTCGCGAGTAGCTAGTCGCCCGCTAGTCGCCCGCCTGAGTCGGAAAGAACTGCCGCTGGCGCGCCCGCTCGAGGTCGGCGCGGTGGTCCGGGTGCGCGATCGCGATCAGCTCCTCGGCACGTTCGCGCTGGCTCTTGCCAGCAAGCCGCGCGATCCCGAACTCCGTCACGACGTAGTCGGCGAACGACCGCGGCACCGTGACGAACGAGCCGTCATCGACCAGCGGCACAATCCGCGTCCCAGTGCCGCCATCGAACGTCGAGGGCAGCACGGTGATCGCCTTGCCACCGGGCGCAATGAATGCGCCGATGTGGAACTCGGGCTGACCACCGGAGCCGTTGTAGACAGTCGTGCCGCGCGACTCCGAACAGATCTGCCCGGTGAGGTCGACCTGGAAGGCGTTGTTGATCGAGCACATCCGTTCCTGCGCGGCGATCGTCGGAATCGCGTTCACCTCACGGACGGGTCGCGTCTCAATCAGGCCCGAGGTCGCCATCCACTCCTCGCCCGCGACCTGGTCTTCGGGGTTGATCGAGGTCGTGACGGCGAGGTTCGGATCAAGCGTCTTCCTCGAGCTGTTGATAACGCCGTTCATCATCCACGGGAGCACGTTCGCGGGTGTGATCTCGGAGTGCCAGCCAAGGTCGCGCTTGCCCTCGAAGGCACCGCCGTCGGCCATGAAGGTCGCGGTGCGGCCCGCGCCGATCTGGAGCGTGTCGCCGTCCTGGATGACTTCGTTGACGAAGCCGGCGACGTCCTGCGCCTCGGGGGGGGCCTCTCGCTGACGGAACGGTGGTCGTTCCGTGAGCGAGGAATCCAGGAAGGCCGTGACCTTGGAAACATGCAGGCGCTCGGTCGTGCGGCACCTCGGTAGCCAAGGCGCGACCTCAAGGATCGATGTCCGCGCGCGGCGGACGTAGTCCCCCTTGTGCCACGGCAGGCTGCCGAAGTTCACGTAGCCCTCGGAGTCGGGGGGCGTGCAGGTGGTGGTGAAGACGTCGATCGACTGCACGTTCGGGCTGCGATGGTCGTAGACGTTGAACTGGTTGGAGAAGAGGTTCGGGGTGTAGTCGGCGCGGCGAGCCTGGAGCGCTGAACGTCCGATCGTGCCGCCGAAGATATCGACGCCCAGGTCAGCTTTCAGCCAATCGAAATCCTCGCCGAACCATTCCTGGGCGCCGCGCGGCGAGCACGCGCGAATCTTGAAGCTCGCCGGGTCCTCGATCAGTTGCGGGAGGAGCTGGCGGAGCAGGGTCTCAGCGTCGCCGCCGATCGGGGTGTAGATGGCATCGCCACGCTGAACGAGGGCTGCCGCATCCTCAGTGGTGCGGAGCCGCTGCTGGTATTCCGTCTGCCAATCAGTGGGCATCAAGTCCGCCTCCTCGCCGAGTGAGCCGCATGCTAGGTACGGGTTCCACTCTCCTCAACCGCTACGTCACGCGCCCGCAGCGTCGTTTGTTTGGGCCGGGTCGCTTGGCTAGCATCGATCCAACAGCCGGAGGACACCACCCGTGACCATGGACAAGAACCTCGCTCAAGAAGGCGCCGACTGGATCGCCGAGATGGTCAGCGAAGACCTCGGGGGGTTCGTGCCCTCGGAGCTTGTCGATCTGATCATGGAATTCGAGCTGAAGGTCCGGACGGAGAGCGACGACGCTGACATGGACCACCAGTCGATGGTGACCCGCCTCGTTCCGCTGCTCGAAGAAGATGGCGTACCGATGAAGGACGGGGCGGTCACGCCTCACCTGGTCGGCGAAATCCTCCACTGGGAGGACGAGTTCCTTTCGATGGCGGGCAATCCTCGAACGGTCCGCCGCTAGCGAGGCGCTCCGCTATGCGATGACGGCAGCGTCCACTCGCAGCTACGCGATGACAGCCGTGCCGGCCCGCAGGCGCTTCAGCCGGTTGATGTTCTCGAGATCCGGCCCGTCGCTCTTGCCATCCTCGTTCTCGAAGCCAGGCACCTCAAGCAGGAACGCCTTGTTCTGAAACGCCGGGTGCGTGGTAATCGCCTCGAAGCCGGCTTCACCGATGTGGCCTTCGCCAATGTTCTCGTGGCGATCGCGCAGGCCGCCGAGCTCGATCTTCGAGTCGTTGGCGTGGATGACGGCCAGGCGCTCGAGCCCAATGACTTCGTCGAACTCGGTCATCGCGACGTCGACACCGTCTTTGTTGCCGATGTCGTAGCCCGCGGCGAATGCGTGGGCAGTGTCGAGGCAGACCTGCAGACGATCTGACTTCACACGGTCGAGCAGCAGCCCCAGCTCCCCGAACTCCTTGCCGATCTGGCCGCCCTGTCCCGCCATGTCCTCGAGCGCGAGGATCGCCGTCCCTGGCGCGTCCTCCATGATCTCGACGAGGGCGTCACTTACCTGGTCCGCAACGGCATCCATGCCACGACCCTTGTGAGAGCCGGTGTGCAGGACGACGCCTTCCGCACCGATCGCATTAGCGATGCGCATCGCGAACTTCACCGAATCGATCGACTTCGCGAGCTGCTCGGGGGCCTCGGCAGCGAGGTTCGCGAGGTAGATGTTGTGGATCCAGACGTCGCCGAGGTCGGACTCGGCGTGGAGGTCGCGGAACTTCTGAATCGCCTCGGGCTTGTGGTTGGTCTGCCGCCAGGTCTGGGGCGGGCTGGCGAAGATCTGGATCGCCTCGGCCTCGATTTTTTCGCCGTTGCCGATCGCATTGAAGATGCCGCCAGACGATGACACGTGTGCGCCGGTGGTGAAGTTTGGCATGTCGATTCCCCTCGTGGCGGCCATCGTACCGGTTGTCCCGCTGCGCGATCCGCGCGCACCAGCCGAAGACCAATCGGTAGAGCGCGGAGAGTAGATGGACGTCTCAGCCTCGAGGATCGCGAACGTGCCGCTGGCGCTGCATGGCTCCGCGCTCGTACTGATCGGCGACGACCGCGACGCCCTCAAGGCGATGCTGTTGCTCCAGGAGTTCGGCATCACGGTCGACCTGGCCGAGGACGAGGCAGCGGCCCTTGGATGGGCGCGGCGCGCGGACTACCAGCTCATCGTGTGCGGCGGGGCTCCGAAACACGACCTACTCACCATGCGACTACACCGCGCAGCTCCGCGCGCCCGTGTGGCCTACCTCAGTCGCGAGACCGCGCCTCGAAGTTTCGAGGTGGGCGGCATCGAGACGTTCCGGCTCCCGCTCGACGTAAACGAATTCGTCGAGTTCGCCCGACTACGCTGAGCCAGCTCCCTCGCCCCGCATGTGCGCTAGCTGCCATCGACCTAGAATGCGTCGAGGGCGCATACCAACACGAGCCGCCCACGATCTGGAAGCGGAGCACCTCACCATGCTGATTAGCGACGCCCTCGCAAAGACTATCTGCCAACAGATCGGGTTGGAGTACTACGCAGCGATTCAGTACGCAATGATCGCGTCTTATGTAGAGCGAGAGGCGCTGCCCGAGCTGACGGCGCTGTTCCGATCGCAGGCCGCTGAGGAACTGATCCACGGTCAGAAGTTCATCGATTATGTCTCTGAGGCCGGTGGGATCGTCGAAATTCCGGCGATCGACAAGGGTCGGGCCGATTTCGCCTCGCTGGAGGACGCGGTGCAGACCGCGCTCGACAACGAGCTCAAGGTGACCGCGACGATCAACAGCCTGATGGACCAGGCGATCGAGGAGAACGACCACCTCGCGCGTGGGTTCTTGCAGTGGTTCGTCGACGAGCAACTGGAGGAAGTCAGCCTGCAGTCCGACCTGCTCACAGTCGTGAAGCGTGCGACGAAGGACCTGAACTACGTGGAGCAGTACGTTTCCCGCTTGCCCAAGTCCGTTGGAGCATCAGCGACTGGCACCTAGTCTAAATCCGCCGAATGGCGCGCTGGCGATCGGGGTGACATGGACCCGCTGAAGTTAAGCGACGAGGACCGCCGGCAGGCGCAGCGCCGGCTACAAGAGTACTTCGCCTCAGAACGTGGCGAGGAGTTAGGCGACCTCGCGGTCACGCTGCTCCTCGATTTCATCGCCGAGGAGGTCGGGCCATACTTCTATAATCAGGGGCTAAATGTCGCTCGGCGCCGGGTGGAACAGTTGCTCGCCGGGATCGGCGATGATCTCGAGGCGTGGGAGCGATTCCCGCCGGGGCCAGTACGCAGGCGATCTGCGAAACCGAGCAACGCCTCCGAATAACCCCGTCTCCGCCGATCCTGACTAGTTCCGGATTTGGAGATGTCGCGGGGCCGCTTAGATAGAACTCCGTCGTCCTACTTCGCAGCCGCGGCCAGGAGCGCGCGACCGACAACCTTAAGCTCGAGGATCGGCTTCACACCTTCGAAAATCGGGAGCACGAGGGCGTCCACGACGTAGCGAGCAATCGGGTCTTCCTCGGAGTAGCCCCAGCCGCCGTGGAGGAGCTGGGCCTCGCGGGAGACCTCGCCTGCGATGTCGCAGGTAAGCAGCTTGGCCATCGAGGGTTCGACGGCACGGGTGTCGAAGGTGCGCGCGGCCTCGTAAGTGAGCTGGCGACCGGCGGCAATCAGCGCGGCCATGCGGCCGATCTTGTACTGGGTGAGCTGGAAGTCCGCGAGGGCGACGCCGAACTGGCTGCGCTGCTGGACGTACTGGCAGGCCTTTTCGAGCGAGGCCTGCGCGACACCGCTCGCGCGACCACCGGTCTGGAGGCGGCCGGCGGCGAAACCGCCCATCTGGAGGAAGAAGCCCTTGTCGATGCCGTCGTCGCCACCGACGAGGTTGTCATGCGGCACCCAAAAGTCGTCGATCGCGAGCGTGAAGGAGTGCATGCCTCGGTAGCCCGGGGTCGGGTTCGCCGTGCCTGTGATCCTACCACCCTCAGACTGGTCAAACTCCCAAGCATGCCCGTCAAACGCCGGCTTCTTGATGATGAAGAGCGAGAGGCCTCGGTTCCCGGAGTCCGTAGCGCCGGTGCGCGCGAGCATGCCAAGCACCGTCGCGCGGCCAGCGAACGTGCTCCACGCCTTCGCACCATTGATGCGCCAGCCGCGTTGACCGTCTTGCTCAGCCGGTTCGGCACGGCACTGCAACGAGGCGACATCGGAGCCGACGTCGGGTTCGGTCACGGCGACGGCACAGATCTCCTCACCAGTCGCGATGCGCGGGAGCCAGTACTGCTTCTGCTCGTCGGTGCCGCCGGCGAGCAACGCCTTGGCGATGATTTCGGGGCGCGTCGCGAGCGATCCGGCCGCCGCGAGGGAGACGGCGGAGAGCTCCTCGGTGATGATAATCATCGGCAGGTCGCCCATGCCGGTGCCGCCGAACTCCTCGGGGATCGACGAGCCGAAGAAGCCCTGCGCGCTGAAGCTCTCGAGGAGCGAGTCGGGGACGAGCTGGTCCTCGCGGTGGATGTCCTGCGCGATCGGCGCGACCTCGTTGCGGGCGAACTCGCGCGCCATATCGCGGGTCAGGGTCGCGATCTCATCTTCGAGGTCGAGGCTGTTCACGCCGAGGGACGCGATCACCTGGCGACCGACCTCGCGGATGAGTCCCTCGTTCGCGCCTGCGCGAACCGCTTCGCGGGCGGCGGGGGCGTACAGCCCGGCGAGGTCGTCCTCAGTCAGGCCGAAGTCATCCCAGGCGGATTCGATCTGCGAGCGGAGCGACTGGACTACCTCGGCGGTGTAGATCAGGGCGTACTCGGCGTGCAGCTCGACGGGAGAACCAGCCGCCTCAAGACGCTCGGCGTATGCGGTTTGCTCGTGGGCGGCGCGGACCTGAGTTGCGAGGTAGGCGAGCCGCTCGGTATGCACCTGGTGGTCGTCGATCGTGCGACCGCCCTCGGTGACCTCGGCGCCGTGGTGCAGTGCGGCGTCAACGACTGCCTGAGCCGCGACCACGAGTTCACGGGCGGCAATCAGCGGGTTGATCGCGGTTTCGGTCGTCATCTCGGATTCCCTGCCTGAGCCAGTCCCTCGGAGGTTGGGTTCGCCGGCCTACGGGGCCTTCGGGACCAAGACGGTGTAGTCGAGGTCCAGCACCACATTCGGATGGTATCGCTGGCGATCGTTATCATCGGTCACCTGGAACGGTTGTTCCTCGGTGTGCGGATCGGCGTTTTTCACCGCGACCAGCCTCAGTCGGAGCGCACCCGCATCGGACCGCGCGAGGTCGATGCGCTCGAGGACATCCGTCCAGGCGAAGAGCGTGTCGCCAGCGAAGGTCGGGTTGGAGTGCGTCCCGCCGTTGAAGGCGAGGATACGGAGCGCGTTCTCCAAGCCGTTGAAGCTGAGCGCTCGTGCCACCGAGATCACGTGGCCACCGTAGATCACGCGCTTGCCGAAGCGCGAGTCCTTCAGCGCATGCGCGTTGAAGTGGGCACGCGCGGTGTTTTGGTAGAGGCGAGCCGCCATCTGGTGCTCGGCCTCCTCGATGGCGACGCCCTCGATGTGATGGATGCGCTCGCCAGGTTCGTAGTCGCTCCACCACCAGCGGCCACCAGTCGCGACCGGATCGAAGTTTGAGAGGTCGAGCTGGTTCGGGACGAAGAGCTGGCTCGGCTGCACGAACTCCGGCGTGGTCGGCGCGCTATCGATGCCGGTCTTCGTGTTCGGATCGCGCTTGTTCATCAGCACCCAGCGGATGAACGACATCACCTCTTCGCCGCGCTGGTTGCGTCCGACAGTCCGGACCCAGTTGACGCCGGTGTCGCCACGGCTCGACTCGCGTTGTCCGATCACAGTGGTGTGCGAGGTGATCGTGTCGCCTGGGTAGACGGGCGCGCCGTAGCGGAGGTCGGCATACCCGAGGTTAGCGATCGCGTTGAGCGAGATGTCCGGGACGCTGTTGCCGAAGACTACGTGGAAGACCAGCAGATCGTTGACCAACTCGCGCTGGAAGCCGAGCGAGCGAGCGAATTCGGCGTCGCAGAAGAGCGGATAGCGGCTCGCGGTCAGCGCGAGATAGACGGCCTGGTCGCCCTCCGTGACGGTCCGCGGCGTCGCGTGGGTGATCTCGAGACCGGTTGTCAGGTCCTCGAAGTAGTTGCCAATGCTGGATTTGTTGGGTGCGCCGGACGCGTACACCACTGCGGGACCTCCTCGGAACTCACTGGACGCGCATTGTAGGCAGCGGCGTCGATACGGGCCGTCACGCGCGAGAACGGCGGCGGCGCATCTGGAGGTCCACACGCCAACATCGCTGTTCGTCGCCGTCCTCGACGGTCGATCTTCGACCTAGCTTATTTCGCATAGTATTCCCACCGATGACGGACGTGCTGGAAGGCAGCAGGCGCTCGACGTCGGCATTCTGACTCGAAGATCACCAGTCGGTAGACGCGCAGAGACGTCTAGCGACCGTCACCTCCTCGCGTGGATAGACTGACTCAAGGCGCCCGTTCCACTTTGAAGCTCACGGGAAGCCTTGCTGCGAAAGGACCTGTCGTGGGTACAAAGGAACTCGAAGCGCTCGTCGAAGTGCTCCAGACCGAAATCGCCAAGGGCAAGAAGAATCACGTGAACGGCACCTGGCACATTCACTTCGAGAAGCGCGACGACCTGGATCAGCCGGTGTTCTCGTTCAACAAGTGCGAGTCAGAGGTTTACTGCGAAGAGCGGCCGACCCTGATCGCGGTGGATGGCGCAGTGGTCGACGAGGGCGGACCGCTCTTCTAAGCACCCGCTACTCCCCCGCGGCGTCGGCGAGGCCCTAGAGGTTGGCCCCCAAATCGGGCAGCACCAGCACCGCGCCGACCCGGATCACCGCGTCCGGTCCGAGCTGGTTCAGTTCAGCCAGCGTCGCCAGATCCAGGCTACGCGGTAGCTTCGACCATGACGGAACCCACGTCCGTCTCGGCCGTCGATGCTGCGGACGCGCCCTCGGCGGCAGCCACTTCCGAGTCCTAGTCTTCCGTGGAAGTAGGCGTCGCGGTGGCAGCGGATCTGAGCCGCATCCTCGTAGAACAGTAGTCCAACGGTAAAAATGCGCCGACCGCG
>Ga0114999_10002014_pt1 | contig 27411 bp, 21 predicted proteins | sample ArcticOcean_MG_C_3_FD_89820 | JGI IMG/M metagenome (GOLD analysis project Ga0114999, IMG submission 89820) | Marine microbial communities from western Arctic Ocean - ArcticOcean_MG_CB8_126 | ecosystem: Environmental > Aquatic > Marine > Oceanic | place: Arctic Ocean: Canada Basin | collected...
CAGGTGCTGCAAGGGCCTGCCGTAACTGCGCTGGAAGAGAAGCTTGTTGGACTCACGGGGCGTAAGCACGCGGTGGCCGTGAATTCCTGCACAGACGCTCTTTTTTTCGCACTCAAAGCTGCCGGTGTGGGTCCCGGTGACGAAGTGCTGGTGCCAGATTTCACGTTCCTTGCATCCGCGACCGGGATCCTTCGCAGCGGTGCAACACCTGTTTTCATCGACGTAAGAGAAGACGACCTGCTGATGGATCTCAATGTTGCAGAGACGCTGGTAACCAATGCCACGAAGGCGATCATATTTGTTGGCCTGTTTGGGCTGGTCCATTCCATTCAAACAGTTCAGAGGTTTGTTGAACAACATGATCTAGCGCTGATTGAAGATGCAGCGCAGAGCTTTGGCGCGGAGGTTGGCGATGTCACTGCGGGAAGCATCGGATGGTCCAGTTGCCTCAGCTTTGATCCAACCAAGGTCATAAGCGCACCCGGCAGCGGCGGCGCGTATCTGACGGACGATGATGAAGCGGCCGGCATGGTGAGAGCGATGCGGTACCATGGGAGGATGCCCAGCGGCAGCCACGAGATCCTTGGCTACAACTCACAGATGCCGTCGATTACAGCTGCAATGCTTTCCGTCAAACTGGATCATAACCCCGTGTGGACCCATCGCAGGCAGGAGATCGCTGGAAGCTACGTTGAGGCGTTCCAGCACATCCCTGAGATTGATGTGATTTCACCAAAGCAGGGCGGATCACACGTGTTTCACAAATTCGTGATGCGCGCAGCCACCCGTGATGATCTGAAACAGCATTTAACCGCAAACAACGTGCAATCACGAATTCACTATGAGACGCCACTCCATGGTGAACCAGTGTTCGCGTCATCCATACCGGCGGGTGCCCAGTTCCCAGTGGCTGATCGGGCCTCAGAAGAAGTGATCTCACTGCCCATTCACCCATTTCTGACGGATGATGAGGTAGATTCAGTGATCAGGCGTGTCCAGGAGTTTTACGGTAGCGCCTGAGTATTGGTTCGTGGGCGGATGATTAGGAGACTAGCCTCTTAATACGCCTGAGCCCTCCCAGGAGACCCATGGGAAGGAAGCGGTACGCGAACGTTCTCGCGAATACGATGGTTAGCGCCAGTAGCTGCGATATCGGGTTTCCCCCGTAGGCTCCGAGAGCCCTCATCACTAGGATGAAGTCCCTGATATTTGCGGTGGCGAGAGCAGTCGCTGCCAGTGGACCGAGAACCCGTGTCGCGTATTTCACCCTGTATTTCCCGCCTTCTCGCTCACCCATCCAATCAACATAGGTGGACTCCCACTTGTCCAAATACGCCTTAGTTGCTTCAATGCGAAGCATGGGGTCACTGGTCATTCTGGGAGCCCGGTGTTGAGCTGCTATCGCAAGCGGTTCGGCCACGAAATCTGCTTTCATACCCAGGCGGCCCATCTCCATCCAGATATCGTGCTCATTGTTCGCCCTCAGATCAGTTGCATACCCGTTCATGGCGTCATATGCCGATCGACGGAATAGATGGGTTGAGGAAAAGGTCCTGAGTCCTTTTTCGAGGATTCCTGAACGGATATCTCCTCGGATGTCCGGAACCCCGATGCCGAGTGTGTTTCCATCGCCGTCCACGGAGCGAGCACCGCAATATATGACCGCGTAATCGTCGCCCAGAGAGTCGCCCAGTGATACTTGCTTCTCCAACTTGTCTGGGAGAAAGAGATCGTCGTCATCGAGAAAGGCGATCCATTCGCTGTTTTGGCCTGCAGTTGCTCCAACGTTTCTGCCTTCCGCTCCGCCCAGATGTTTCTCATTGTGGATCAAGGTGATGCGGTCGTCTTTGAAGCTATCAATAACAGAGGCATTGTCTTCAGTAGAAACATCGTCAACTACGACGATCTCTATCTCCTGTAGTGTCTGGCTCAGCACACTTGAAATCGCTTCAGAGAGCATCTTTGGACGGTTGAAAGTGGTGATGACGACCGTAACTTTTGGGGCTTTCAATTTTGCTGGAATCTCGCTTCTGCCATCAATACTCTGTAAGTCGTCTGGGCTAGGGTCTAAGAGAACGGAACTTGACCAACATTCAGGATACATTTCGCAGGGAGCGACATGCTTACAGAGTTAGCGCACAGAAAAGGGGGTTATGCAGGGAATCAACCCAGTCACTACTGCCCCCCAAACGCGGCCGCGTTTAATTGAGCGTAGTCATAATAGAGTTGCCCAACTTGATTCAGCGGTGATCCGACCTCATTCGATTCGAACAAGTAGAGACCTGAATAATTCGCGTCTGCATTCTCGTGTGTGGCGGGATCAATCCAGTCTCTGAAAAAGAACCACTTTTCGATCTTCATTGATTGACCATTTATCAGCAACCAACGGATCAGAGATTCGGTGTAGATCGCAACCTCATCCCATTCATAATCCTCTACCCAGTCCAGATGCGATGGAATCCGTATCTTATTGCCCGGCCCCAGTTCCCATGATCCGTACGCCCAGTGGGTGCCCGCTTCTGTGATCCAAATAGGGTCGTTGAAACGGAACAACTCGAAATCGAGGAAATCGCGCAGGCCCTGGATCTGTTGGGCTACCAGGAACCAGTCCACCATGGGCACCTTGTTCCACGTAAGCGGATAGGCATCAATCGCCCAGACATCGACGGGCGGCAATACTCCGTTGTGGACATCCTGGTAAGCGGTGATGAACTCTAGGAGCCATGTGTGACCGCTGGGAAAACCGGAGCAGCCGGTACAAGTGAAATCCCAATTCAGGATGCTGGCGCTCACTATTTTTGCCGTGGGGTCCGCAGCTTTGATTATGCCTACGTAGTAGTCGAACTCCGCGACGAATCTAGTCCCTGAGATTCCCCGCGTATTGGGCTCACCACCAATGTACCAATACGATCCTGGAGACTTCACTGCAATATCCGTCAGGACAGCTTCTGGAACTCGGTTGCCCAGAATCACGGGAATGTATGGAACTTTTTTTGATCCCGGTGGAGCAGACATCGGATCCATACCGTAATCGATGTACCACCGGGTGTTGAGCGTATTCAATCGATCCGCAACTAGAGCTTGGGACCCGCTGGTAATGATGCCAAATCTGTCATCAGCACCCCCTGTAACAAATCCTGGAGGCAGGGGAGTTGGTGACGGGGTTGGTGTGAATGTAGGCAGCGGAGTGGAGGTTGGAGTCGGCGTGAGCAGTGGGACCACTGTGGGGCTTGGAGTCGGCGTGAGCAGTGGGACCACTGTGGGGCTTGGAGTCGGGGTCTCTGTTGGAGTGGGTACGGGGGAAATCGTCGCGGTCGGAGAGGGCACTGGAGTGGATCCCGTCGGCGTGGACGTCGGCCGTGGCCCCGCTGTCGGTGGAATTGGTGCCTTTGGGCGCGGCGTGCTGGTTGGAGGGGTGGCGGCAGTTGGAGTGACCGATGGCGGGGTCAGCGTTGAGATTGGTACTGGCGTGAGCGTGGGTAGGACATTAGTTGAAGTGGGCAACGGGCCAATAGTTGGTATTAACTCAGAGAATGGAGTAGGCGTTGGCAGTGGGGAAGTACCCCCAACAGGACCTACCAGACCGCCACTTCTCCCCGCCGTATTTTGGGGCTCAGAATCCGCAGTGACGCTGGCGAGATCTATTGGTGCGCTCAACGGCGTGGGCGCCGTTTGAGCGGTGGGCTGTGGAGAGGCGGTGGCAACCTGCGGTGTGGCACCCCCTGTTAATATCGAATCGGGTTGCGCGTTCGTAGCCAGTGATGCAAACACCTCCGCTGTCGGCGTTGGGAACACCAACGTGGCCTCAGGCACGATAACCGGATGAACGGTAATGAGATTTTCAAACTCACCGGGGGCTGAACCGGCGCTGAAGAGGCCCAGCGGACTGATTGTTCCTGCAGCGGAATCGTTGACCCGCCACGACCAGATGACAGACGGAATAGCCGTACGGTTCTTGTCCAACGCAATGGCTCTGAACGTGATGGACTTGCCCGCCTGAACCACGGCATTTTCAGGAATGATAATTATCTCTTCAATCTCACCAGCAATCGAGATAGATAATTGTGTTGAAAAACCAATATTTGTGCCAGATTCATCGCTCGATACGGAAGCAGTCAACGCGTTCGGGTATTTTCCAGGAACACCGGTCGCTATGAACGCTCCTCCCTCGGCAATGTAGCCAGTTTCAGAGTCGTTGACTACAAGGCTGGAACCGTCAACGCTAATCGGGGTGCCATCAGAATCAACCCCGAATACGCGAACTAAAGTAGAACCACCACGGCGCAGGGTGAAGGTAGAGGGATTGACTGCTATTCCTGCAAGTATCGATTTTGAGTTCATCGCCTTTACGTTGACTGGCACCATCGTTGTTGCGGTGGTGCCATCATCAAGAAACGCGGTAAATTTCACTGCATCGGGGTGTTGTCCCTGACTGTGGCCAGAAGTGAATGTTCCGTCACTTGAGATCTGGCCCGCCGATGGATCTGTCACCGACCAGGAACTTCTTGATATCCCCACGGGCTCACCGGATTGGTCTATAACGATTCCGTTGAGTTGGATACTTGAGCCTTCAACAATGGTGAGTTGAGCAGGCACTACGCGAGCGCGTGGGGCTTCTGCCAGCTGTTCTCCCAGCGCAAAGATCGTGGCGTCAACCATTGTGGAAACACTCAGGCCTCTGTGAGTTGCGATCACTTCCAATGCTTCCGTGTAACTCCCTGGCTCACCTTCTACGGAAAGGAAACCGGGTGCAATCAGCGTTCCCAGATTCTGGTCAACAAGCCGCCAATCAATTTGGGCATCTGGGATTATCTCGCCAATAATGTCCAGTGCGATGGCGTCCAATCGCACAAGTTGCCGTTGCGTAAATACAAGTGGGGCATCGCCGGTGAGAGGTTCTACGGAAAATATCTGGCGCTCAAACTGGGCATCACGGTCCAAAATGTCTACAAATGACTCAACCGTCTGAAGACCGCCGGGGCTATCCCATTCAGCCACAACCCGGAGCCGCGTTGCCCCGCCAGTAGATACCGCGTCAAATGTCAAAAGAGCCTCACCTGTAGCGATACCGGCAACTAACGTGTCCGATGTCTCACCAATGAACTCCCACCGAATCGATATTTCAGGATACTCAAGCCGAATTCCAAGTTGGTCGACAACAAGCGCGAGGAGCTTTTGTTCACCGCCGGGTTCCCGAAATATCTGACTAGGAACTGGGATAATGGTAGCCATGATCGTCTCCGACGTTATTTGTCGGGGAGTGATGGACACCGTGGCAGACGCTGTCAGATTTGGGTCAATGATAAATTGAGAGTTATTGTTGGAATCGTACGTCGACAATAGAGGCGGGGGATCTCCGCCCACCAGATCAATGGTTATGAGTGGAATCACTACGGCCATAGTAACGATAGCCATGATGGCTCCCAGTTTCGCGCCCGAAACTGGACCTAAAAAGGCAAACATGTCCTTCACTCGCAGTGCTGCAAGTGGGGAGTGTCATCCCGTGATTTAAGCTGATGCATGTAGAACGTACTATCGTGGGGAGTATAGGACCGGTGTCATTACCGGCTCGGTTTGATTTTGATTGCGGAACCGTCTCTCAGTAATAAAATGAAATGGCGAATCCGATGGTTCACAATTTGAAAGGCTCTATGCGGCCACGCTCGGGAATAATGTGATAGTTCAATTCTACGTCAACACTGTGAGATGGTCATTCGATCAATATTCCCGCAATTTCTAGATTTTTTCCCGGCCGGATAGGCGGCTTGATTGAGGATCGGCAACGTGCATTGAATGCGACTATAAGAGGAAACGCAACACTGAAAGAACAGCGCTCGAACTGATGTGGGCATCGAAAGCGATTCATTTCCTCTTTGGTGATCATAGATGCATGAAGGCGTCAGGTTTGTATATCTCGCCCGATTGTCGGAACATGTCTTTCGACGCGCCCTCCCACAGTTTTAGTACCAATAATGCGAACCAATTTCACTCTGGTAAATATCAATGTCGCCACTATCAACGAGAAGCGATTTACTCATGATCAATTCATACATTTGCGCCAAGTTATGATTATCAATCACTAGATGCAAGAAACATTACGTTCCCAAGATGAGGTATTTTCGCTGGCGAGGTTTGCCGGCGCAGTAATCCGATATTGGTGGGTGGTCATCATCGCCCTCGGTATCGGACTATTCATCGGTTGGTATCTGAAGCCAGATCCCGTAGCTATTTATGAAGCAAAGACCACGCTATTCGTTCGTGAGGGTACCGGCGCTGACCCAACGGTGGGAGACCTATCTACCAGTAAAGAACTGGCTAATACGTATGGGGTACTCATCAGCACTCGACCCGTTCTGGCAGATGCTGCAGCCAGGTTAGGTAACGGACTAACACCTGGTTACATCAGGGATTCCATACGCATTAGTGTCTCAGAGGGTACTCAACTCCTGAGTGTCCTCGCTCGGGATCCTGATCCCGTGCTGGCCGCCGATATTACGAACACAGTGACTGAGACTTTCATTGAGAGGAACAGACTGAGTCGACTTGCAGAGATTGCGTCCGTACAGCAGGCGGCACAGGCGCAGGGATTGGGAGATATATCAGCGGCCGCCTCCTTGCAACTGGCTGGACTTAACTCACTACAGATCATTGAACGAGCAATCCCTCCTAGTTCGCCACTGGACACCAATCGAAGTAGATCAATATTCCTGGGTGCCCTGTTTGGGATTGGACTTGGTCTATCAATCACGATCGCCCTGGAATACTTCAGAGACGTCATTCGGAGCAAAGAGCGGTTCGAAGGGATGTTCCGTGTACCCGTACTGGCGGTGTTGCCAAGGGCTGAAGCAACGCCAGGGTTCTCTATTATTGAAGAAGAGGATCGCGTCTTCTGGGAGTCGGTTAGATTCTTAAGGGCGAATTTGCAATTCTCTACCGCGGCAGGGCAGCGAAGCATCTTCTGCGTGACCTCTGGCGATGCAGGTGATGGCAAATCAACCGTGGTCGCCAGTTTGAGCGCTGCTATTGCACAAGCTGGCCACACCGTGGCGGTTATTGATGCTGATATGCGACGCCCTACTATTGGCAAGATGCTTTCATTGTCGGAGGCGCAGCCGGGGCTGAGCACGTATCTCAGTGGAATGTCAGAAACAGTAAATGACCTGCTCATTCAGACAGGAATAGATAATCTGGTGATCATGTCCAGTGGACCACGCCCACCAAACCCCAGTGAGTTGTTGGCCACTCCCAGATTCAAGCAGTTGCTGGAACTGATTTCTCAAGAAGTTGAGATTGTCCTGATCGATGCCCCACCAGTTCTGGCTGTGTCGGATACACAGATAATTGCTGCGACTGCTGACGCGTCCATATTCGTGGTGGATACCAGGAAGACCCGTTTGCGCACAATTAGCACTGCATTTCAGTCTTTGACACAGGCTGGCTCGCCCATCAGCGGAGTGGTCCTCAACAGCTACCGCCCAACAATGTTCCAGCGCTACTACTACGGTTACTCAAGCTACTATCAGTATGGGGATTACCTGACTGATGCCACTTCAACGCACACAAATGGAACGTCTCCATCAGACGCTCAACCCGCGCTTCCACAACGGATTGCTAATAAGGCGCGTAGGCTGACGCGTGTTGGTAGGAATTCAGACTCAAACGAAAGCTAAGTCCAGGCTATTTATCATTGTCTAGTTCGCCTACCCCCTTCCCGTCGTCCTGCCCCCCAACTTTCCGGTAAGGGTAAGGAATCCTAAGAGCAAATTTAGCTTGATATCCAGCAGCAGGCTTGCCCGGTGCGCGTAGCAACGATCGTTTTCAATCTAATTGCAGGCGGGTAACGACGGGGTAGATTGACCTGGGGTAAACCCGTCAGATTGGGACTGATTCGATGTCGGTCTCGAAACTTGGCTTGGGCGATTGAGTACCCTTCAGACTGTTCTGGCATGAGAGACCGCGGCCCTACAAAGCTGATGTCACTTTTTGCAATGTTGAGCACCTGCAGAAGCTCATCCAGAGCTGCGGACCTCAGCATTTTGCCCAGCCGACTAACCCGAGGAACATCATTCGCCATCCAGGTTTTCCACTGCTCGTCAGATTCCGATTCGCGCATGGTTTCGAACTTATACGCCATAAATTCCTCACCACCTTTGCCTGCGCGTGGATGCCCGTAAAGAGCCGGACAGCCATCCAGAATGAACTCAAGCAGCGGAGTCACAGACCGCAGCGCTAAAAAGATCGTAAACAGGAAGATATGAGCAGTGCTGAGTATCGGGGGTCAAGAGGCCGTTTTAGCCTGTATGAGCGATCTGGGACGTCAAATACGGTGTCTACTGAGCGCATCCATACTCGCTACTCGCAACGCATCCACACAAGCTGCGGCGTACGCATCCCAACTCAATCCGGACACAGAATCTAACCCATCGCTGATTCGACACTGCCGTAGTGACTCGTCCTCACGGACGTTAGAGAGAGTTTTCGCGAGCGACACATGTGAGTTAACGGGAAATAGCCACGTTCCTCGGCTCCCAAGCTCTTTGTGGACGCTCAGGTCAGAGGCTACAACGGGCATTCCCATGGCCAGACCTTCCAGGATGTTATGACTCCAGGACTCCAATTTTGAAGACACCACGAGCATATCGTGAGCCAACATGAACTCACGAACCTGAGCTGGGTCACTCAGGTATCCAGCGAATTGCACTCGCCGTTCAATGCCTAGTTCATCAATGAGGCTCTTGATAAAGGCCTCGTAAGGTGAAGCCGATGGGGATAGCGTTCCCAGTACAGTCAGTGTGAAATCCTCCATTTCAGGCTGAGCCATCGACCGCAGGATTACCTCTATATTTTTGTGTGGTCGGATGTGCATCGTGAGAAGTCGATTTCCGGTCTTTCCGGGATGTCGGACGGAGCCGTCCGCAACCTGTGAAGGTCCGTAATTGGCCACTTTGATTCTTGCGGGATCAATCTCTGGTTGGATGGCCTTGAGAGAAGTTGCAAGACTCTCAGTTGCACATATGATCGCACTTGCGCGACGGGCAGATCTCTTGAAGAAGAAGCGCTTGGCTGCCCATCCCAGACGAGCCATTCTGGACTCATACTGCTCCAAGACGCCTTTGTCGCTGATCTCCACAAGATGGGCGTCTGTAAGTCTCAAGACATATGGCACATTCACCCGCTCTGGAGCGAACTGGTGAAACATTGCCGCTGATATGTCACTGCTATTAGCAGCAGACCTGATATCTCGATTCAGCGCAATAAATCTGCCCAATCCTTCGCTGGTGGTGAGGGGAGTCACAGTGAGGCTTGAGTTGGGTAGTTCTGTTACAAGTTCCGGTGCCGCAAGCACGTTGAGGTGATGTGGCCCTAGAAGAGGCTCCATAGCTGCGAGCATACCCACGTGATGGTGAAGGGATCCGGCACTACGTGCCGCGCTCGCATCCAGGATCCAATTACTCAATTTCCAGTCTTTCGGCTAAAGGACTTGATCAAAGAATCGAGCTACCGCGGTCTTTGATTCCCAGACTTCCAGACCGATCCTGCGAGATTCATCCCCCATGGCTCTCAACTTGGTCCGAGGCGTACCAAATGCACCGGATACCGCCGTTTCAACCTGGAGCGAATCGTAGGGATCAAACCCCCAACCATTTATATCTGGTTGGAGAGCCTCCGGAAAGTTGCCAATTCGATTCGACACAAGGACGGGAAGCCCGCACATTAGCGCTTCAACCGCGGAAAGAGGATTCGCATCTCTAACGCTGGGCAACATAAACAGATCTGCACCCTGATACAGCGCCGGCATCTCCGCGGGCGCCACAAAGTCGTGCAGGATCACTATATCTTCCAGTCTTCTTTCCCTGATCATGCACTCAATATTGCTGCGTTCAGGTCCATCGCCAACTATCAATATCTTCCAGCCGTCAAATGTCGCACCACTCATTTTCGATAGGAATTCTGGGATTCCCTTTTCAGTGATGTGCCTGGCAGGCCAAATGGCGACTTTCATTTCAGCGCTAACGCTGAGGCGACTCCGCAGTTGCCCCCTAGCCGCCTCAAGATTGTCAGATGGAGTGAAACGCTTATCGTCAACGATGTTTGGAAGATTGACGATAGGCGGGCAGTGATCCAGTTGGCCGCGAAACAGGCCGCCGACAAACTTCTCGCCTTCAAGGCCGGGTACTGCAACATAGTTGAACTTCCTAAGCAGCCATCGCTTCAGAGCGGATGACTTCGCCCCAGATGATGCGGCATGCCATGATGTTCCTTCGATCCACGCTATGGATCGCCCAGAGCGTCCCAGGAGCGTCCCGAGGCCACCCGATATTGATGCCCACGGACCGCCAAGCATTAGATAGTCACTCTTCCGCGTCGCCAGCTTTGCTACCAGTGTCGGATTGAAGTGCCATTTCGTACCTCTGAAGTTTGGGCCGATATCAGTTGAGAATGAGTGAGGGAACGGAATGGACTCTGAATCAGCCTGCCACGAATCTTGCCGGTGCGAAGCTGATCGGGCAAGGAACTCAACATGGAAGTCAATTCCGCGAGTCTGCAACTCCTCCCACATTGTTTTGAAAAGATGCATCCGGTACGGACTTGTAATGCTGTGTATGACCTGAAATTTTGGCATCTCAGAGTTGTATTCCGAGGTCAGATTTCATCCAGTCGATCAGTCGAAGGGCCTGGCTCTCGCGCGTTTTTGATCCTTCAATCAACTCCACAGTGCGCTGATAAATCGCTTCCTTATCCACCATGCTGAGGTCAACAGTCTCGGATAGCGCGCGTGCCAACCCTGCATCGGTTTCAGTTGAAACCGGAACTAATACCTCCTGATATTCGGGTGATATCCCGGGTGTGATGGTGCTAATGACTGGCTTGCCGTAGGTCAGGTATTCCAGGACTTTTGAAGGGAAGTTGGATTCATTGCCTGGAATGTTGGATGGCCGTGGATTTACGAACACATCCGTCGCTGTGGATACCTCGCGAAGTCGCTCCTCAGACACCAGCCCAAGGAACTCAATTCGGGAGTCAGACTCAATTGTTTGTCGGGTTTCAGCGGTTGGTTCACCGGGACCACAGATTTGAAGTCGAATATCTGAACGATTCAGAGTGCTGAAAGCAGAGACAAGGAAGTCAACACCTGCCCACTTGTTCATCGCCCCCGTAAACAGAATCGTTTTAGTACCCCGATCATTCTTGGTGAGATGGCTTTTGATGGCCTGTGACTGATCAAGTTTGATGCCGTCAGCAGTTCCGTCAAGGTGAAGATTGGGAGCTAATCTTGAGTGGTGCATTCTTGCCCAGGAAAGGTAGACCCTTCCTGATGCTTTGCTGAGGGCGTGGTCATATCTAGCAAGCGCTGGTTCTGTGTCCGGGACATCCGCTACAACGCAAATCCAAGGGAGGTGATACTTGCTTTGGGCCAACTCTGCGGCAGCAGAATTGTAGGTATATGCGTTATAGCTGATTACTGCCAGGGGCATCCCTTTGCGCTTGATGACGGAATCAAGTCGGCGCTTGTAACGCGCCTCAAGAAACTTCATCCTAACCCGGGGAAGATTGGGGTAGCCGATTAGTTCACCTTCAAGGCCATCTGCCAGTTGAGCCGTACGAGAAGTGATCTTCAGCCGACCTTTGGGCCACATTGGCTCCGGCAAGTGTCCAATCGATCGAGCCGGGATCCCGTGATGATTCAACCCGTGAATCAACCCAGATTGCCATCGATTAGCTGCAGGGCTGATAGACGGCTGAGTCAGCAACGACGGTTCGTCAAATACAGCCCCAAGCCACAAAACGTAGCCAGTAGAGGTGGGCAAGGTTTCGGGGGTACTCAGAGTAGAGGTCCTCTTGATTCGTTTGTCGCAACCGGTTTCTGGCGCTCCTGCAGGATCAATGCTGCGCATACGCCCGGCGTGGCCCAAAACGTGAGCGTGCCCACCCACAAACCGGCAAGAATGGAAATCTCTTTCAAATAGTAGAGCGCAAATAGGGCAGCCATGAAGACCACCAGAGTTAGCACCGTATCTTGCACATTGGTACCCCTGGCACGGGAATACAGAGATCGTCCCATGGCCGCGACGATTAGCGGGAGGCCGAAAGTGCCAAGTAACCCCATCTCTGCAAGAAGCTGCGCTGCCCCTACCTCAACATTGCCTGTAATCGCTTCATGAGTTCTTATGCCCAGTGCGTTGGCCTCGGGGCCAGCAAATCCCAGGTAATTTCCAAACGGTGATTCCCAGAACCAGAAAAGCCAGAACTCAAGGAATATATCGTTAAAACGCGACCACAGATTTATGCTGGTTACGAAGTCAAGTCGACTGGAGTGGAAGGTCTCGTCAATTGCCCCAAGTGAGTTGATGAGGAAGAAGACTATCGCCGCGAGGAAAATGTAGACGATCGTCTTGCCGCTGAACCTGCTCTTTCCTTGGTTTCCCCATAAGAGACTGAGGAATCCAATCGCACCAACCAGGAACATTCCTCGTCTTGTGCTGAGAAAGAGGAGAAGTAAAGCACCAATAGCGATGATCCAAAAGAGGCGCCGCCATGTTGCCGGGAGATCTGGTGATCTGATCGCCGCAATGGCAAGGAACGCGCTAGCCCCCACGGTTGTTGACAGAACCGCCGGGGTGCTGAATATGAAAGATAGTGCCGGGAGTCCGGCTCTTCTTTCACTTCCAGCAAAGGAGAAGGAGTCGATAGATCTCAGCCAGAAAGGCAATCCATCGTCACCCCAAAATGCAGCAACTAATCCTGCTGGAAGCGCAACAAGCGTAATAATCCCAACGGTCAACGCGACGGACTGATAGTCCCGCATTGACTGGATGGCGGCAAACGCGATTATCGGCATCAAGAGGGGCACCATCCTGACAGTAAATGATGCGACACCCAGAACTGGGTGCTCCATCAACGCCGGGATTGTGTAGATGCCCTGGATACCAAACCAGATAGCTATTGGGAGGGCGATATAGGACGGGAAATCGCGCGCACGCGGGAGTGCCCAGAGGAAGGCAAACAGGATCACAAAAATTGGTAGAGATTCTATAAATACTGGCTGGTCGGGCCATAACTTTCGAATAATCGCCGCTGCCGCGGGCGACAGGAGTACGAGAGCGAGCACCGGCCATGTTCTCTGGCGTATTGGTGCAGATGCCACGATCAAGCTCGGTGTACTGATCATACTTTCAATTGAGTCATCTTCCGTCTGGCATATCAATCATGAACAATGCAGAGTGCAGTATCGCCACCGCTGCACATCCTCTATCAAATAAAGTCGGCTTCCAGCGGCGGCTTGGTTAAGTGGTGGAACGTACTTCGTTGCCCGGTTCGTCCTCGACCGCAACGGACTCGATCCTATAGGGACGATATCGCCTACCGGGACATGTTACTTGGATGATCCAAGATGGCGGTAGCGCAGTTCGATCAATAACTGGCGGTTCTGTCAGAACTCAGCGCTCACTCGGCGATCAGGTCGACTCTAATACAGGATTAATAGCCGGATTTAGGAAGACAATTCGGCGATTAGAGTCGTCCACTTGTCTGTGAAGATCTTTCTTCGAACGTCCGCTGGGACATACTCACCGTCTATGACACGGACCCTCAACACGGACCCTCAAATAATTTCGCAACTCATCAAATGCCGTGCAGAACCGACTGGCTGACTCGAACTTGGCGAAGCCGAGCATCGGGTAATAGCCTTGCTTGATAGGTCGATGATTCTGTTCTATACGATTGTTCAAATACTGATTGTGTCGATGTAAGACCTTACGACCGACGATCCAGCGAATTGTTTTCGCATAGGTCGGGAGTTTGTCGGTTGTCATGCGCAGAGGCTTCTGCTCTGTGTTCTGAAGGAGGCGTCGCAAGAAACGTCGAGCTGCATGCTTGTCCCTGTGCTCACTGAGCATCGAATCAAGGAGGTTTCCATCTCGATCTATGGCTCGGTAGAGATATCGCCAACGACCACTGACCTTGATGTAAGTCTCGTCCAGATACCAGGAGCGACCTGCTCGACCACACCGTTTAGCACGAAGATTCTCGCTGACCAACGGTGCAAACCGGAACTCCAGACTCTGATCGTCTCATAACTGACCTCGAATCCTCGTTCAAGGAGTAGCTCTGCTACATCTCGAAATCCAAGCTTGTATCTCAGACGCCAGAGAACAGCGAGTAAGACGATGTCGATCGGAAATTGGAGATCATTGAACGGTGTACCTGAACGTTCATTGAAACGCCTAATGCAGTCTCGGCAACAGAAAGTTCGATAGCCAAGCAAGGTTCGAAGTTTTCTCTTGGATACGGACGTGGACAGGCAGTGTGGGCAGGGCATAAAAAGATCTCCTCAGCAAATGAGAAATGATCCTATTCTGCCCCGACGCTGAGTTCTGACGGAACCTTCCCAACACGGGCGGAAGTCAATTCTTCATCACGAAGGCTCCGCAGCCGCATTTGGACGACAGGCACACCGTGTTTGGGAACGTCACATCAGGGCTGGAGATTATTACTGGTATGGAAGCTCATAACCCAGATGCAGCCACAGATCCCGGTGTAGAAATATTTGGGATGACATCATCCCCAGCTTGAGAACTCAGTAGCTACATACTGGTGACCGCTTGCGACAGGCCGAGGGAACGCCTTAGTTCTTGCCGAAGACGGTCCTGCCCTTACCGGGGCCAGACCGCATGATGGTCTTCTCCATCTCTTTTGCAGCGAAGATGAGCGCCTTGGATGCCTTTTCAAGCCGAGCGCTCACAGGGTCGGTCTCAAGGATGTTCTGCCGCACTTCGCCCGCCAGGCCCAGCAACACTGTGCCCAGGAAATAGGAGAGCTTCAGGGGATCTGTAGGCAGTTCGAGTACTCGATGCCACTCGCCCTGCGTGGTCAACAACATCTTGATGTAGCTCTCCGCCACACGACGGGCCTTCTCAGCTCCAGCCCCGGCGGCATCATCAACCGTGTCTTCCAGATACTCGATCTCACCTACCAGATATGACCCGGAACTATCCAGACTGGTAATCCGATACCGCCTGCCGCCACGAGTGCTGATTGGGATCGCACCGTTCTCTTCCTGTCGAACGCTGGTGATATTGGCGATAGTGCCAACCATATGCGGTTCGGCAGATCCTCCAACTTCCACGCCTGCCTGAATGAGATTGACGCCAAATCTGCGATCATTCTCCATGCAGAATTTCAGCATCTCCCGGTAGCGCGGCTCAAAGATCTTGAGCGGCATCGGCGCGCCAGGAAACAGAACCGTGTTCAGTGGGAATATTGGAATGGTCTCAGTCATGCAGAGCAGTTTAACCCAGTTCACTAATAGGCTCTGATTAGCCACCATCTTTCAACGGTGAGATTGAACTCATCCCATGCTAGACTCGGCCACCCCCTACATCTACTAATTAATCGAACCAGCGAGGCTATTGTTGTCGAACGAAATCCACGATCTTGTAAGTCAGCAGAACGACTATCTGGTTGCGCTTCGCCGCGACCTGCATGCCATCCCAGAACTGGCGTTTGAAGAGACGGAGACCGCTGCACGGATCGTCTCTGAGCTATCGGCAATCGGAATCCCCGCTCAGGCTGAGATTGGCGGTACAGGTGTAGTTGCGGTTCTGGAGGGCGACAAGCCGGGTCCAACATTCATGTTGCGCGCCGATATCGATGCACTGCCGGTCGAGGAGCTAACGGGACTCCCGTTCGCCTCCACCAACGGCAACATGCACGCCTGCGGCCACGATGGGCACATGACTATCCTCATTGGAGCTGCCAGAGTGTTGGCTCAGATGAAAGCACAAATCGCCGGCAAGATCGTGCTGGTGTTCCAGCCAGCCGAAGAGATCACCGGTGGTGCGCTAGCGATGCTGGATGATCAATTGCTCAACGACTACCCAGCTGATAAGTTCCTCTCGCTGCATCTGTGGAATCAGGTCCCTGTTGGTAACGTGGGCGTCAATCGGGGAACGGTGTTCGCCAGTGCGGACGGAATCAGGATCACGGTGAAGGGCAGGGGAGGGCACGGCGCGATGCCGCACATGGCCATTGACCCGGTAGTTGCTGCCGCCCAGATCATCTCAGCCGCGCAGACGATCGTCAGCCGAGAAGTTCCGCCGAACGAGATGGGGGTGCTCACTTTCGGCCAAATTCACGGTGGTGTGGCCCCCAATGTCATCCCCGATGAAGTGATCATCGAAGGAACCGTACGCGGCTACATCCCCGAGACGCGCGAAACGATTCTTGCGGGCGCGGAACGAGTTGCAAAGAGCGTTGGCAGCGCCCTCAACGCGGAGGTCACGTTCGAGCGAATGTACGGTGCTCCGCCTGTCATCAACGACCGAGACACGGCTGACTGGGTGGCCGGAATTGCTGGAGCGGTAGTTGGCGATGACAACGTGGTTGAAGTGGACCCGGTGAGCGTTGGTGATGATGTTTCAGAATTCATCAACCGCGTACCCGGCGTCTACATGCTGCTGGGAGCATCAAAGCCCGGCACAGAGAACCATCACAACGCGAAGTTTGATTTCGACGAGGCCTGCCTGACCACCGGCACCGAAATCTTCGTCAACTCCGCCATTGATTACCTGAAGTGAGTTAGTTGATCTGATACTGCCTCAACCCGAGCGCAGCATCGGTTCACTCGCCTCTGTCAGATTCACCCGTTCTACGTCCCGCGCCCCATTTTCCGGTCAGCGTAAAAAAACCGGAAAGGAATATCAGTTTGATATCCACCCATAGATTGGGGTTCTTGAAATAGGAGAGATCATGATTCAGTCTCTCCGTGGGGTGCATATTTCTTGGTAAATAAACTTGTGAGACACCGGTAAGTCCCGGCTTGCCCTGATGGCGCTCCGGGAATCTTGGCTCCATGAGCGTGTACTCCTGGACCTGCTCACTGATTAGCGGTCTTGGACCAACGAAACTGATATCACCTTTGGCAATATTCAGCACTTGAGGCAACTCATCAAGAGCGGTCTTTCGTAAGACCTTCCCAAGTCTGGTTACCCTGGTGTCATCGTTCGCGGTCGCATCCAACCATTCCTCGCCCGGCTTCTGGATTCGCATCGTTCGAAACTTGTACGCGGCGAACTCTTTCCCATCTTTTCCAACCCGGAATTGACGGTTCAATATCGGTCTACCATCAAATATGAGTATCAGGATTGGCAATCCCACCCAGAGCGGCAAAAACACAGGCAACATCACGATGTGCGCTGTGATGAGTATGAACAAATCTAACGGACGTTTGAGCCGGTACGAGCCCTTCACGATTTCCTCCACGCTATTCAACAGTGATAGCTGCCGACCATGCACATTTTACGCGGCAAATTCGCTACCATCACTTGGGAATTGAAATCGTACGTTAACACGCTTCTGCGAAGTAGCGTTTGGGCAACTGAAATGAGGTAGCTGATGACGTACTCAATCGTTGCTCTTGATCGAGAGACTGGCGAGTTGGGAGTTGGCGTGCAGACCCATCGGCCAACTGTTGGTGCCGTTGTGCCGTGGGTTGAGCCGGGCATCGGCGCGGTGGCTACGCAGTCTCGGGCCAACGTGGCCTTCGGGCGGCAGGCGCTGGAGCTAATGAAGACCGGGTTGAGCGCGCAGTCGGCAATGCACGCAATTCTTGCCGGTGACTCCGATCCATCTATCCGGCAAGTCGGCATCATTGATAGCAGTGGGGGAACCGCCTCCCACACCGGCGACAACTGCATCACGGAATTCGGCTCGGTCCAGGGCGATGGCTTTAGCGCTCAGGCCAACATGATGCTGAACCCCGGTGTTCCAGAGGCCATGGCGGAGATATTCACTGCTTCAAAAGGCGCTCTCGTCGACCGGATTCTTGATGCGCTGGACGCGGCGGAAGCTGTTGGCGGTGATATCAGAGGCCGTCAGTCTGTTGGCATCTACGTTGCCGCTCCACCTGCAGGCCCCGGCAGTGAGTCGGTTGGCGTGCCGCCATCAGGCATATGGGATCTACGAATCGACAACAGTCCTGAGACGCTCGTCGACGTTAGAAATTTGAAGAACACCATCCAGGCCGAGATGCTCTTGCGAAGCGATGGAGCCAACGCATCGCTGGCAGGCGCGAACTCTGCCTACGCTGCAGCGCTTGCACTCGCGCCAACGGACGAACTGACCTTCTGGTTCGGCGTGCGCAACCTCGTGATCAGCCTCGACGACAATGACTCAGCAGAAGAAGTGCTGAAGCCGTTGCTCAGTCAAAAATCTAACTGGCTGGAGCTACTGCACAGGCTCCGGGAACTGCCACAGGGCGCTGAGATTCTCAACCGATTTCCTCGCCCCTGATATCTAGATTAATTACTAACACCCATCTGCCACCGGAGAACCATTTATGTCTGAGATCTACTCAATTGCCGACAAGTACGTCGATGAAATCGCTGCGTTGCATCCAACCATCGCCACCTACGTAGGGGTGCCTGGTTACGATCATCTGCTTGCCGACTACTCCCCGGATGGAGCGGCGGAGAGGGCAGCGCACAGCCGTAGCACGCTCGCCAAAATTAACGCCGCACCGATCGACGACGAGCGAGATCGCATTGCCAGGGACGTCATGGCTGAGGAACTCGCCACAGACCTGCAGGAGTTTGAGCGTGAAGAGCATTTGCAGTCTTTGAACGTCATCGCCAGTCCAGTGCAAGGGCTGCGCCAGATCTTTGACCTGATGCCGCGTGACTCTGACGACCAGTGGGGCAACATCGCAAAACGCATGGCCGCAATGCCGCAGGCCATCGACAGGTATCTGGAGTCGCTATCCAAAGGCCAGGCGCAGGGCAAGACTGCAAGCCAACGGCAGGCGTCAGAGGCCGCAAAACAGGCGTCTGCGTGGAGCGGTGTTGACGGCAAGGACGGATCATTCTTCCAGGGGCTGATTGGACAGTACGATCAGGCTGATCTCCAGAACGGAGCGCTGCGGGAAGATCTGATCGGCGGAGCGTCAGCAGCGGATGCAGCATACGCAAAGCTGGCGGACTACCTCCGCGATAGCTATCTGCCCAATGCACGAGAAAAAGACGGCGTCGGCAGCGAACGGTATGAAGTCGCCGCACGAAGGTTCCTGGGCATGGAGATCGACCCTCTGGAGACCTATGAGTGGGGATGGGGCGAACTCCAACGCATCGAGATGGAGATTGAGAAGACGGCCAACCAAATTCTTCCCGGTGAAGGACTATCGGCCGTAATAGAACTCATGGGGACTGACCCCGAGCGCTCCATTGAGGGTGAGGAGGAGTTCAGGCAGTGGATGCAGAACATCCAGGAACAGACTATAGAAGATATGGACGGCACGCACTTTGATATTGCAGATCCTGTGAAGGACATCGAGTGCCTGATTGCACCTCCCGGCGGGCAACTGGCCATGTACTACACATCACCCTCAGAGGACTTCTCTCGCCCCGGCCGCGTCTGGTATCCAACAGGTGGCAAGACGCGTTTCCCGTTGTGGACTGAGGTATCTATTGCCTACCATGAGGGAGTTCCCGGACATCACTTCCAACTGGCCACTACTACGTTCCTCAGCGATCAACTTTCGCGGTTCCAGCGCACCATTGCAGGCACCAGTGGCCATGCAGAAGGCTGGGGACTCTACGCCGAGCGCCTGATGGCGGAACTCGGTTATCTAGAAAACCCTGACTATTACCTTGGCATGCTGGTTTCGCAGGCCTTCAGGGCAGCGCGAGTGGTAATTGATATTGGCATGCACCTTGAACTTGAGATACCGGCGGGGCAGTCGTTCCACCCTGGCGAGCGATGGTCGCCTGAGTTGGGGCTTGAATTTCTGATTCCCAGATGCCCATTTGAGGACGCATTTGCCCGCAGTGAGATAAATCGCTACCTGGGGTGGCCCGGTCAGGCCATCAGCTACAAGGTTGGTGAGAAAGTATTCCTTGATGCCCGCGCAGAAGCCAAAGTAGCGGAGGGCGACGCGTTCGATCTACGAGACTGGCACACGAAAACACTGAACCTTGGGCCAATGGGGCTCGCGCAGATGAAGCGTGAGATGGCGGGAAGCTAGAGCCAGTTCACATGGGGTCGGCCGATATTTACTGGAATAGCGAATGCGTGCGCCTTTGATGTGTCACATCCGAACAAAGTGGCTGATGGGCTACAGAAGTGGGACAATCGATAATTCCCGCGAGGGGGCACGTGCAGCGAACATCGCCGCATGTAACACGATCGCCGGAGATATTTCGTGAGGACGCTTAGTTGACCTGTGGGCCTACGCCGAGCGCGGTAATTGACCGCTTTGCCAAACACTGCGCTGACCTCGGGGGCAGTTATCCGGGATGTGACTTTGCCACCTTCTTTGGACCAGTCGGAAGGTGATTTTTCGGATTTCTTCCATCCATTCGAATCTCAACATGGCAGTAATACCGGGAAATATCGAGCCAAGTCCAGCCCGGAACTAACCCACTCAAAGTGGCTTGAAATCGTACTCATGATCAATCTCAGCAATAAGTGAACATAATATATCGTGCGAATATGAATTCAGGCATAGGTCGGAACATCGTTTGAATCCAGATATACTTGCCCAGACTTTTTCGTGTTCAGTTTGACTGCCAAACGCTTGGCTCTGGAGATCGCACTTGTCCATACTTAAATTCATCTGGAATCTCTGGATGAAGTTCGTAATTTGGTTCGGTACAGTTCAAATGATCTTTATCGTGACCATCGTCTACTGGCTCATCCTCCCGTTTACGGGCGTGATTGCGGCACTGATTTCAGATCCCATGGGCCGTAGATTGCGCAACAAAAGCACATGGATACCGCGCGAAAAGCTTGATGACCCGCTAGCCGAACTGAAACGGCAGGGTTAGGCTCATGCGGATACTTGGTATATCTGCCTATTTCCACGACGCTGCAGCTGCACTGATTGAGGATGGCGTACTAGTCGCCGCCGCCGAAGAGGAGAGATTCACAAGGATCAAGCACGATCCAGAGTTTCCTTACAACGCAATCGATTTCTGCCTCGCCAAAGCTGGAATTGAAGCTTCAGACCTTGATTACGTAGTTTTCTATGAGAAGCCGTTCGTGAAGTTTGAGCGCATCATCAAAACTGCGTCCGCAACGTTCCCGCGCTCCTACTGGGCCTTCACTCAGGCAATGAGGACATGGCTATTCGACAAACTCTGGGTGCGATCCCATATTCAGTCACATCTCAAGGTCCCCAAGGACAAAATTCTCTTCAGCGATCATCACATCTCTCACGCGGCAAGTGCCTACTACTGCTCGCCGTTTGATGATGCCGCAATTCTCACCTTTGATGGTGTGGGCGAGTGGGCGACGGCGACGATTGGCGTTGGTGAGGGGGCCTCAATCTCAATTACCGATGAACTCCGTTTCCCGCATTCCGTAGGGCTCCTTTATAGCGCCTTCACGGCGTTCCTCGGCTTTGAGGTGAACGAGGGCGAATACAAAGTGATGGGTATGGCACCTTACGGGGAGCCTAAGTATGTGGATGAAGTTCAGCAGATGGTTCAGGTCAACGATGACGGATCAATCTGGCTTGACCCTAGTTATTTTGCGTACACGCACAGCAGCAAAGACTCTTACACAAAGAATTTCCTGAAAGTGATGGGGCCGGCACGGGATCCCGATTCTGCATTCTTCACCAGCCAGACTGGATTCCCTGCCTACGATGTAGAGAAACCCGCCAACTACTCAGAGGCTGAAAAGCTGAACCAGCGCCATGCCGATATTGCTGCGAGCATTCAGCATGTAACTGAGGACATATTGCTAAAGGCAGTGAACTCAGTTGTGGCCAAAACGGGCAAGACAAAGCTCTGCATGGCCGGTGGAGTCGCTCTCAACAGCGTTGCGAACGGCAAGATCCTGAGGGAAACGGCGGTTGAGGAGCTATATATTCAACCCGCGGCTGGCGATGGCGGTGGTGCCATTGGAGCGGCGATGCAGGCCTGGCATTCCGGACTGGGCGATGGAAAACGATTCGTTATGGATCACGCCTACTGGGGTGAGGAGTACTCAAACGACGAGATTGGTGAGGCCATAACGTCCATGGGATTCCCCTCAATAAAGTTGCCAGATGAGTCTGATGCATCAACGGCGGCGGTTGAACGAATTGTGGATGGGAAGGTCATCGGCTGGTTTCAAGGCAGATTTGAATGGGGCCCCAGAGCTCTTGGAAACCGAAGCATTATTGCCGACCCCGGCAAAGCTGAAATGAAAGACATCGTGAACACCAAGATCAAATTCAGGGAGCCTTTCCGTCCGTTCGCGCCATCAGTGCTCGCGGATGAGGCCTCAAATTACTTCGATTTCGATGGGATGGATCCTGACCTGGCGGCAAGGTTTATGCTGCTTGTCGCGCCTCTCAAGGATGATGTCCGGGACAAGCTCCCTGCCGTGGATCACATGGGAACAGCCAGGCCACAATATGTGCACCATGACACAAATCCCAAGTATTTTGACGTTATTTCCAAGATGAAAGAAGCGACCGGATTACCGATAGTATTGAACACCTCTTTCAATGTGCGCGGAGAGCCAATTGTTAGTTCTCCAAGAGATGCGCTCAACACGTTCGCAAACAGCGGGTTGGATAGCCTGATCATGGGCGACTACGTAATCGACAAACAGTAATAATTGTCCGTGAATCTCGTTTTTGAGTAAGGTGAGAACATGTCAGCGCTGCATCATTTTCAAAGCAAATTCGGTATAGGGGGTGAACTCCTCGCCTTCCTGTGGCGCAAGAAGTTGTTGTGGATGTTCCCCATGGTGATAGTTCTCCTGCTGTTTGGCATACTCATCGCCGTGGGAAGCGCCACCGGCGTTGGCCCATTCGTCTACACGCTCTTTTAGTCAGGGTGGTTAGTCCACTGTCTGATCTCTGTTATCACGAAAGTCGGCGCCTCACTCTGGTGAGGGTAGTTTGGAAATTGAGTTGAATACGAAGACGCCTGTCGCGCTGAAAGATCTCATCTCGTGCCCGGCTGACGGCAGTGAACTGGTCCTGCAATCTGGTGAATCACGATGTGCGGAGAACGATCACCCATTCGAAAAGTCAGAGAATGATCTGCCGCTGCTCTACTGGCCAACGGATGACCCAACATCTGATGGCATCACAGACTCAGTAAAGGACTTCTACGAAGATAACCCCTTTCCGAGCTACGACTCCATCGATAGCGCACAAACGCTGGAAGCGCGAGCGCGTGCCGGATTCTTTGCCAGGCTGCTCAACGAGCAAATCCCGTTTGGTGAGACGATTCTTGAGGCTGGGTGCGGCACCGGCCAACTCTCCAACTATTTGGGCTTGCGCTGGGGCAGATCGGTAATCGGCGCGGATTTATGCCTCAATTCGCTCCACCTGGGGGAGCAGTTTAGAAAGCAGAATGAGATATCACAGGTATCGTTCTGTCAGATGAACCTGTTTCGCCCGCCATTTAAAAAGGAATCTTTTGACACTGTCATAAGCAACGGGGTCCTTCACCACACGTTTGACCCTCATGGAGCGTTCAACAGCATATCCACGCTGGTAAAGCCAGGTGGCCACATTGTGATTGGTCTGTACAACCGGTTTGGCAGGATATCTACGGTCGCGCGGCGCCAGATATTCCGCTTCTCCCGCGGAAGGTTCCGATTCCTTGACCCGCACCTGAGAAAAGCGAATCTTGGTGATGAGCGCAAGGACATCTGGTTTGCGGACCAGTATCTTCATCCGCAGGAGTCTCTCCACACACTGGACGAAGTGCTTGGCTGGTTTGACTCAGCCGGTTTCGACTTCGTATCTTCAATCCCAAAGCCGCGAATTGCCGACACCTTCTCTCGAGATGAAAAGCTATTCGATCCGATATCCCCCGGAACTCGTGCCGACAGAATACTCACGCAGATTGGCTCTGCGTTCACAACGGGGCGAGAAGGTGGACTGTTCGTTGTGATCGGCAAGAAGAGGTAGGCGGTCGCTGCCTGGAGATCTAGCCGGTCGGGCAGCCCTCGCCCTGCTCCAATCGACCCAGTTCACCAGCCAGATAATCGGCTATGACCTCGTGTCCGGGCACAGCTGGATGGCCATCATTATCGTGGAAATAGATTTGAAGTCCCCGTGAAGCCGCTTCGGATAGTGCAGGCGCTGTATCCAACACGCACGACCCGAGTTGGTTTGCGAAATTCGTGAGATCACCCTTGATAATTTCAGTATTGGACATCAGGTCCAAATACGACTTTGGCAGCTCCACATTCCTGTCCTGAAGATATCGAAAGTAGACTTCCTCTTTGGTCGGAATAAACGCCAATACCAGCTGTCCGCCATCTGCCTCGACTTCCGCTGCCAGCGTGCTGACAATATCGTTCGTCACATCAACTGAAGCACGTATCGATGGGAAATCAAGCTTCACAGGGATTAATCTCCGGGTGGGCGTAAACACCGTTGAGACCAACTCATCTGAATACACCAGAAACGGAGGATCATCACCTACCCACTGCCACTCCGGGGCAAGTGATCCAGTCAATTGATCCGCCCGAATGTTAGCCAGTTCAAACCACTCCGGAGCGCGCCGCTCCCGACCCACCGGATTGACGAATGCGCGGCCAATAGCACTGTACTGGTTGATCCGCTGCTGCACGCCCCTGAATATCCTGACCTTGAATCCTGGAGGGGCAACGATGAGGTTCTGGAACGCTCTAAACGTGGCCCTGACGTTTGTAGAATCATCTTGATCAACGATGACGGATGCAGTGTCTATCCCGAGGGCGTCCCAACGATCAGAGTTCTCGGCGGTCAAGTCGAATAGATCATTGGCCAGAGTAACGCCAAGTACCACGATCTCTGGTGACAGTTCGCTGCCAAACTCGCGATACATGCGCAGGTACTCAGCCGGGCCAAATCCGCCGAGCGAGAGATTGTAGGTCTGGCGATCTGCAATCTCGCCCACCACATACGGATATGCGGCTTCACGACTGACTCCGGCACCGTACGTCATAGAGTCCCCAAGGAACAACCAGTCGACGTCCTCTGGAACTGTTTCGTTACGCCAGCCATTCTCATCGTGGCCTATGACATTCGACTTGAATCTTGTGCCCAGAATTGGATCACTGCCGCCTGTAACTGAGATGAGAGCGTTGGGCGGGAACAGGTCCAGCCCGCGAACCGCTAATTCAGCGGCCACCAGGAATACGATTGTCGATATGACGGCTAGCAGTACATCCGCCCGAAATATCTTTTTTCCAACGTTTGTGCGCGTAAAGAGGAATATATGAACCAGTCCGCCCAGCATCCATATACCTAATACTGCGGTAAACGCAACGCTCCACCTCCCCAAAATGAGCGTTTCGTCCGCTACCTGTGTTGAGGTCCTCAGCGCTTGTGCCAACAGAACCAGGACCCAAAACGCCGTGATCAGATAGTTCAATACCCAGTAGGAGGTCTGACGGGAGTCGGCCCCATCAAGAACTGATGTGCCCTGATCCTTGTTCAACGTTAGCCGACCTTGCAATTCTGAAACGGCATAATCATCACCGCATCCCAAGTTAACTCAGGCGAAGACGATATCACGGTTAATTGGTCATAGTATCGATTGAGGCTGGCTGGCCTCGTGTGTAGCCTTATCGCGTATGAATTCACCCAGATTCCCACATACGACAGTTTTTTAAGTGGAAGATAACCTCAGTATCGTTGTTGTTGGGCTTGGATATGTTGGTATTCCTCTCGCGGTATCGTTGGCCAGGATGTTTGATACCACCGGATATGACATCAATACGAATCGCATCGATGAATTACAAAGAGGTCTTGATCGTACCGATAGCGTAGATCCGGCGACCCTTTCAGCGGAGAGGTTGAACTTCTCTGGGGACGCTGCTTGCATTACTGAGGCTGATGTGGCGATCGTTGCGGTGCCAACTCCGGTTGATAGTTCCAACGTCCCTGACATGACGCTTCTGGAGGCGGCAACGTTAACGGTCGGGCAGCACATGACGGCCGGCACAACTGTGATCTACGAATCTACTGTGTACCCCGGTGCCACGGAAGATGTGTGCGTGCCAATATTAGAGGCTGCATCAGGTCTCAAATCTGGTGAAGGGTTCAAAGTTGGTTACTCCCCAGAACGGATCAACCCGGGTGATGGCGAGCATTCCCTCCGCACGGTGGTGAAGATAATCTCCGCCCAGGATGAAGAAGCGATGGAGATTGTGGAGCGCGTCTACGCCGGTGTTGCCGAGGCGGGACTGCACAAGGCGACAAGTATCCGAGTTGCCGAGGCTGCGAAGGTTTTGGAGAACATACAGCGCGATGTGAACATTGCGCTGGTGAATGAGATGTCAGTGCTTTTTCACCGGATGGAAATCGAAACCTCACAGGTATTAGAAGCTGCTGGGACGAAGTGGAATTTCCAGAAATACACCCCGGGCCTGGTGGGCGGACACTGCATTGGGGTCGATCCTTATTACATGAGCCACGCGGCATCGCTCCAGGGGTTTGAGACTGAGATTGTGCTCGCCGGCCGACGTATCAATAACTCAATGAGTGACTTTGTTGTTGAAGAGACGACCAAAGAACTGAGCGCTATTGGAGTTGACCCGGCAACAGCGAGCGTGCTGGTTCTGGGGATTACATACAAAGCTGACGTTCCAGACACGCGTAATTCACTGGTTATTCCTTTGCTTGAGGAGGTGGCTGGCCGTGTTGGGGCGCTCAATATTTACGATCCGCTGGTGGGTGTCCAGGGCTTTGAGTTCGATGCCCAAGAACTGGAGCTATCCCCGTTTGATCTGGATGCTCCGTACGACGCGGTAATTCTGGCAGAGCCGCACAGGTCGCTCTCTGTTCGTACTGCTGCCGAGATGGTTGGATTGATGCGTGATGGCGGCTCAGGAAGGCTGTTCATGGACATCAAGGGAACGTATGGCCGCAGCTCGTTTGAAGACGCAGGCGTCAGGTACTGGACGCCTGCGTCTTGCCGTCTGCGACTATTGGTGTACGGCAGTAATGTCTCACCCACAGACGCAAATGCAGTGGCTGCAATAAGTCCCACCGCAAGACCTATTGCTGAATAGCTAAGGAAGCGTGACGCGACTTAGCGTGAAATGGCAGGGAGCTAGCGAACATGGCTACGGAACATGCGGCGATCACCGACGAGCAAGCGGCGCTGATCGAGAGTGCACCTCTCTTCTTCGTCGCGAGCGTTGATCCGTCGCTTCAAGACCGGCCAAACGGCGCGGGACCGGTGACCTCTCGCCCAAGGGCGGCGTTCCCCTGCACATCATTGACCCAAGTCGTGTGGCTACCTGGATTATGAGGGTAGCGGTGATGAGACCGCGAGGGCTGCGACTCTCGACGGCCCGGTTACGATCATGGTCTGTTCGTTCAACGAAACTGACGCCGCAGTCATCCGGCTCTTCGGCAAAGCGCGAACATCCAGTGTTGAAGAGTCACCACTGGCCGACCAGTTGCTTGGTTCG
>Ga0114999_10002015_pt1 | contig 27402 bp, 25 predicted proteins | sample ArcticOcean_MG_C_3_FD_89820 | JGI IMG/M metagenome (GOLD analysis project Ga0114999, IMG submission 89820) | Marine microbial communities from western Arctic Ocean - ArcticOcean_MG_CB8_126 | ecosystem: Environmental > Aquatic > Marine > Oceanic | place: Arctic Ocean: Canada Basin | collected...
CTTACATCAAATCCATCATGCTTTAACTCAAATGCTGTTAATCTTGATCCCTGTTGAATTGGTCTTGTTTCAGTAGCTATGACTTTGACATTTTTTCCACTCTCTCTGGTTGCCCTAATTACACCAAGTGCAGTTCCATATGCAACAGTAGCTAGTGCACCAGCATTACAGTGAGTCATAATTGTATCATTGTCATCAAACAAAACTGAACCATTCTTTCCCATAGCTTTGTTTATCTCAATATCTTCTTCTGCCATTTTTTTAGCAGTAGAAATTACTAGTTCTCTAATTTGTTCTGCTGTTTCTCCAGTTTTTGCAACATTCATAATTTTTTCTAATCCCCATCCCAAGTTTACTGCAGTAGGTCTTGTTGCAAAAAGTATTTTTTTTGCCTCTTCTAAATCAGAGAGTAAATCTTCTTTTGTAGTTGCTTTACTTTGTAAAGCAGCTAATCCCAATCCAAATGCTCCAGAAACTCCAATCGCAGGTGCCCCTCTAACTATCAAAGTTTTAATGGCATTTGCAACTTGGTTAAAATCATCATATTCTACAAAAATTAGTTCAGTTGGTAATTTGGTTTGTTCTATCATTATCACTTTATTATTTTTCCACTCAATAGTTCTAAGCGAAGAATCAATTACAATATTTTCATCCATGAAATGAAAATTTTTTATCCATATTTAAAATAATTAGTTTGTATTTAATGGAACTTTATATCACCAAAAAATTTCTCCTAAATATTGATTGATCTGTCATTATTAGAGAAATTTGATTCTCAAGGAATGCATAAAGTATATGATATATGGTCAAAAATTTCTAAAGAAAGTTATTTTTCAGATCTACCTCAAGTAGAATATGAAAAATGCTCTCATATTGTTTTTACAGGAATGGGAGGTTATGGAGCAATAGGAGACATATTTTCAGCAATATTATCAAAAACAAATACTCATGATACTCTTATTATTTACTAAAAGTTGAGGATGAAATAGAAAGAAAATCATGCGTAAACGAATCTATTTGATGAGGCCTAGTGTTGGAACTGAAGAAATTAAAGAGATTCAACAAGTGGTTAATTCAAAATTCCTTACTGAAGGTAAAGTTACTCAACAATTTGAAAAAGCAGTAGCAAAATATACTCATAGTAAATATGCCATTGCCACTACATCTGCAACAACTGCATTGCATACAATATTTCATTGCATAGGAGTAAAAGGGGAAAAAATATTAGTTTCTGATTTTACTTTTCCAGCAACAGTTTTGGCCATAATACAAGCTGGTGGAAAACCAATTCTTGTGGATGTTGATAAGTTTAGCATGAATGTAACTAAAGAGATCATTGAAGATAATTTAACGCAGTCAATTGAATTTGTAGCTCCAGTTTCTCTTTTTGGAAACCCATTAAACATTAATTTTTATGATTTGAGAAAACGTGGAATAAAAATTATAGAGGATGCTGCTACAAATTTAGGTACTAAAGTAAATGACAAGTTTGTGGGTTCATTAGCAGATATAACTTGTTTTAGTTTTCATCCAAGAAAAATAATTACAACAGGTGAAGGAGGAATGATTACAACAAACAATAAAAAAGTGGAGGAAAAAATTCGTTCGTTTAAAGCATTTGGAAAAAAAGGTACTCAATTTGTAGGAGATGGAACAAATTATAAACTTTCAGATATTCAAAGTGCTATGGGTCTAGCTCAAATGAAAAAAATTGAAAAAATAATTGAAAAAAGAATTCATCAAGCAAAAATCTATAGTGAGTTATTATCAAAAATTGATTTTATAGAACCACAAGAACAAACTCAAAGATCTCGTCATACATATCAATCATATGTTTGTGCAGTTTCTAAACGGGGTTTACGAGATAAAATGATTAAAAAACTGTTCCAAAAAAATATTGAATCTCAAATAGGAACTTATGCTTTACATTGTTTACCAGCATTTAAAAAAATACCAAAAATTGGAAAACTTGAAAATTCAGAATTTTTATACAAAAATTCCATTTCTTTACCTCTTCATGAGGAATTATCAGAGAAAGATCAAGATTATATCTGCTCAATAATAAAAAACATGTAAGTAAAATGAAAGATTATAAACAAAATGTTTTAACTTCCCATATGGGGTTTAAGATTGGTTAAGCGTAAAGCTCTAGTTACTGGTGGTGCAGGTTTTATTGGTTCACATTTATGTAATAAACTAATTAAAAATAATTATGATGTAATTGCTTATGATGACCTGTCAAATGGAAGTGGTCAAAAAAATCTTTCAAAAAATGTTAAATTTGTGAAAGGTAGTATTCTCAATGTTAAAAAAGTAAATGAGTTATGTAAAAAAGTAAATGTAGTTTTTAATCTAGCAGTAAAACCTCTTTTAATGTCATTTTATGATCCTGATGAAGTAGTCAGAGTAAATGATTTTGGTACATATATTGTTGGTAAAATGTGTGTTAAAACAAAAACAAAATTAATTCATATATCATCTAGTGAGGCTTATGGTTCAGCAGTATCTTTACCTATGAAAGAAGTACATCCATTACTTCCATCAACAATTTACGCATCATCAAAAGCTGCTTCAGAATTATACGTAAGAGGATTTGAGAAAACAAATGGGCTAAAAATGGTAATTGTAAGACCTTTCAATAGTTATGGAGAATTTATGAGAGAGGATATGTATGGTGCAGTATTTCCAAAATTTTTTGAACGTCTCAGTAAAGGAAAGGTCTGTACTATTACGGGCACAGGAAAGCAAACTAGGGATTTTACACATGTGGATGATACATGTCAAGGAATAATGTTAGCAGATCAAACTAAAAATGCTGTTGGAAATACATTCAATATTGCACAAGGAAAAGAAACAACAATTAATGAAATTGCCTCTTTAATGACAAAAAATTATAATAAAAGTACTGGTAAAAACATTAATTTAAAATTTGTATATACTAAATCTAGATCAGGAGATGTAAAAAGACATCTAGCAGATATTTCTAATGCAAAGAAAATATTAGGGTATAAACCAAAAATAACAATTAATGAAGGATTAAACAGGATAATTAAATGGAATATTAAAAACAAATAATAATTCAAATTATGATAGAAAACTTGAAAGTAATATAGAATATTTTATTTACAATGAAAAATGATTTGAATGCGTAAAAATCACTATGCTATTAAAAGGTACATTGAATTATAAATCATAACTAATGCAAATTGATCTTGTTTCAGAAATTGAGGAATATTATGAATTAATAAACAATAATTCATGTACATTTTACCAATCTCCTAAACATTTAAAATTTTTAGAGCAAATATTACAATCAAGTACCAAATTTATTACTGCTAAGGAAAATCATAAATTGATTGGTGTAATGCCAATTTTTTGTAAAGAATCTAAATTTGGTACAGTGATTAATTCATTACCATTTTTTGGTAGTTATGGTGGAATAGTTTCAAGAAAAATAGATGCTAAAAAAAAAATACTAAGTTTTTTAAATAAATATAATAAAGAAAACAATGTTCTTTCATCAGTAATTATTTCAAACCCTTTTGAAACTTCAGAAATTTATGATAAATATTATAAATTTAATGATAAAGTTAAAAGAATAATACAATGTATAGATCTAAAAAATAATTCAGAAGAAACTATTTGGAAAAATTTTGATCAAAGAGTTAGACGTTCAATAAGAAAAGCAGAAAAATTATTAACAATAGAAAATTCAGATCCATTAGAAAATATTCTAAATGATTTTTACAGTTATCATGTTAAAAACATCTCAGCAAAAAAGGGTTCAATCAAACCTAAAGAATTTTTCACATATGTTAAAAAAAATTTCAAATTTAATGAAGACTATAATATCCTAACTGCAAAATACGAATCAAACCCAATTGCATATCTTTTGGTTTTTTATTTTAAGTCATATACTGAATACTATATGCCTGCATATGATGTTCAAAATAGCAATTTACAAGGTACAAGTTTGCTTATTTGGGAATCCATAAAAAAATCATTGACGATGAATATGGAATATTATAATTTTGGTGGAACTCATAAAATAAATGATTCAGTATATAATTTTAAAAAAGGATGGGGAACTAAAGACTATCACTATAATTACTATATTTATTCAGATCTTGGTAGATTACAAGGTATTGAAAAAGAAGAGTTAAAGGCTAATTTTAAAAATTTCTATGTTTATAACTATAATAAAATATCAAATTAAGATAAGAGTAAGAAATGAAAAAGAATGTAATAATTTTTGGGTCAGGAGATTTTGCTCAAGTAGCACATTTCTATTTAACGAATGATAGTCAATACAAAGTTGTGGGTTTCACAATCCATAAAAATAAAATTAATGAGAATAAATTATTTAATCTACCTATCATTCCATTTGAAGAGATTGAAAAAGAGTTTCCCCCTGATAAATATGCAATGTTTATCGCCATAGGATATTCAAATTCAAATAAACTTAGAGCAAAAATCTTTAACAACGTGAAAGAAAAAGGATATGATCTTTTAAGTTACATAAATTCAAAAGCTATAACATGGGGGAAGGTAAACATGGGAGAAAATTGTTTCATATTGGAAGGTAATGTAATACAACCATTTGTAACAATCGGTGATGATGTAATTATATGGAGTGGAAATCATATTGGTCACCATACTATAATTAAAGATCATTGTTTTCTAGCATCACATGTTGTAATATCTGGTGAAGTTATTATAGAGCCATATTGCTTTCTAGGTGTAAATGCAACAATTAGAGATGGAATACATATTGCTAAAAATAATATCATAGGTGCAGGTACAGTAATTTTAAAAGATACTAAAGAAAATGATGTCTATACTACTAATTCTACAAGATTGTTAGAAATAAAAAGCGAGGATCTTAAAAAGATCTAATTTAAGAAAAATGTCAACATGGATTAAAAAAGGATTAATTTTCAAAATTAATAAAAAGAAAAAATGGATGAGAACACATTCAGCTCTTCCTTTTGCAGATAAGATTTCAAAAGATGTATTTAGAATTTATTTTAGTTCAAGGGATATTAAAAATAAAGCTTCAATTGGTTTTGTAGAAATAAATATTAGAAATCCAAAAAAAATAATACAACTTTCCGAGGAGCCAGTTTTAACACCTGGATGTACAGGTTCATTTGATGACAGTGGTGTATTAAATTCATGTGTTGTTACTAAAAAGAATAAAAAATTTCTATTCTATACTGGATGGAATAATACTGATAATGTACCATTTAGGTGGTCAATTGGATTGGCAATAAGTACAGATGGTGGAAAAAATTTCAAAAAATATTCAGAAGGTCCAATTTTAGATCGAAACTATATTGACCCATATTTTATTGCATCACCTACCGTAATAATTGAGAAAGGTTTATGGAAAATGTGGTATCTCTCTGGAAAAAAATGGGCATTGAATGATGAATGTAAATGGGAAGCACCTTATCAAATAAAGTATGCAGAATCAGAAGATGGGATAAATTGGAAAAGAAGTGGTATTGTTAGTATAAAACTACTAAATAATGAAAAAGGTATTGGAAGAACCACTGTATTAAAAGAAAGAGGTATTTACAAAATGTGGTATCCATATTCAATTAATCAGTACAGAATTGGATATGCAGAATCAAAAAATGGTAAGGAATGGATAAGAATGGATCAAAAATCTGGAATTACAGTATCAAAATCAGGATGGGATTCAAATGCAATTGAATACCCTTGTGTTTTTGTTCATGATAAGAGAAAATATATGCTATATAATGGAAACAACTTTGGAAAATCAGGGTTTGGAATTGCAGTGATGGATTAATGAAATCATTTTTAAATAAATAAGTAAATTTATTATCTTGATTGGTTTTTTTAATTTGTGGAATTAACTTTAGCAGAAGATTATGAAAACCATGTAAAAAATATTCTAAATAATGGGTATACTATAGTAGAAAATGTTATTTCTCAAGAAGAATGTGATTTGGTTGCTAAGAAATTAGATGTTCTAGACAAGGAAGAAATGGGAGAGTTTGGAATAAAGAGATTAGAAAAAAGTAATGAGGTTGGAATGATCAGAATATTAATTTCTAAAGATGAATATTTTACTAAATTAATACTTCATCCAAAAATATATCCAATAATCAGTAAGATTGTAGGTGATACTGCAATCTTACATTTACAAAATGCAATTGTTGTACATCCACAAAAAAAACATGGACAGGGTCATTTTCATAGAGATTTTCCAAAAGATTTTGTTAGTTCAAAACCGTTATCAATAAATGCATTTTGGGTGATCGATGAATTCAATTCTGAAACTGGTGCAACATGGGTTGTTCCTAAAACACATAAAATGGAAAATTGGCCCTCAGAAGAATTTTTGAAAAAAAATGCAATACAGATTAGTGCTAACGCAGGCTCAGTCTTAGTTTTTGACAGTATGTTAATCCATAGAGGAGGATCTAATGTTAGTAATATTACAAGAAGAGCTGTAAATCATCAATATACAAGACCGTTCATTAAACAACAGATTGATCTTCCAACATACTTGGGAGATAAATATGACAAAGAAAGCAAAATAGGACAAGTTTTAGGCTATTGGGCAATTCCTCCTAAAAATGTTCAAGAGTTTAGATGTGAACCCGAAAAAAGAACGTATCGTGGTGGCCAAGGTTAAATCATATAACATTATTTTGTCATATCTAATGATAGATGGATTAGAGTAAAAAAATGGCAAAACAAGTTTGTGATTTATGTGGTTCAAAAGAAAATAAAATAATATTAGATGAAACTGGTCATTCTTTATCTAGCGACAGAGATATTTTAGAAATTCCTTTAAAAAAAATTCAATGTAAAAAATGTGGTTTAGTTTTTTCGGATATAAATTTACAAAATAAAAATTTAACAAAAAATTATAAAAAGAAATATTCATATAATTTTTCAAACAAAGAAGATGCAATATTTTTTACCAATATTGGAACCCAAGACAGAAGTTCTCACATATTTGAATGGATAATGGAAAATTTAACAAAGACAGAATTAAGGAAAGCAAAAACAATTGTTGAAATAGGATGTGGGGAAGGAAACTTGCTTGAGAAATTTTCTAAAAAGTTTAAAAATAAAACAACTATAGGATTTGAATTAAATGAAAATGCAATTAAAATAGGACAAAAAAAAGGATTAGATATAAGAAATTTGGATGATTTAAAAAATGTTAAAGCAGACATATTAATATCATTTGCAGTTATTGAACATACACAATCTCCAAAAAAGTTTTTAAAAAATATGGTTAATGTATTAAAAGAAGATGGAATTTTAATCATTGGACAACCACACCAAGATAAAATTTATTATGATATTTTTTTCTCTGATCATTTATTTCATTTTTCATCTAAACACCTACAAGAGTATGGAAGACATGCAGATCTTATTGAATATAAAAAATCTATAGGTAGATGGCCAATAGATTCGTTTAGTTTGCATTTATTTAGAAAATCTAAAAAAGAACTTAAAAAATCCACACGATATCATCCAACTAAGGTTAATCAATCAATAAAATATTACAAAAAAGTTTTTGAAAGAATTAATAAATTTTTACGTAAAAAGAAAAATGTTGAAAGTGGAATTGTAGTTTTTGGATTAGGGGAGTTATTTAATATATTTTTTTGTTATAGTGATTTAAAAAATGCAAATATAAAATTTGGAATAGATGATTATCCTAAAAAAAATCATAATTTTAAATTTAAAGTAATATCATCTAAAACTATGAAAGATTCAAAAAATATTCCAATAATTTTATGTGTAAATAAAAATTATTATAATATTCTTTTAAGGAAACTTCCATCTAGTCAGGTATGGTTACCATTTAAAAGATAAATTCTGTTCTAATATCTAAAATGTGTAAATGAGAATTTTAGTAGCTGGAAATCTAGCAAATATGGGTTTTGAAATTGTAAAAGCTTTGAGGGATAAAGGAGCGGATGCAAATCTTTTGATGCCAAAATATCCCCAGAAATATGAAGATCCACAATTAATGTATCCAGAGATAGAAAATACAGGTTACCCAAAATGGATAATTACTTATGATAATAAAAAACGTAAATTTGGATTGAGTAATTGGAAATTCCAAATAATTAAAGAAATGAGAAATAATTATGATTGTATTATTGCATTAACTGAATTATCTATTTTTGCAATGTTGTCAGGAAAGCCATATGGTGCATTATCAACAGGGTCAGATATGCGAGAGTTACCATTTGAAAAATCATTGAAAGGTTTTTTATACAAATTATCATATAAATTTGCAAGAGTTGTCATTTGGGGGGAGACTGACAAGTATAATCTAATTAAAAAGTTGGGGATTGAGCAAAAAGCAGTTTTTTGTACCAATCCTCGTAACTTTGATTTTAATATTCAAAATATAAAGAAAGAAGAAGAAATTCTTAATAAAATAATAATTTTTCATCCAACATCTCAAGATTGGAGGTTAAAAGGAAATAATGAATTTCTTAATGCATTTGTAAAATTATGCTCTGAAAATGAGAATATTTTCTTAATTATTTCAGAACGAGGACCTGATCTAAATAAAGCAAAAAAAATTCTTGAAGAAAATGTTTCAAAAGAGAAATACAAATTTGTACCTCTTTTAAATTCAACTTTAATGCAGTATTATTTCAATCTAAGTGATATTGTAATTGATCAATTTAAGATAGGCTCTATTGGAATGATATCTGTTGAAGCAATGAAGTATGGAAAACCTATTTTTTCATACATAAACAGAAAAAATTTTAATCAATGTTACAAAAATTATCCTGAAGGAATTATCAATGTTGAAACATGTGAAGAGATTTTAAGTGAATTAAAAAGAATGTGTAAAAATTTCTTGCTATGTAAAGAAATGGGAGAAAAAAATAAAAAATGGATTGATCAGAATTGGGATATTTCCATATTAACTGAAAGATATTTGAAAATTTGTAACGCAATAAAAGAAGACAATATTAATTTAGTAGGGAATCAGTCAAAATTAGAATGAAATAAGATTAGATTTTTGTAAAAATTCTATTAATTTTATTTTTAATAGATCGTGGTTCTTTAATAAAACTAGAAATATTCAATTTTGTTTTATTAAAAACTTTGGTACAAAGAAAATAATCCACTTTTTCACTTGCCCATTTAGATTTAAATAAATTAATTCCTTTTTCCTTTGGTGAGATAGGGTTAGGATTTGCACCAGCAACATCAAATGTTTTGAAATTATTTTCAGCTGCCCATTTAATTATGTTCCATGTTAGAAATGATCCAGCATATTGATTTGTCCTATAAGAGGTGGCAACTCCAGATTGAACCACATTTCCATTATAAAGAACAGCAACTATTGCTGCAACTGGGATTCCTTCTGATAGTGCTAAATACATTTTTTCTAGATTATTTTTATATGAAGTATTCCAAGAATGTTCTCTAAAAGATACATTCGATTTTTTTATTTTTTCTAGTTTTTTATTTTCAGGATATTTTATATCAAGATATGAATTCAAAGATTCTTTTGTAGATACAATTTCAAATTCTAATCCTGATTTTTCCCCTTTACGAATATCATACCGTGTTTTATTATGTAGTGAATTATAAATTTCATCTATATTTTTATTAATATTTGTAACATAACTAATCCAAGGCTTTATCATATAATTATTATTTTTGAATATATCAACTGAAAGATTTGATTGTGGAGGTGAAGTACCACTGATCAAATTTACATCATTATCTTTTGCAATTTTATCAATTGCAGTCAAAATATATGAAAGGATTTGATCAGAATTTTCTGTATCATGGATTATAGGACCTTGAAACCAATTTAATACTGAACCTAAATTAAATTTTGAAATAAAAAATTTTGAAATACTATTTAGATTAGTCCAATAATTTGAAAAATGTATAATTCCGGATAGTTGGCCTACTATATCTCCAGATAAATTTAAAATTTTGATAAATACTCGCTTAGAGTCATAAGCTAATTGATACGGAATAAAAAAATCTGAATGCTGATATGCAGTAGATTTAGGATTTGAAAGTAATGATTTATTCCAATTAATTTCATCAACATTATATGAAATATCTGTTAAAAAATTCATTTTGATTATTTGTTGGAGTATTTGAGTAGAATTAAAATTTTTAGAGATTTTGAAAAAAATCTATTATAAAAACTAATCATGCTTTGATTTTCATAATAATGTTATAATAGAAATTTAAAGAAGAATTAAGGGATTGGAAAAATATTCAAAAAATAAAACAGATTTAGTTAAAACTATCGTGATAGTTGGTGCAGGCATTACAGGTCTTGCAACAGCTTGGAGACTATCAACAAAAGGTTACAAAATTATTGTAATAGAACGACAAAAATTTCCAGGTGGATTAGCAGCTAGCATATCAGAACAGGGTTTTAAAATGGATATAGGACCTCATTTTTTAACACTTCCAAGAAACTCGCCCATTACAAATTTAATTAGAAAATTAATTGGTAATGAAAATTTAATTGAAATAAACAAAATTCATGAAGCGTATCGAGTATATTTTAGAGGTGAATTATTAACAAAATATCCAAATATTTATGACATTATTTTTAAATCAGGTATTTCAAATTTTCTTCATAGTTTATCAGATTATTTAATAATCAAAATAAAGTCAAACAAATCAATAAATGTTGATTCTAGTATTGAAGATTATCTGATTTCAATTTATGGTAAATTTATGTATAATACTTGGTTTAAACCATACATTATACAAAATGAGGGAATTGGTGACCCACAGATGCCTAAAGAACTAATTGAAAAAATATTTCCCTCACCTTCAATTAAAAAAATTTTAAATTATATTTTAAAAAATTTATTAAAAAAGCCTACAAAACAAAAAAATGTAATTGCAAATAAGGAATTTTTTGATTGCTATTTTAGATATGGAACGGGTTCAATTATAGAAAATATGATTAATGAAATTAAGATGAACGGTGGAGAAGTAATTCTAGATGCAGACATTAAAAAAATTTTTCATGATGAGGGTTTAGAAAAAATACAATTTTTAAAAAATAATAAAGAACATGAAATAAATGCAGACAGAATCATTTACTCTACACCTCCCTCAATTTCATTAAAATGGTTCAACAATATTCCAGAGAATATAAATATTAAAAATAAAAAAATAGAGGCATTTAGTTCGATAATTGTTTTTTTGATGATTGACACTCCTAAAGTTTTTGAAGGATGGGTAATTTCAGTATATGATCCAGATTTAATATTCTTTAGAATTACACAGCAGAATTTCTTAAGCGGTGATATAGCACCTGCTGGAAAATGTTTGTTATGTGTAGAAATAAAATGTACTGAATATGATAATATTTGGAAAATGAATGAATCAGAAATTTTTTCCATTATAAAAAGTGATTTGGGTAAAATGAAAATTTTAGATATAAAAAAAATTTTTGACTACAAAATTTTAAAATTAAATGGTATTTATCCAATAGCACAAAAAACTGTAAATTTGAATAATAATAAAATAATTAAATTTATCAATTCTTTTAAAAATGAGTATACAGTATCAACTTCTACAATTGATTCAGGAAGATTAATTTCTGCAACTAAACAAGAATCAAATGCAAGTAATACTCCCAAATTAGGAGGAATGTATGTTGCATTATATAATTCTGAAATTCTAACAACTAGAATATTAAGCTCTGATAAATAAAAAGAATACAAGGTTAACAATATGAATCAAAAAATTTTAAAAATGTTTCACAAAGTTGGTATGGAGTATTTTTTTGGAGATTATTTTGATGCAAGATTCTATGTAGCCTCAATATTAGCCAAGGAAAAAAAATTGATGATTTTAGACATAGGTTGTGGAGCAGGAATTTTGTTAAATTGTTCTAATGCAGATATAAAAATAGGATTAGATTTATCGTTTGAATCATTAAAAAAAGGTAAAAACTTGAATCCTAAAATGGAATTAATTCAAGGAGATGCAACACAATTACCATTTAGAAGTAATTATTTTTTAGATATAATTGGAATGCATTTGATACCAGTGGTAAAAACATTTCAAGGAAATAATTGGAAAAAATCTATTTCTGAAATTAAGAGAGTTTCTGGAGAAAAATCTAAAATTATTTTAACAGGTGCAAACAGAACAAGTAAGTATTTTGAGAATACACATTCATTAGAATCAAGGAAAAATTATTTAACATATAAGGAACAAGCAGAACTTTTTAGGGAAGAATTCCAAGTAAAAGTTGAAGGATATGGTCCATTTTCAAAAATGGTAATGTATCCATTTAAAATTATTTATAAAATTCCAGAAGTTATCATTGAAAATCTAAAGATAAATTGGTTTGTTTTTAGATTATTGCGCTCATCTAAGTATCTCAAAAATGGCAGATCTTATGTAATTGTTTGTGAAAAAAATTAACAGTGAAAAATGATGATTTTAAAAAAATGAATTGGTTAAAGCAAATAATGAAAAGGAATTATGATTAAAAAATGTCTAACGTAAGAGTTACTTATTCAGGTCTTATTTCTCTCGTCATAGGACTAACAAGTGTTGTTACGGGGTTGATTTTCACTTTAATTGTAACAAGAACATTATCTCCAGAAGAGTTTGGTACATGGAGTCTGATCGGTGGTTTGATTACATATGTTATACTAATTGAGCCAATTATAGCATATTGGGCTACAAGAGAAATTTCTAGAGGGATTGATTCTGGAAAAACAGCAGTATTTTCAAGTGGTGTTTTTTCTGCATTTGGGATTATAGGATATATTGGAATTGCATACGTAGTAAGTTTTCAATCGGATATAGATTTAGGGATTCTTTTGTTTTCAGTAATTTTAGTGCCAGTGATATTTTTGAGTAGAACATTAACTGCGATAAATCTTGGATGGAAGCCACAAGTTGTTAGTTATGGAATGTTAGGATTTGAATTATCAAAAATACCAATTGCAATAATTTTGGTCTACTATTTAGATATGGGGTTAGAAGGTGCAATATTAACAACTGCGATTTCTCATCTAGTTAGCATTATCATATTAGCATATTTTGCTAGAGAGAAAATTAAAGTGAAATTAAAGAGACAGTTTCTAGAAAAATGGTTAAAATTATCATGGTTACCAATGTATCCATCATTAGCATCTTTCATTTTTACATTGGATGTGGCAATTTTTACTATAATTACAGGTTCTGTTGAAGGTCTTGCATTTTGGGCAGTTGCAATAGCCATTTCCAGTTTAGTATTGCATTCAGGATCATTTTCAAAAGGATTGTATCCAAAATTATTACAAGGTGGAAAACAAGAACATTTACAAGAAAATTTAATTAGATTTTTATTTTTTGCAATTCCATTAGTTGTTATTTCAATTACATTTGCAAAACCAGGTTTATTTGCATTAAATCCAATTTATGGGATTGCCATACCAGTAGTAATTTTTATGACGTTTAGGGCATTTTTTAATACCTTAAGTACATTATTTGCATCATCAATTGCAGGGATTGAAAAAGTTGATACAAATGAACTATCAAATTTTAAAGATTATATCAAAAGTAAATTATTCTTCATACCAACACTTCAATTAATTCATTATAGCATTTACATCATAGCATTAACAATAGTTTTACTATTTACCAGTTCATATGAATCTCAAATTAACATGGTAATTGATTGGGCCATATTGTCAGTAGTAATTCAAATTCCTTTTACATTGTATTTTCTAAAAATAGTTAAAAAGAATTTTAGTTTAAAATTAGATTATCAAAGTATAATAAAATACATTGTTACTAGCGTAAGTGTATTTGGAATTATTTACATATTAATGGAGGAATTCTTGATATACAAAAATAATATTTTTGAATTTTTACCAAATTTTTTGTTGTTTGCAATATTAGGAGTTGTTGGATATATTGGAATTACATATCTAATTGATCCAAGAACAAAAAAATTGATAAATTTAATTATATTAGAAATTAGAAAATAGGTAATTATAAAAGAATCAAATTTTTTTTCTTGCTTTCATAATTAATGTTGTTTTTAATGGACTAAATGCATTTAAAATTTTTGAACTTGATTTAATTATTTGAATTCTTTTTCCAAAAATCGGAATTATTATGGGACCTGTCTTGGCAAATTCATGTTCAACTACATTAAATCCACATCGATCTAATAGTCTTACGAGAGTTTGAAAATCCCAATTGTAAATATGTTCAATTTGTGTTCCTGTTCCTAAGGGTTCATCAGAAATTTCTTTAATAATTTGTTTTTGTTTTTGTTTTTTTCTGTAACTTAGATTATAAAGAATATTCTTTAAAGATGTAGCATTAGGAGTTGAAACAATTAGATGCCCATGGGGTTTCAAAATTCTATGAAATTCTCGAAAAAACATGGCAGGGTTTTCTACATGTTCAATTGTTTCCAAAAATGTAATACAATCAAAACTTTGATCCTCAAAAGGTTCTTTAATAAGATCCCGAACTTCATAAGTAATTTTTGGAGAACTAAAAAATTCTTTTGCAATTTTAATTGATTCTTCTAGTACATCAATAGCATGTACAGAAAATCCTCGGTCAGCTAAACCTTTTGACAAACCACCACCTGCACATCCAACATCAAGTACATTTTCACCCTCAACAAGATCCAAAGTTATCTTGCTGCGTTCATCAGGGTTTTTCTTGTTATTTTTTTGATCAATTTCAATCAGATTCTTAAACTCTTCATAAGAAATTGGTTTTCCATCATAAATAAAAGATAAATTAGTCATAACTCAGATTTATTATAATAGAACCATAATAAAATGATATGACATAGTAATTTTTATGGTTGTGCATATAAAAATACAATATGAAATTTTGTGTATTTCCAAATGATTCACTAAAGCTTATTTTGAAAAAGGTGAAATAAAAGAAAATTATTTTAATCCAGTTAATTTTTTTGATGAAATTCACGTAATATCACTTTTTAATAATGAAATCAATGAAGGTGAAGTTAAACAAATTGCTGGAAATTTATAATTTGAATAAAGCAAATTTAAAAAATTACAAAAATTTTGAAGGAGAAATTTTACAATTAATAAAAGAGATCAATCCAGAATAAGTTACACGGATATTATTCAATAAAAAATCTATCAATTTCACGGACATAACATAATCTGTCTCTAATTCTATTATTGGTTAAAATTTAACGAGACATCATTACTAAAATATAATTAAATTATTACAAAGATTTAAGATACATAGTTGACTAATTAGATACTTGAAAGTAAGTTTATCTAATATCGAAATTAATGATGAGGTAAAAAAAGCTGTAATTTCAGTTTTAGATTCTAAAAAATTCATTCTGGGCGAACAAACAGAAAAATTTGAAGTGAATTTTGCAAAAATGTGTAATGCAAAATATGCTGCATGTGTAAGTTCAGGAACAGCAGCTTTATTTTTAACCTTACAATATTTTAAAATAAAAAAAGGAGATGAGGTAATTGTCCCTTCAATGTCATATGTAGCTACATCTACATCCATCTCAATGCTTGGAGCTACTCCAAAATTTATTGATGTAAACCATAAAAATTATACAATGGACCCATTAGAAATTAAAAAAAATATTACTAAAAAAACACGAGGAATAATTCCTGTGCATTTGTATGGTCATCCTGCAGATATGGATCCAATTAAAAAAATTGCAAAAGAAAATTCCTTATTTGTATTAGAGGATGCGGCTCAAGCTCATGGTGCAAAATACAAAGGTAAGCCAGTAGGTTCTTTGGGAGATGCATCTTGTTTCAGTTTCTATCCATCAAAAAATCTAACAGTATGTGGAGATGGAGGAATTGTTATTTCAAATAATTTGCAATTAATTAAAAAAATTAAAATGCTTAGAGATCATGGAAGAACGGAAAAATATGTACATAATGTATTAGGTTATAATTTAAGATTTAATGAAATTCAAGCAGCTATTGGAAATGTAATGTTAAAAAAATTAGAAAAAAATAATGCATCTAGAAGAAAAATAGCAAAAAATTATGATGATAAATTAAATTCAAATGTAATTTCTCAAAAAATGGAAAAATGGGCAATACCTGTATACCATATGTATACAATAAGAACAAAAAGAAGGGACAAGCTACAAAAATTTCTTAAGAGTAAAGGGATATCAACAGGTATTCATTATCCTATCCCTATTCATAAGCAACCAGTTTACAAAGAATTTAATAAAATTAAACTTTCAATTACTGAAGAAATTGCAGGTACAACATTATCTATTCCAATGTATCCAAATTTATCTAATAATCAACAAAAATATGTTACAAAAAATATCAATGAGTTTTTTGAGAATAGATAAATGGAGAAAATAAAAAAAGTAGTAATCACTGCTGCAGGTACAGGTACAAGATTATTACCATATACAAAAGAAAATCCAAAAGAAATGATGCCAATTTTTGCAAAGAATGAAAACGAAGTAGTTCTGAAACCGGTTTTGCAAGTTATCTATGAGTCTATTTTTGATTTTGGAATTAAAGATTTTTGTTTTGTTGTTGGAAGAGGTAAACGAAGTATAGAGGACCATTTTTTAATTTCTAATAATAATAAAAAATCAAAGCATAATTCTCTAATTGAATCATTTTTTACAAAAGTCAAAAAAAGTAATATCATGTATGTACAACAATCAATTCCTCAGGGTTTTGGCGATGCAGTCTCTAAATCAAAATTTTTTTGTAGTAATGATAATTTTCTATTACATGCAGGGGATGATGTTATTCTTTCTCCAAACAATGATCATCTTTTACGATTAGAAAAAGCATTTACAGAAAATAATGCCGATATGGCATTTCTTGTAACAGAAGTTGATAATCCTGTGGCATATGGTGTAATTCAAGGAAAGGAAATCAAAAAAGGAATAATAAAAGTTGAAGATTTAGAAGAAAAACCTAAAAAACCAAAATCTAAACTTGCAGTTATAGCTATTTACATATTTAAAGCAGAAATTTTTTCAGTCTTACAAAAAACACGTGCAGATAAAAAAGGTGAAATTCAACTAGCAGACGCAGTTAAAACAATCATTGCTAAGGGAAATACAATTGCTGTGAAATTAAAGAAAAATGAAAGAAGAATAGATGTTGGAACACCTGAAAGTTATGTTAAATCAATTAATGAATCGTATAGTTTTTGGAATAAAAAATGATTTATTCTTAATTGGTATTGATAAATCATGAGAAGAAAAAGTGTTGTAATATATGAAAATGTAGTAATTGGGGGGAAACATGATTTAGAAGATTTTGTGGTTTTGGGTAAGCGTCCTAATAATAACTCAAAAAAGAAAATGGTGCTTAAAATTGGAAATAATGCCTTATTACGTACAGGTTCCATAATTTATGCAGGAACAACAATCGGTTCAAATTTTCAGAGTGGAGATCATTCAAGAATTCGAGAAGGTAATAAAATTGGAAATAATGTGAGTATAGGTTCTAATTCAATTATTGAATCAAATAGTAAAATTGGAAATAATGTACGAATACATTCACTTTGTTTTATTCCAGAATATACAACTTTAGAAGATGATGTTTGGATGGGTCCTGGTGTAACTATAACTAATGTGATGCATCCACCATGCCCAGTTTTCAGAGAGCGTGGGCATGAAATGGAGCTTAAATGTGTTAGAGGTCCAGTTATAAGAAAAGGAGCCATCATAGGTGCTGGAGTAATTATATTGCCAGGAATAGAAATTGGAGAAAATTCTTTTGTTGCAGCAGGTTCTGTAGTTGTAAAAGACGTTAAACCAAATTCAGTAGTAACAGGAATTCCTGCAAAACAAACTAAAAAAATTAAAGATTTGGTTTGTGATCCTGGAATATATGAAAAAGGGGAAATTTTTTCCTGGAGAAAATAGCTGAATTAAAAAATGAAACTTTGTGTATTTCCAAATGATCCTTTAAAGTCATATCTTGAAAAGGGTGAAATTAAAGAGAGGTATTTTAATCCAAATAATTTATTTGAAGAAGTTCATGTGATTTCTCCAATTGAAAAAGATGTTGATGAAGAACAAGTAAAATCACTTGCAGGTAATGCAAAATTATCAATACACCCAATAGGTAAATTAAATCTACTTAATTTTAAATCAAAATTAAAAAAAGTCTCAGATATTGTAAAAGAAATCAATCCAGATATAATTCGTAGTTATAATCCTTTAATGCAAGGATGGCTAGCAACAAAAATTGCAAAAGAATTATCATTGCCAATAATAATATCAATTCATAATAATTACGACAAAGATGTAAGAGAGTTTTATAAAAAAAATAAAAAAATTTTGCAGTATTTAAAATTTGTATATTCAGAAAAAGTTATTGAAAAATATTGTATTTCAAATACAACAAAAATTATTTGTGCATATAGATTTTTAGTTCCATATGTAGAACGATTAGGAGGAAAAGATATTTCTGTAGTTTACAACAGAGTAAATTTGTCAAAGTTTTCACCACATATTAAACCCAAACTTCAATTGACAAAAAAAACTCTAATTTATGTTGCTAGACTAGATCCAGAAAAAAATCAAGAGTGTTTAATTAGAGCGATAAAAAATTTAGATGTAAAACTAATACTTATTGGAAAAGGAAATGATTTTCAAAAATTGAGTGAATTATCTGAAAAACTAGGAACTAAAAATAGGATTATTTTTGTTCAGTCAGTTCCTAATGAACAGTTAGGCGAATATTATAATTCAGCAGATATTTTTGTTGCTCCCATTAAACAAGGAGGTATTTCTATACCAATGCTAGAGGCTATGGCATGTGGATTACCATTAATAGTATCCTCAAGAGTGGGAAATTATCATGAAGATATAGATGAGGCAGTAATATTTTCAAGAAATACTCCCGAAGATTTTAAAAAAGCAATTGAAACTTTGATAGGGGATTCAAAACTTATGAGTGAATTATCTAAAAAAAGTCTAGAAACAGTAAAACTACTCGGTGAAGATATAATGGAAATTAAAGAAGAAAAGATCTATAGGGGTTTATTGAACAAATAAATGACATGAGACCAAAAATTGTTTTAATTGGTGCAGGGAGATTTGGAGCTAATCATTTACGGAATTTAGTAAAATTAGATAAAAAAAAGAAAATTGATTTAGTTGGTGTTGTTGATTCAGATGAAAAAATAATAAAAAATGTTAAAAAGAACTATGGTATTATTGTAGAAAAAGATTATAAAATATTTATAGAAAATGCAGATGCATTTGATTTAGTAACACCTGCACACACACATTATACAATAACAAAAAAGCTGTTAAGTAAAAAAAAACATGTATTCGTTGAAAAACCTCTTTCCTTAAAATCATCTGAAGCAAAAGAATTGGTAAAACTAAGTAAAAAAAATAATTGTATTCTTCAAGTAGGTCATATTTTTAGATATAATGAAGCAGTAGAATTTATTAAAAAAAATATTTATCTAAAGGAAAATTTTCCTTATCTTATTAAGGGAAAATTTTTACAAACAACGGAACCCAAAAAAGACGTGGGAGCAATCTTCAATTATTTACATCATTTTGATATTTTGGATAACATATTGGGTATGAATCCTAAAAAGATATTTGCAAATTCAAATCTTTCTTTAAAAAATCCAGACATCGAAATAAATTCTACAGTTTTTCTACAATATCCTAAAGATGTAAACGTAATCCTAGATTTGGGATGGATACCAAGTGGAAAATATAGACATTTAGAATTATATTCAAAAAAACAATATACTTTTTGTAATTTAGAAAAACAAATAATTAACATATATAGAAATGAAAAATTAATAAAAACAATAAATTTTAATTTTAGAGAACCCTTGAATTTGGAATTAAATGATTTTGTTAATTCAATTAAATCCAGTAAAATTCCAAAAGCTACTGCAGATATAGGATTAAACATAGTTAAAATTGCAGAAGCAGCAACGAAATCAATTTATGAAAAAAAAATTGTCACATTATAAAGGTAGTAAAGAGTTTTGAGTACATTATAATACATTATGTGAAAAGTGATAAGAGGAAATGAGAATTTCAATAATAGGGCTAGGATTTGTCGGTCTGTCACTTGCAGTTACAAATGCTACAAAAGGTTTCAAAACAATTGGAGTGGATAATAATGATATTAAGATCAATAATTTAAAAAAAGGGAAACCAGATTTTTTTGAACCTCAATTAAATAAAAAATTAAATGATGCCATTAAATCAAAAAATATTTTGTTTACTAATAATTTTCATGATGCGATAAATAATTCAGATATTACATTTCTAACAGTAGGTACACCTTCAAATAAAACTGGAAATATAGATCTAAAATTTATTAAAAATGCATCTAATCAAATCTTTAATGAATTAAAGACCAAAAAAAAATATCATCTTGTAGTTGTTAAAAGTACATTATCGCCATCAACTACAAAAAATGTAATTTTACCTATTTTTCAAAAATTAATTCAATGTAAAAAAATGGATATTGTTGTAAATCCAGAATTTTTAAGAGAAGGCTTTGCAATTAAAGATCTTCTAGAACCTCATTTGATAGTAATAGGTTCTTACAACAAAAAAAGTGCTAATTTAATAGAAAAATATTATAAAAAATTCTATAAAAAAATTCCAGAAATCATTCTAACCGATATTTCTTCTGCAGAATTAATAAAATATGCTAATAATGCTTTTCTAGCAACAAAAATTAGTTTTATTAACTCAATTGCAAACATATGCCAAAATATTCCAGGAACAGATGTAAACACTATTGCAAATGCAATAGGAAAAGATCCTAGGATAGGCCCTTTATTTCTAAAAGCAGGCCCAGGATTTGGAGGTAGTTGTCTTCCAAAAGATTTATCAGGTTTAATTAATTATTCAAAAAATTTATCAAAGTCTAGTAAATTATTTAAAGCAGTTAAAGATGTTAATGATTTACAACCAACAAAAATAATTAAAATTATGAAACAGATGAAAGTTTACAATGAACAAAAAATAATTTCAATCTTAGGATTAGCATTCAAAAACAATACTGATGATATTAGAGAAGCAATTTCTATAAAAATTGTGAAAAATTTGTTAAAAGCAGGAATGAAAATTAAAGTTCATGATCCAATGGCAATGCGTAATTTTAAAAAAATATTTGGTGAAAAAATAGAATATGCAAATTCAATTTCATCATGTTTAAAAAATTCAAATTGTTGTGTAATATTAACAGAATGGAGTGATTACAAAAAATTAAAACAAAAAGATTTTATCAAAATGATGAAAACAAAAAATGTTATTGATGCAAGAAGAATATTAGATCCTACTAAATTTAAAAAAATTAATTTTGCTGCATTAGGTTTAGGAAAATAATTTTTTAGTTGACCAAGATTTGTTCTAACTTATTAACAATTTTTTCCCATTGGTATTTTTCCCTTACAAAGTCGTAGAAATTCTGACCCATTTTTTCTGCTTTTTCAGGATTTGAGAGTAATTTTATAATAAATTCGCCATATTCCTCATAATTTCCAGGTTTAGCTAAATATCCAAATGTTCCATGTTCAATTAGATTAGCTGTTTCAGTCACATTTGTTGCAACCACAGGCTTCCCACATGCCCCATATTCTAATAATTTAATCGGATGTGCTGCCGCAAAATATGGTTCATCAGGAAAAGAATCAAGACAAACATCAGCACATACGATATATTTTGGAATTTCATCACGAGGTTTTCTACCTAAAAATTCAAAATAATCACTCAATCCTTCATTTTCAACAATCTTTTGCCAAGTAGAAAATGATTTTTTGGGATCACGATGATCACCCACAATTAAATATTTTAAATTTGGGATTTCTTGAATGACTCTTTTTGCGGATTTTATTATAATGTTAAGATCTTGTAATGAGCCTGTAAATACAACAATCTTTTTTGCACCAAACTTTTTTCTAATCTTTTGTGATTCAATTAAAGATTTTTCTGGATTAAATAATTCTAAATCTACACCATTAGGTACATGAAATATTTTATTTTTGGGTATTCCTTGATTAATTAAAAGATTTTTCAAATACTTTGTGATTACAAAAATTTTATCAGCATCATTAAATGATTTTTTAACTATTAGTTTTGGTCTAATCATTGAATACATATCTGCCAAATCCAAGATCATTGGGATATGAAATTTATTTTTAATTCTACTTGCGGGTAACGAGCTTCCAGTTCCAGGCATATAACTATAAATCCAATCAATCCCATGTTGTTTGATAATTTTTTCTGCTTCTCTATTTATCAGAGGAATACATGACAAATATTTTAGATGACGTAATATTCCTTTATTTTTTGATAGACCTAATGATGGTGGATGAATTTCTAGAATTTCTATTCCGGATTCTTTTAAAGGGATTACTCTTGGTTTTTTTGAATCTGATCTAATAATTAGCATGAAAATTTTATGTTTTTGGAGTGATAGTGATTTCATTATAGAGAATACTCTTGTATAATCGCCCCATTTTTGGTCTAGATCCACATTACATAATACAAGAATGTTTATTCAAATCACCTTTTAAGAAACCAATCATACGTTAATTGTAATCCATTTTTTATTTCAATATTAGGTGAATAGTCTAATAGATTCTTAGCCTTGGAAATATCCATTTTCCTTCTTTGAATAGGATCAAATTTACGCCTAGGTTTAAACACAATATTTGATTTACTTTTTGTAAGTTCTAAAATTATTTTAGCAATTTTTAGAATTTTAGTTTCTTTTCCTGTTCCAAGATTAATGACTTGGTTTTCTCCTTGCTTTTTACTACCAGCTAAAATAATTCCTTGAACTGTATCATCAATAAATGTAAAATCTCTAGTTTCATTTCCCGTACCAGTTATTACAAGATTTTTGTTTTTTAGAGCAGCATCAAAAAAGTTAGGAATAACATTTCTAAATTTTCCAGGTGGATCTAAGGGTCCATAAGAATTTGATAGCCTAACAACAGTATACTTTAATCCAGTTAATTTTCCTAGTGCATTACAATAATGTTCAGCAGAGAGTTTACTTGCAGCATAAGGTGTTGAAGGATTTGGGTATAATGTTTCTTTGAACAAATTAGCATTTTGTACTCCATATAATGATGAAGATGATGTGTAAATGAATCGTTTAAGATTTTGTTTTGATGAGTGTAACAAAACTTGTAGTGTTCCTTGTGTATTTACTTTAAGATCTTCCATAGGGTCTTTTACGGATAATTCATTTGCAAATCTTGCCGCCAAATGAAAAACATAATCATATTTTCTGCTAAAAGTTTTTTTTAATATTTTTTCATTCGTGATATTTCCTCTAATTATTTCCAAATTTTTATTTGGAGATAAATTTTTTTGAGAACTTTGAGAAAAATCATCCAAAACAACAACTTTAGCAGATTGTTCAAGTAATTTTTTTACAAGATGAGAACCAACAGCCCCATTACCACCTGTAACCAATACTGATGAGTTTTCAAAAAAAATGGATTTTTTCATGAATGCTTACCCCCATATCCAACAGCATAATACATTATTCCTATTTCTTCAGCTTGATTGGCATCAAAAATTCTTCTTGTATCCACAATTATTGGTGTATTCATCTTTGATTTTATTTGATTTAGATCAAGATTTTTGTATTCATCATGATTTGTAACTATTATCAATACATCAGAACCGGATACAGAATCCCATAAATCATTATTTTTTTGTGCTCCAAAACTCTCCGAACTTTTAGGATCATGTACTATGACTTGATTTGATAATTCAACTAGTTTTGAAATAATATCTTTAGCTGGTGAGAGCCTAACATCACTAACATTTGCTTTGTATGCTACACCAAGAACCGTAATTTTGGAGTCACCTAAAGATTTGTTAATTCGAGAAAGACCAGATTTTACTATTTCAACTACATGATTTGGCATTGAATCATTAATTTTTCTAGCAGATTCTATAATTGTTGAAGAAATAATATTAGAATCAGAAGGATTTAGAAGCAAATATGGATCTTTTGGAAGGCACGGTCCACCAACACCAGGACCTGCATCTAAAAGATTTACTCGAGGATGAGAATTACAGACTTTTTGTAATTCAAGAAAGTCTATACCATATTTTTCACAAATAAAACTAATTTCATTTGCAAGTGCTACATTAACATCTCGATATGTATTTTCCACTAGTTTTGATATTTCTGCCACTTTTACATTTGTAAGAAAAATTTCAGCAGTTACCAATTGCCCATACAATAATTGGGTTAATTCTCCAGATATTTTATCTGTATATCCAATAATTCTAGTGGTTGTTCGAATTTCTGAAAAAGCTTGTCCAGGGGAAAGTCTTTCTGGTACAAATGCAATCATACAATCTTTATTTATTTTTTTAATAATAGGCAATACAATAGTTTCCATAGTTCCTGGAGGAATTGAACTTTCTATAATAATTAATTTTTCATTTAATTGTAAATTAAATAAAGAATTACAGACATTTTCAAGAGCAGATAAATCTGGTTTAATTCCATCCCCTAATGGAGTTGGAACACAAACAATTACAATATTTGAATCATTGATAGTTTTTTCAAAATTGGTTTCTATAGTAAATTTTTTTGATTCAATACAAGATTTTAATAAATTATCTAATCCATGTTCCTCAAAAGGAGATTCTCCCTGAGAAAGCTTTTGTAATAATGATTGATTCAAATCATTTCCAATAACTGAGAATCCTACATCACAAAAACTTAATGCAGTTGGAAGACCAACTTGACCTAATCCAATTACTCCTATATTTACAGATTTTTCTTCAATTAGATTTTGTAAAGAATTTATATTATTCAATGAATTAATTTTTAGATTTCTAACTTAATATATTATAGGTATGAAGGATTTTCAATAATGGATAAAATCGATATAGCACTTGAAAAGAGTATTAATTTTCTTCTTAGTCCCATGTCAATTGATAATTCAGAGACTATTGCTAATGGTGGATTTTATGGATTTCAAAATATCAATGAACCACTCAGAAATACAGATAATCCATTCATCTTCTATGAAATTACAGGTTACGGAATCAATCTTCTTTTAAAATTACATGACTGGTACAATAATGAAGAATATCTAAAGAGAGCCGAAAAGGCTGCTGAATGTATCTTAAAGGCTCAAGTTACATCAAATGATCCAAATACAAATGGTTCAATTTATGACAGATATTATCCTCATTCAGACAAATTTTTTGAAAACTTTCATGTTTATCCAAATGCTGTCTGTTTAGGAGGATTGTGTGAAATTTATAATAAAACAAAAAATAAAAGATTTCTTCAGGCTGCAGTTTCTATAAAAAACTGGTTATTTCAAATGATTGTAAAAGAAAATGACATCATTATAGGATTTCATGAACTTTATTCAAATAATCAAAAATCCCAAAAAGTTTTTCCATATGAATCAATTTGTATTCCATATATTTTATTAAAATTTCAAAAAGAATTAAAATTAACACAAATAGAAATTAAACGATTATTGGATTCTGTTCAATGGGGGATAAAATCACAAACTGTTGATGGATATTTTCCATTTTTTTATTCATTAGAAAAAAAACAATTCAATAATACAGCATATTCACATTTTACAATTTATCCTCTATACAATCTGATGGGTTTTCCTCTTGCTGAATTAGATAGTTTAGGAAGTAAAGATAGTTTTGAATCATATCAAAGGGGCGTAAATTGGATAACTAAAGTTCAAGAAAGTGATGGGGGACTATATACATATTATTTTGGTAGTGATCATGTATGGCATCAACAATCACCAGCAATTGCTCAAGCATTATGTTCACTAACACAACTATATGAAAAAACAAATGATGATAAATATCTAAATGCAGCTAAAAAAACTTCAAAATGGTTAGTGGAAAACCAAATTTCAGATAAAAAATTTGATGGAAGTTTTTTTTGGGTATATCCAAATAAAAAATATTCCAAACTTCAAAAAAAGATAATGTATATTAAAGAAATTATTAAAAATAAAATTTCTAAATCTGAACAAATCAAAGATGTTGCAGTACTTTTAGATAAAATTCCAATTTGGCCAGTACAATTTGCCATTGAGGGTTTGTATAGATATAAGAAATATATTGCTAATTGAATTTCTTTTTTAAAATTTGTATTATTTGATTTGATGATGTTCCATTTCCATATGGAGTCTTTTTTGAAATTAATGGTGGATTATCTAATGTTTTGTTAATAGATTTACTAATTTTAATGGAATTTGTGCCTATAATTTCTGCCATCCCTGCATCAACTGCCTCTTGTCTATCAGTAGATTTTCTTACAATTAGGACTTTTTTATTAATTAATGGTGAAGTTGCTTCTTCTTGAATTCCTCCAGAATCTGTCAAAATAAATGAACATTTTTTCATTAAATTTAACATATCAAAATAGCCCACTGATGGAATGAGTTCAATTTTCTTTGAATTCTTTATTTTTGTATAAAGATCAAATTCTTTTAGACGATTAATAGTTCTAGGATGAATTGGAAATAGAAATGAACCCTTAGAATTTAACAACCCAGAAATTATTGATTGAAGGATTTTTTTGTTATCAACATTTTCACCTCTGTGAATTGTAGTTAATATAAAATCATGATCAATATTTAATTTTGATTTTTTTTCTGCTTTTTTGATAAACTCTGAAACAGCATCAATTGATGTATTACCAGTTACATGGATGGTTCCATGAACTTTTTCATTTTTTAGTATAGCTGCAGTTTGTTTTGTAGGTGCAAAAAGAAGTTCTGAAATGTGATCTACTGCAATTCTATTATGTTCTTCTGGCATTCTCCAATCATAACTTCGTAATCCTGCTTCTACATGAGATACTGGAATTCCACATTTGATAGATGTGATTGCAGCTGCTAAAACAGTATTTGTGTCTCCTTGTACTACTACAGAATCAGGATTAATTTCACTAAAACATTTTGCTAGTTTTAGAATAATTTCACTAGTTTGTGTTGCTCTATCACTTGTACTGTTTTGAAGTTTTGTTAATTTCATCTTAAAATCGGGAGTTCGTAATCCAAGATCTTCAATAAATCTTAAACTCATATCAAAATCATAATGCTGTCCAGTAAAGATTAATGAACTATTTTTTGACGTGGTTTTTTTAATAATAGGAGCTAGTTTGATTATTTCAGGTCTTGTTCCAAAAACATAAGCAATTTTCATGATATTCTCCCTTTTATTTAATTGACTATTTTGATTTATCTAAAACAGATTCATAGATATTTAAGTAAAGATTGCCAACCTGATTCCAATCGTATTTTTTGACTGTATTTTGTGCCTGATTTTCAAGTGATTGTCGTAATTCAGTATTATCAAACAAAGTGATAATTTCTTCAACAAAAGAATCAGAATCATTTGGA